>Ga0265314_10000537_pt1 | contig 48924 bp, 27 predicted proteins | sample 4126metaG_FD_203106 | JGI IMG/M metagenome (GOLD analysis project Ga0265314, IMG submission 203106) | Rhizosphere microbial communities from Carex aquatilis grown in University of Washington, Seatle, WA, United States - 4-1-26 metaG | ecosystem: Host-associated > Plants > Roots > Rhizosphere >... | reverse complement strand
CATTTCGGCGGCAGAGACTTCGGGCGAGCCGGTCGAGCGGCGATGCTTTCTGTTCATCGCCCCGCATCAAATCAGATCTTACCCCCTTCGCGCCAGTGCCAGTCCCCCGGACGGATACATTCTTTCACCGAAACGCTCGCGCTGGAGAAGGCCGGCGACCGAATCGACTGTTACAAGCTCCTCCAAAAGAGCGGCGAGGGCGGTTGCGGCGTTGTTTGCATGGCCGAACAGCTGGTCCCAGTCAAACGCAAGCTCGCACTCAAAGTCATCAAGCTGGGAATGGACACCAAGGCTGTCGTCGCGCGATTTGAAGGCGAGCGCCAGGCCCTGGCTCTCATGGATCATCACAACATTGCCAAAGTGCGCGATGGCGGCTCTACCTCAATGGGCTGGCCGTGCTTCGTCATGGAGTTGGTGCGAGGCATCCGGATCACCGAGTACCGCGACCAGAACAAATTGTCCACCGAGGAGCGCATCAATCTGTTCATCAACGTCTGCCAGGCGAACCAGCATGCTCATCAAAAAGGGATCATCCATCGGGATATCAAACCTTCGAATGTCCTGGTGGCTGATTATGATGGGGTCCCGGCGCCGAAGGTCATCGACTTTGGGACAGCCAAAGCGACGGCGGGTCAGGCGCTTACCGACCACACCCTGTTCACGGCCTTCGAGCAATTTCTCGGTACGCCCTCTTACATGAGTCCCGAACAAGCCAAATTGAGCGGCCTGGACATCGTTACGCGTAGTGACACCTACAGCCTGGGGATTCTGCTCTACGAATTGCTGACTGGTGAACTGTCGTTCGACCTCAAGGAACTCGCTCAAGTCGGCTTGGACGAAATCCGCCGCACCATTCGAGAGAAGGAGCCGGCCCGGCCTTCAACTCGGGTCAGCACTTTGGACAATGACGCACTCACCAACGTCGCCAATCGGCGCGGCTCGGAGCCCTCCAGGCTTGTCAGTTAGCTGCGCGGTGATCTCGACTGGATTGTTATGAAGTGCCTGGAGAAAGATCGCTCTCGGCGTTATGAGACGGCCAACGGCCTGGGCATGGATCTCCGACGCCACTTGATTTACGAGCCCGTCGCCGCCCGGCCGCCCAGCAATTGTTGCCGCCTGCAAAAATCGATCCGCCGCAACCGGCTCACCTATCTCTTCAGCGCGACGATCTCCATGGTGCTGTTACTTGGCATCGTGGTGAGTGCTCGCCAGGCGGTTCGCTCGACCCATGCTGAATCCCTGGCCCTCCTGTCTCGCAACGCCGCCGAAGGATTGTCCAATTTCATGCTGGAGGATTTCTACTCTGAACTGGAACCCAGCGGCCAGTTCGAGATTATCGCTAGGTTGGCCCGGCAGGCACTGGCATATTACGACAACCTGCCAGCTTCGCTGCGGACTCGCGAGACCGACCAGAACCGCACGATGGCGCAGGCGCGATTGGCGGCCATTGCCGCCAGGCAGGGAGATTACCCCGTTGCATCCGCTATGGCCTCAGGGGCACTACCCAATTTCGGACAGCTGCGCGAGCGCGGTCAGCACAGCGAGGAAATAATCTACGGAAACGGCCTGGCCTCGTTTGCCAAAGCTGTAGCCGATGAAATGCAGAGCGAGTATTCGGCGGATGTCCATTCCATGATGGCTCCGATTCGGCGCGACATTGACATTCTCAAGCCTCTCGCAACGTCACCGAAGGGTTCATGCCGCGTGAAACACCTCTACGCGGATTTGCTCGATAAACTGGTCTTCATTCACGCTCCTGAGGAGGTCATTGCGGACGAGGAAGCTTTCCGAGTTCTGGCGGGGTTGGGAGCCCTGGATTGGCAAGACCTGACAGCTGCCTCGGTCTACGCCGACTATGCCGATGGCGTAGCGCGGCAGGCGCTGCATCTCGGGGCACTCGATGATGGCGAACGGCTGTAAAAACAATCCGAAGTGCTAGCAGAGGGAGTCTTGGCGCGCCGTCCCGGCGACCTCCGTGCGATGTGGAACCTTCCGGAAGCGAAAGCAGTACTGGCCTTAATCGCTGCGGAGGGATTTCAAGAGGCCGAAGCCCAGCGGTTGAACTCCGAAGGCCAACGTGCCGCCGAGAATTATGTCCGATTCAATCCGTCGGGCCAATCAGGGTGGACGCGAGTCTCGGAGCTGAAGCAACAAAGCGCGGAATTGGCCTTCCGGCTGGGGTATGTGCCTAGGGCCCTGCAAAAGGCCCGTGCCGGTATGAAATGGCGGCCAAAGCAACTGAGCACGAACCTATATAACGATCTGGATCCATTCTGGATGTCTCGTGAAATAACGGAGTGGGAAGCACAGCGTGGTAACCGTGACACGGCAGAAAAGGCGTGGATCGCGACAAAAGGTTGCGCAGAGACCTGCTCCACCAGCCAGCGGCCGTCGAGCCAGGGGCGGACCCTGAACATCGAAGAGCTAGACGCAACGTCTCGATCGTTAAAGAGATCGTTTGGCGAGGACGTCGAAGTTGAAGCGATGGCGAAGAGATCGATCGAGCATCTGGAAAGGCTCGCCGGGGATGACGCTCAACGGCTGTCTGAATTCTGCGGAAAGAGTCTGCTCTTGAAGGACATCGCCTGGGGAGATTCAGCCCAGACCAGCCTCCAACTTGGTCGATACACCGAAGCGGAAACGGCAGCGCGGGGATGGCTTGCGCTCGTGGCCAATGGAGACCGGCTCAGGCCGGACAATTTTATGTTACACCCGGGCGACACCGCATGGGCTCGGGTCCTGCTCGCCCAGGCCCAGGCAGGATTAGGCCGCAAGGATGAAGCCCTGAAGACCTATGAACCGACGATCGGCCAATATCGGCAATGTGGCCGGATCTTAATCGGGCAGCACCGAGGCTTGTCAGAGTGGTCGGTCCGGGAGTGGCTTTGCGGATCTGCTCGTAGCCCTGGGGTCCCAATCCAGCCCAAGTTCACCAAGCGAGGCCCGAACCCGAGCCAGATCCCAGACCGTGATCTGCAAATCCACGCCCCCGACCGCCAGTCGTTTCCCGCCGGGTTCAAATGCGAGAGCGTTAATTGGGCTGTCTTGTGGCGGGAGGCTTAGGAGTTTCTTGCCCGATTTCGGGTCCCAAAGCGTCACGAATCGGTCTTCTCCTCCCAATGCCAATATTTGCTCGTCATTGGAAAAAGCGACCGCGCCTGCTTCCTTTCGATGCTTGGAATCCCAGCTCAGGACATCCTTCGCTTCCGGCAGGGAAAGGATATGGACTTTGCCCGTTTCGGTCACCGCGGCAGCTTGGCCACACCGCGGGGAAACAGCGAATCCAGTCAGCCGCTCGGGAATGGCGCTTTGGGCGACTGACTGTCCAGTCTGGCAGTCTCTGACACGGATTCGCCCGCTTGAATGCGCCACCAACAACACCGGCTGCGGCGGAAGGAAGCCAACCGAGACAACGGCGTCCCCCGGCTCGTCCCACGACTGGGTGACGCCGCGGTCGGACAATTTGGAAACCGCCGCACGTCCACTGGTATCGCCCGAGGCTAGCCACTGCCCGGAAGGGTCGAATGCGACGCATAAAGCGGTCGTCTCATGATTTCCGAAAATTCCGTGCAGTTTGCCAGTTTCGACGTCCCAGACACGAATTCCGTGATCTGACGGGGAGTAGTTAACATAACCGTTGTTTCCTGCGGCTAGCCAGTGCCCATCTGAGCTGAATGCAAGACCCCAAGGCTGCCCCATCGGATGGCCGGGAAACCTTCTTTCAACGTTGCCCGTGGTCAGATTCCACAGGAAAATTGAGTTTTCGCCCGATGCTGAAGCCAAAATCGGACGACTCGGGTGGAAGGCAACGCTGCTGACGAAGTAGGAGTGGCCCTTGAGGCTCTGAGGTGCCCCCTGATCGATAACGTCATAAAGTACGGCCTCCTTGGAGGCAAGTGCGAGCCGTCGTCCATCAGGGCTGAACACAACAGAAAGAATCGGACCGATCTCCGGACGAATCACCATGATCGTCTGCCCCGTGACCAGGTCCCAGAGTCGAACGGTTTCATCGTCGCTCCCGGTCGCAAGAATCGAACCATCTTGTCTGATGGCTGCCGCTTGAACTCTCGACTTGTGGCCAACGAAAGCACGAATCTCCTTCGCCGTTTTAATGTCGAAGATCCTGGCGGTCTGGTCGACGGATGTTGAAACCACCTGGCCGCCGTCCGGGGAGAAGTGCAGAGAGGTGATCCCCCCACGGTGTGAACCCAAGATCACCGGGGGAGATTTGGAAGTCAACTGATGCAACTCGACGCGATAATCGTTTCCGGCGATCGCGATTGCGGTTCCGTCTGGACTGACCGCCACCACCTTCCTGCCTTTTGCATTGAGGTGTCCTTCTGGAAGAATCTCGCGGATGACCTCGCCCGTTGCCGACTGGTAGGCGATCACTCGAAAATCTGACCACGCTACAACCAGAGTCCGCCCGCTGCGGTCGACGGCAATGGTTTGAGCTTGTCCGGGCGATCGGAGGCTAACCTTCGGATGTCCAAGACCTTCGATGGGAGTGAGATCTACTGAGTGGCTCCAGGTTGCATAGGCGACGAGATCCAGAGTTGGATTAAAACAGATGGCCGGGTTGGTTTCTCTTCCCGGGTCCAGAACGCGGCCTTGGGCGGGATCGGGATCGTCCCAGCCCCACTTCTTCGAGTTGTCGGCGAGATCCAATACCATGGAGGATCCATAGGTATCACTCATCGCAAGCATCCTTCCGTTGGGGCTAAAATCCAGCGACCAAATGTCTCCCTTGTGCCGCGGTGACCTCATGCGCTCTCGCACATCTAAATATACCAAGTCCGCGACCGCTTCGCTGCGCAACTCGATCACGTCAATCTGGGTGGCAGGCATTGAGGCATTGCTTCGGATATTGTCGGAGGTCAATCTGCTCCAACCCTGTGGCCTAACCATTCGCAACATCCGGTTTTCGTTCAATCGCGAACGGTAAAGCGCCGCCTCGATCGCAGCCTCCGCGCGGCGGGCCTTGCCAAGCCCGACTAGTGCGCCAGAGAGACCCAAGGCTAGTGCCGACATTACGAGGAACGCCCCGGAAAACGCCAGCCGGTGTCGCTGGAACGTTTTTCTTACGCGATAGACTTTGCTGGGTGGTCTTGCCAAGACCGGTTCATCGGATAAGAACCGTCGCAAGTCCATTGCTAGGCCATTGGCAGTTTCGTAGCGCCTGTTGCGATCTTTCTCCAATGTCTTCATCACAATCCAATCAAGGTCGCCCCGCACCAATCCGGCCAGCTTGGTCGGTTCGCTCTGGCGGCGACGCGCCACAGCGGTCTGCTCGGCCACCTCCAGCGTGCTCAGCCGCGTCGAGGGACGCGGTGGGTCCTCCTCCCGGATGATGCGTCTGACTTCGTCCAAACCGGCTTGGATTAGGCGCTTGGCGTCGAAGGGCGTCTTGCCGGTAAGCAGTTCATAGAGCAAGACGCCGAGGCTGTAGATGTCGCTGCGCGTATCGATGTCCAGGCCGCTGAGTCTGGCCTGCTCCGGGCTCATGTAGGCGGGCGTGCCGATAAACTGCTCCAAAGCGGTAAAGAGGGTTTTATCAGTCAGCGTTTGGCCGGCGGTGGCTTTGGCGATGCCGAAGTCGATCACTTTGGGCACCGTCACGCCGTCGTGGTCAGCCACCAAGATATTGGACGGTTTGATGTCCCGATGGATAACCCCCTTTTGGTGTGCGTGCTGGATGGCCTGGCAGACTATTATCAACAAGCCCAGCCGCTGAGCAGTATCGAGGCGATTCTCGTCGCAGTAGCGCGTGATGGGAATACCTCGGACCATCTCCATGACGAAATACGGCCTGCCTGTGGAGGTTGCGCCTCCATCCAGCACTTTCGCAATGTGAGGGTGGTCCATAAGGGCCAAGGCCTGGCGCTCGGCTTCAAACCTTACGATGACCTCCTTGGTGTCCATGCCCAGCTTGATAATCTTGAGGGCAACAAGTCGTTTAACCGGCTCCTGCTGCTCGGCCATATAAACTACGCCGCAACCGCCCTCGCCGAGTTTCTGCAGCAGTTTGTAGCGGCCGATCGGCTCGCCCGCCTTCTCGAGGCTGGACGGCAGTGGATGCAGGCTAAGGGGCCCCAAACTTGGCGACTCAAATTGGTTGGGCTCGAAGGAGGCGATCTTGTCAGTAGCGAGCAGGCATTTGGGGCAGAGGCCGTGAGGTGATTGCGCTGGAATCTTCGAATTGCATTCGGGACAGGTTCCGTGTGCGGACATACCGTTCAGATGGGGAGAGCAGAGCAAAGTGGCTGAGAGGCATCAGGCTGAAACTGCTGGTTTGGAAGAGTATCCGCAGGGGCATGGCGGGCGGCCGGAAGTGATGTTGAAGGTGCACCAATCATTGCTCGCGATATGGAGAATTCGACTCGTACAGCCTCAGCCGGGCGTTAAACTCCCTTCTGGTGCCCTCATCCTGGAGCAACGCTATAGCCTCTTTCTGGGATGTCACCGCGTTGGTAAACTGGCCGGCCTCGGCATACGCCGCAGCCAATGTGCCGAGCTTGTTGGGATCCTTTCGGTGGGTGGTCTCGACCGCGCTTTGTGCAAAATGGACAGCGCCTCGTCCGTCTCGTATCTTCGGGTCATCGAACGTGGCCAGAAGCCACGCCAAGTCGTTCTGGGCATCGGCATTCCCCTGCTCTGCTGCCTTGTGGTACCATTTGACTGCTTCCGCCGGATCTGCTGGCACGCCTTCCCCCTTCAGGTACATGGCGCCCAGGTTCATTTGAGCGTCTGCAAGTCCGTGATCGGCGGACTTGAGTATCCATTTGGCTGCTTCAACCGAGTCTTTGGCCACCCCGAACCCCTTTTGGTAAAGAACCCCGACATTGTTCTCACAATAGGCGGATCCTTGATCAGCTCCCTTGCGATACCATTTCATTGCCTCGGCGGCGTTCTTGGCGACTCCATCGCCACTCTCGTACATCCAGCCAAGGCGGAGTTGCGCCTCAGCGTCTCCCTGGTCCGACGCCAGAGAGAACCACTTAAGGGCCTCGGCCAGGTCCTTGTTTACGCCCTGCCCATTGGCGCACATTAATCCAAGGGCTCGTTGGGCATACGCACTGCCTCCTTCGGCCGCTTTTCGAAACCACCTGGCTGCTTGAGCGTAGTCTTTTTCGACACCAGATCCGTCTCGGTAACAATCCGCGAGGGAGGACTGCCCCTCGGCGTCCCCTTGTTCGGCAGCCTTGCGATACCACTTCACAGCTTCATTCAGATCTTTGGCACCCCCCTCCCCGTTGGCATAATGTTGACCGACTTGCCACTGAGCTCCCGCTTGGCCCTGCTCTGCGGCCTTGCGATACCATTTAAGTGCCTCAGCTGAGTCTTGGGTCACTCCCTGGCCTTTGCTGTACATGTCTGCCAGATTGCACCGGGCGGTGACGTTGCCTCGTTCTGCGGACCGACGGAACCAAGAAACCGCTTCAACATAATCCCTATCCACACCCCAGCCGTTTTTGTACAGCCACCCCAAATTGTTTTCGGCATTGGCGTTGCCTTGGTCAGCCGCCTTGCGATACCACTTGAGAGCCTCGGCGTAGTCTTGCGTCACTCCCCTCCCGCTCTCGTAGAGGGTGCCGAGGTTAAACTGTTCTTCAACACCTCCCGATTGAGCTCCGTTACGGAATTTGGCGGCCGCTTCGTGATAGAATCCCTCTGCCTCATCACGCTTGCCATTATGTTCAAGTACCGCGGCCAGGGGATAGAGTAAGAAGGTCACGCCAGCATCATCGTTGCCTGGCAGCCGCTTTTCCATCGCCAAGGCCCGGCGATAGAACACCTCAAGACCACCCCACTCACCCAGATCACGCAATACTCCGTCGAGGACCTGGAAGGCGTGCAGGCGTTCAAAATCCGGCCAATCGGGATGGCGCTCATATAAGATGAAGGCTTCCTCGGCAAAGGGCCGGGCATCGGCCGGGGCTTTCTTTTCACGCAGAACAAACGCCAGATGATGCAGAACCAAACCCAGTCTTGCACTTGCCCGTGTTGGATCTCGATCCATCGATTCCCGTGCTAGAGCGACTGCCTCCCGGAGCGCCGCTTCCGATTCGACCGGCTTGTTTTGGCTTAAACAAACCATGGACAAGGCGTTGAGCGACTGGATTATGAGATCGTGATTACTGCCTTGGGATTTTTTCTGCCGGTCCAGCGACGCGCGAATCACCGACTCGTATCGGCTCACGTCGGCGGGGCTCATCACCATTGCGCTCAGCATACTCGCTTCGGTCTCCGCATTTCGGTCAGCGATTTCGGCGCGCCGCCGGGCTGCCCTCTCTTGGAGCAGAAGCCAGGTTGAAAGGCCTAGCCCAGCCAGGAGCGAAACCATTACGGCGGCCGCGGCAGCGAAGACCAACCTGTTTCGGCGAACGATCTTCTGGAGGCGGTAGAGCGCGCTTGGCGGGCACGCCATCACCGGCTCGTTACTCAAATGCCGATGAAGATCCATCGCCAGACCGTTCGCGGTCTCATAACGGCGAGAGCGATCCTTCTCCAAGGTCCTCATCACGATCCAGTCCAGGTCTCCCCGTAACAAGTTGCGTAATGAAGGCGGCTCGGATTTCCGCTGCAGGGCAGTGGTCCGTAGTTCGCCCTCCTGCATCGTGCTTAGCCGAGTCGATGGCCGTGGGGGCTCCTGCTCGCAGATCACTCGACGTATGGCGTCTAATCCTGCGGCCCGAAATTCTTTGATGTCGAACGGCGTTTTACCGGTCAGGAGTTCATAGAGTAGTACGCCTAGACTGTAGATATCGCTGCGAGTATCCACATCCACGCCGCTGAGCGTTGCTTGCTCGGGGCTCATGTAAGCTGGCGTGCCCAGAAACTGCTCGAACGCGGTGAACAATGTCTTGTCGGTGAGCGTCTGCCCAGCAGTCGCTTTGGCGATGCCGAAATCGATGACCTTGGGCACAGGGGTACCGTCATGGTCGGCGACCAGGATGTTGGAGGGTTTAATATCCCGGTGTATAATTCCTTTCTGGTGCGCATGTTGGATCGCCCGGCAGACTAGGATGAATAGTTCCAGGCGCCGACGCGTGTCCAGCCGGTTCTCGTCACAAAAACGGGTAATGGGAACGCCTCTGACCAGTTCCATGACGAAGTAAGGCCGGCCGGTCGAAGTCGTGCCACCGTCCAACACCTTGGCGATGTTGGGATGGTCCATCAACGCCAACGCCTGGCGCTCTGCTTCAAAGCGAGCGATGACCTGAACCGTGTCCATGCCTAGCTTGATCACTTTCAAGGCGACACGGCGTTTCACCGGTTCCTGCTGTTCGGCCATGTAGACAATGCCGCAACCGCCCTCGCCGAGTTTCTGGAGGAGTTTGTAACGGCCGATTAGGTCGCCGGGTCTTTCGAAGGTTGAGGGGACGGGAACAGTCGAGGAGTCCTCAGCGGGCATCTGCTCGGCGGCGCAAATGGAGGAATTGCCTGAGATTTGTCGTCCCAATAGGCATTTGGGGCAGAGTCCGTGGGGTGATTCCACTGGCAGTATTGAGTCGCATTCCGGGCAGCTTTTCATTGATGACACACCGTTCTGATCGCCACCTCTTTCCTTAAGCAAAAGCTCAGAATGGTTACAAAGCCTCGGCACCCCTGACCCTGGAGATTGACGAGCGCCCCACTCAGCTCAACGCCTCAAAGAGCGCCCGAATCTCGTTTTCGATCATCTCCTCGGAGCTGACGGTATTGGCAATCTCCAGTCGCAGCAATTCCCGATAACGCTGCCGGAGGCGGTGGACGGTCACTTTGACGGATGTTTCACTCATTCCGAGCCTCGCGCCGACTTGGGCGTAGGTACCGCCCTTCTCCCCGTTCAAGAATACCTTTAACTCCTGGAAGATCCTCACCTTACCGGTAGCAGAAAACTCGGACTCCATTGTATCCAAGACCTTTCGCAGGAGGGTCAAGGCCCATTGCTTCTCATAAACCTTTTCAGGAGAAACCTCGTCCACGGGTTCCGCCCGATATCGGACTTCGGTGTTCAGACCATCTAGGGAGATCACTTCACGGCCGCCACCCCGTTTCTCACGGTTGTCGTAATCCCAGGCGTTGGCCATGTACCGCTTGAAGGCGACCAGGAGAAAAGTGCGAAACCGGCCCTTCTCGGGGTCGGCGCGGTCCAGGTAGCTCTTCTCAATGAGCCGGGCAAAAAAGCCTTGGACTTGGTCCTGGGCATCCTCAGGTGATTGTCCCTGTCGGCGGGCAAACGCATAGAGAGGATACCAATAGCCCTGGCAGAGCGTTGCCAGCGACGATTGCGCCTCCGAAGAATCGGCGGCGGCCGCCGACCTCACCATACTCCAGTGCGTGGTCGTGAACCACTCGTGACTGGCGGAAGTCTGCGTCGTACTCGGCTCGTCTGCCTGCATGGTAGGGTATCTGGGGACTACTGTCATAAGCAGCGTTCCTACCGCTATCGACAACGCACACTAATCAAACCATCCGCCCCCCGCAACTCAATTCTGTTCCAATCCCGGGTGCGCGGGCGCGCCGGGCCTGTGCGTTGCCTCAACTCAAAAGATCCCGAGGTTCGCAGCTGAGACGGGGGCGAGCTCGCGTATCCAGCTTGATCGGTGGAACGTGTCTGTTACGCAATGCCTATGGACTGGTCGTTCCCCAACCCGTTCCCACATTCCGCACCGCAGTAGGTGTAAACAACTCGGCGGGAATAACTCAGGTAATGCAGCCACGCCACGGTACCAATGATTCCGCCAACTGGTCCTAGGTTGAGGTGATTCTCAGCCGTCAGGGCCGCCAGCATTTCGAGAATATCTAGGAGCGCGCCGAGTATCAGGAATCGCTGGGCATGCTCTGGGGCGATCGAACGCTTCTGGATAAGGACAAAGAACACATAAAAGCCGTAACCGGCCAAGGCCAGGGACAGCACACCGGCGAGCGCGAACAAGGCGTTGCGCGCCCCAAGCAAGGCCAGCCCGGAGAGCGTGTAGAGGCCGGAGCCAAGCCCCACGCCCACTACAAAGAGCAGGAGGAAACCGTGGATGCCGGTTAGGCGCTTTCGCTCATCTTCTAGTTGCTGGAGAAGTCCTTTCTCGAGAGTGTCCCTCTGTGACTGGGAACCGCAGCGGCGAGAAAGCTCCTGCGACACGAGGGCGAGGGCTTCTGGCTCGTAATCTTGTTTCTCGACCGTCGTTGCTCTGAGTAGCTGAGTCAGTGGCCAATTCTGGTATACGCTTTGAGCCACTTCGATTTGGTGTTTGTTCACATGACCTCCAGTTTGAGCGCTTGTGTACCGTGACGCGTTCAGTGGTCCGATGCGCTGGTTTTCAATCGTTCGTTTTGCGCGTTACGCTTCATTTTGGGCCATTTGGCCTTCACTGGTTCCTTAAGCGTGGAAAAGAAATGGTTACAGAGTGGATCAGAATGTTTGCGCATCGGTACCGCTGAGCGGCCCGCCTCCCTTGCCTTCCGGCTACGGATGGGCGATGACGAGCAGAGTTTTGGCCCGTCCGAGAACGCAGCCGAGGGTGAGCCTTAGGCTTTCGGGGTCGAGTGATGCAAAGCTTTCGTCAAGGACCACCAATTCCGCGCCCTGGAGCAAGGCGCGCGCGATGTAAAGGCGACTTCTCTCGCCGTGTGAGAGTTGCCATCCGCCTTCCCCGACCAGTTGGAGCAGGCCCGCAGGCATGCGCTTTAACAAGTCCTCCAGGCCCAACTCATGACAAAGCGTTTGCGCCTGCAGCAGCACCTCAGGCTGCGGCGGCCACTGTCCTCCCATGAGGAGGTTGAACGCGAACGTGCCCGTCATTACGTGGTTTTCATGAAACTGTGGGGCAGCAGCGACACTACGTCGCCACCGGTTCAGCCCCACTGTCTGACGATCCAGTCCACGCAACAAGAGCAACCCGGAATCCGGCACACGCAGTCCGGCGAGCATAGAGGCGAACGTCGATTTTCCACCGCCCGACGGGCCCTCGAGGAGGATTCTCTCCCCGGGCCGGATGCTCAGACTGCAGTCTCGGAGGACCGGCAGGCCGCGATCTCGGTAACAAAACGTCAGGTCATGGGCCTCGATCAGCACCTGAGACTCCTCGGAAGCGCAAGACTTGGCGCTTGGACCTGTCGCAGCGACTGACGCGCCGAGGTCCCTGGGGCGTGTGGCCGCGCGGAAAAACGGGACGACCTGTTTCCAGGCGATCGCAGCCCCAGCGATATGCGCCAAGCCAGCGGCGAACCTCTGAAAGGCTCGAAACCCCAGGAGCACGCCCCCCAAGCCCACAGCGAGTTCGATGGGCGATGCGGTCGCCAATGTGAAGGACGGGGCCAGGGCGAGCAGCCCCAGGAGTAGCCATCCTCGCGGCACTAAAGCCGTTAGCCACATTGCGGGTCGGTCCATCCCGATGGCGAGTGTCATCAAACCGCTTAGCGACTGATCTTCGCCCTGGTGCCAGCGCTCGCGCGCCTCCTGCGCAAGCCTCGTGCGGTGGCCCACCATCTGCTCGACCAACTCATTCGTTAACTTCAGACGTGATTGAGTCCACCATTCCCGGTTCCGGGAGCAACGCCAGGCAATCGACAAGGCTAGTCCAATCCAGCCCACGAGGAGGAGGACATGCAGCGCCCCCGCGGGACCGAACGTCATTACCACCGCGGCGAACGCCAATTCCAGGCCTGCCAGCAACGCCATAAACCCACCAGTCAACGCGAGCGATTCGACCGCCTCTGATTCGATGACGCAGCCCAAAAGTTGGCCTGCACCGTGGTGTCGAACCTCTTCGAGTTGGAGCTGGAGAGCGGCGAACAAGAGACGGCGCTTGAGCAGGGCCCCAATCCGGACCGAAAGCATTCCCTGCCACCAGGTGCCCAGCAGCCGGACCGGAATCATGGCGAACAGAGCGAGCGCCCAGGCGGCCAGCCAACCCCAGTCAAATCGCCCCTGCAGCGCGGTCTGGCCGATGATCCACCACGAGAGCAGCCAGAGCAGATACTGCGCGGTGTGCGCCGAGACAAGAGCGAGTAGTCGGCTGGGGATTTGGGCCTCGCGGGCTAGCTGGAGGATCCCGCCCCCTGGCGTCAGCCGTAGAAGCCAGCAAGGGCTCAGTCGGACGCTGGCGAGTTGCTCTCGCAGGATGGCGGCCAAGGCTGCGGGTCGCTTTCTAGCGGGGACCGCCGCCCGTTCAAGCAATTCCTCCGTCTCGGCTATCCGAGGGGCTTCCAGTTCTCGGCAAAGTGTCGCGCGCAACGCGCAAGGCTGGACGCGGTGCAACACGAGCGTCGGACTCAGCAAATCGACACCGGGCATCCGGCTGCGAAGCACGGCAAGGAAGCGCGCCTCGGACCCGATCCGCACCTGCAGCAGCGCAGGGCCGCAGTTTCTAACCAAGGCATCCGCCTCGGCGTAGGAACTCTCGACCATTTCGATCTCGACTGCCAAAGCGATGGCCGCCGCAGTGAGCCACTCGCTCAGGGCCTCTGGATTTTTCGCGCTTGTGGGGACGCTGGGGATATCAACGGCGCACCCGGAAAGCCCACTTTTGCGCGCGAGCCATTCGATGGCTTCGTCCAGGCGCCCAAGAGGCCATGAGAGCTTCTCCAAATCAAGTGAAAGGCTGGACCGGGTCATGGTTGTGTCTCCCCGTGCTGTGAAGGTTCGATGAACCGGCCCCTCTCCAGCCACTGCCGACGCCACATCGCACGTTTCCAAAGCTGCTGCCTCACCTCCCGTTCTGCAGCGAGCAGCGCCGCATAGCGAGAAGCCGGCGTTCGCGCGAGCGAGTCGGGGGAGCCATCCTCCTGCAGCCGTCCCCTTTCAATGATCAGAACCCGGTCGAACTGAAGCGTCTCTCCCACGTCGTGAGTGATGCATATGAGCGTGATTTCCCGCCAATGTGCTCGAACGCGTTCCAGGAGCACCCGCCTCTGATCCCGGTCAAGGCCGCGAAAAGGCTCGTCCAAAATGACCAGCCGCGTTCCCGCCCGCAGCAGTCCACGGCCGAAGCGGACTCGCTGGCCCTCACCGCCCGACACTAGGCCTCCACCCTCACCCAAGCGCGTCTGGAGACCATCCGGTAGTTTTTGGAGGACGCCCAACAAGTCGGCCTCGTTCATGACCCAGCCTAAGCGCGATTGTGCGTACGGGTCGGCCCCGTAGCAGAGATTATCGAGCAAGGAACGATTCCAGAGGTGGACCGCAGGGTCAACCCACGCGGTCTGGCGACGCAGTTTTTCCAGACGGCCAGCATCGAATGAACACCCATCAACCAACATCTGCCCCGTGGCCACCCGATGCCACCCCAGGAGCAAAGAAACGAGACTCGACTTGCCGGCCCCTGAAGGCCCCACGATAGCCACATGCTCGCCGGCAGCGATGCGGACGCTCACATTGTCCAAAATCAGGTGGCCGCCGGCACGAACGCTGACATCGGACAAGACGATCGACACGGGAGCCGTTGGCGGGGCCGGAGTAGCGGCCGCGGGCCCATTTGGGAGGTCGGCGGATTCGACGTCGCCATTCTCGACTTGACCCGGTTCTTCCGGTGCTCCGAGTGGTTCCAGCAGGCGTAATGTCACGCTACGGAGCGCGGGATACTGCCGGGCGAAGAAGGCAACCTCCTCGGCGAGAACAGGCAGATTCAGTCCCCAGTAAACCAGCAGCAACACTCCGCCCGCATCAGCGCTACGCGAGAGGTAACCGAATAACAGAAATACCGCAAATGCGACGCCTGTGAATGCCTGAAGGCCCTCGACCAGGACGGCGGTGCGCTGTAGGCCGAAGCCAGCCCGCACCCACTCCACCAGCAGTCCCTCGTGTTCCGAACGCACTACCCGTTCCGCCGCGTGCGCGCGGATGGCAACCAACCCGAGAAGTGAGTCCAGGTAGAAGCGGGCCAGCCCACCGACATGCGTGCGGAGACGCAGATCGCGCTCGGTCAGCAAGGGATTCGTGAGCAGGGGAAGACCGAGAGCAACAAGTGCGGCCAGTGCGGCGATCGGCGCAGATGCCCGATCGAGCCAGGCGATGCCAGCCGCAGTGAAGGCCAGTTCGAAGCACCCCCGTAGGAACCGGGCGCCAACCTCCGGCAAAGCCCGCAAGGTCTGCACCATGTGACTGCGCTCAGCCATGTCCGACATAAGACGACTTTGGAAGTAGCGGTCGGCCAGCCGTGGGATCTTTTCGAGGAACGCCACCCTCAGGCGCATCTCTAGCCGGCGACCGAGCCGCAGAATCATGCTGGCCACTGGCAGCTCGAGCAGGAGTAGCAGGCCGACAAACGCCACGACCAACACCATGGCGCCAAGTCGCTGGCCGGAAATCGTGAGATCCCGACCCAAATCAAAAAGCCCCCGCAGTAGGACCGCTTCCAACACAACGGCACCGGCGGCAAGCACCAAAGCGCAGAGCAAAGCTCCGGGGGCGACCAGACCATCCGCGCCTAAGAGCCGCCAGAGTTCTCGCGCAGGATTGGTTGGCGGCTCGGCCAGGGCGGCCACGAGTTCTGGCGGGAGGCCCCGCTCCGTCCCGGCGTCGCCTGGCGGCAACGCAGCGGGTTCAGCGCGCGATCTTTCTGGGGTGCCGTCGATTTGTTTACGCCCAAGGACTCGGACGAGCACCGCCCCCCTCAACCGTACCTGGTCCATCCCTTGCGCGTCCGGTCGCTCGGGCTGGGCTGACCAGTAGACTCTTGGGATAACAAGTGTGGGGTCGGCCGCTGCCAGCGTGCGTTCGAGGACCGCTTCCAGAGCGCGCGTCGCGACGAAACCCTTTTGAAGCCCGCCGGCGTGGACCAATGCGTCCACCATTCGCGTCGCAGCATCGAGCGCAGCGAACGTCCGCCAGCCCAAATCTGTGCGGGCCAGATCAATCAGACGGGCCATGTGCATTTGCGGCATGCCCAAATTGGAGAATCGCCGGTGCAACGCCCCAAGGAACTCATCCCCTTCGAGCCACTGGCGCCAGTGCGCGGTAGGGATCGGAGTTTCGTGAAGGTAAACCTGTTCGAGAAAATGTTTCGCGGTGCTCCAGCGCCGCCCCGTCGCTGGGTCCATCAGTTGGAGCAGCGGGCCGTGCCGACGCCATGCGACGACGAAATGCGTGAGGCCGTTGGGAAGCCGCACTACGATCAGGGCGGGCAGCGCGCGAGCTTCGTCGATCAAAAGGTGGTCCAACGGAAGAACCGTCTGTTCGGCTTCCAGGCCCAACTGGCCGGCGATCTCCTCCATCGTGTCGATGGATGAGCCATCGACGTCGGTCTGGCAGGCCTCGCGCAGGCGACCGTAGCTGATGGGGATACCGAAACCTTCAAGGATGCACTTGAGGGTGGCCGGACCGCAGTCCATGGCGGACGTCTGGACGACTTCCGGTGCAAAAAAGCGGCGAGCTCCCACGGTCATGGCCAGGTCAAGGTTTCCCTTCAACCGAGGCGCCGTACACCGCCGCGGCACGAGGAAGGGACAGAAGTTTTCCGGCGGCGCGCAGGACGAGACTGGCTGGGGATAGGCGATCCACTTGCACCTCAACTGAACCAGCCAACCCGTGCTGCAAAGGCACACGGGGCACAGACTCGGGCCGCACGCTTAGTTCAACGCGAAGCTCTCCATCTAACGGCTCGGTAGCCACGCCGGTCACCGTGGCTGCTACACTGCCGTACTGCGCCCAAGGGAAGGCCGCCAATCTCAACCTCGCCGATTGGCCGGGCCGGATCCGACCCGCCGCGGTTAAGGGTGCAAACTGCGCCACGAGTTTCAGCTCGCCAGCGGGAATGATGGCACCGATCTTTTGACCTTCGCTCACGAAGCTGCCCGTCTTGAGCTCGGTGAGCTCCCCCACGTCGCCCGCGATCGGCGCGCGAATGCGGCGCTGTTCGAGCGCAAACTCATGGCGCTTAATCGTCGCTTCACCAGTGGTGATGTCACCCTCGAGGAGCGCCACTTCGCGCTGCAGTTGAGCGAGCTGCACCTCACGGTTTTTCTCCTTGGATTTCATCTCGGCCTCGAGCCGGCTGATGGTGAGAGCCTGGGCCGAGGCTGCTGCGCGTTGCTTTTGGGCCTCGCTTTCAGCGCGAAATAGGTCGGACTTGGAGAGCAAGCCTTCCTTATCCAGGCGCCTGACCCGATCTGCCTCACCTTCGGCGAACTTCGCCCCAGCCTCCGCTTCGGCTTGGCGCGCGCGAGCCTCCTCGATCGCCAGCGACGCTGCGCTTTTCTCCTCGGGCCAAGCACGCGCTTCGGCGCTGATCTCAGCATGCAAAGCCTCACTGCGGTGCCGGGTTGTGACCAAGCGAGATCTTTCCTCCTCGAGCTGCAATCGCTCACCCTCGCTTTCCAGCTCAACCAGCAGGTCACCCACTTTGACCCTCTGGCCCAGGGCGAAATGGGTCGCCATCACGCGACCCCCCACCGCCGCTGCGACGGGATGCGCGGCCCGTGCCACTTCTAGACGCGCCCGTTCGCTGCTTTCATAGACCGCAACCCGGGCCAGCAGAAACCAACCACAACTCGCGCTCAACAGGAGAACGACGAGAGCTAAAGCCCAGAACGAACGCCGGAATCCGTCGGACTCCAAAGAGCGTAATGAACGGGAGAAGGCAATGGGCATCGGTCATTTCCTATCTCAGCGCAGGAGCGAGTCAATGCTGAAGACACCGCCCCGCTCAAGTTGAGCGTACGCTTCTGCATACCTGCGTTCCAAGCCTCCCAACTTTGGTTTTTCGTCCCATCTGATGTAGCAACTCGACATAATTCTCCCGGCAGATCCTCGCCTTGGCATGCTTGGGGCCAAATGAATTCTCGAAGATTCTCAGAGCCCGCCAATAAAGCGGCCCGGCTTTGGCGAACCTGCCCTGGGACTTATAAAGCACCGCCAGATTGTTCAAAGTCAGGGCCACATCCGTGCTCTCGGAGCCCAACGCTTTCTCCTTGATGACCAGGGCTCGTCGGTAAAGCCGCTCCGCTTCAGCCGCGTTCCCCTTCCGATGCTCAATGGCGGCCAAGTTGTTCAGGTTGACCGCCACTTCGTAGTGGTTTGCGCCATAGAGGCGTTCGAAAATGGCCAATGCGCGCCGATAAAGAGCTTCGGCCTCGTCATCCTTGCCCTGACCCTCTAGTAATGCCGCCAAGGCTGCGATATCGGCCGCCACCGCCGCGTGGTTCGGTCCTAAAGCATTTTCGCGAATCATGAGCGATCGCCGCGCCAAGGGTTCGCCTTTTGCGTAACGCCCGCGCTCATGCTCAAGTCCACCCAAGTTGTGGTAAATGCTGGCCACGTCCGGGTGCATCGGTCCCAGCGCCCCTTCCAAGATCAACAAAGCGCGACGATAGAGCTGCTTTGCCTCAGAAAACCGGTTTTGATATTTGTAGAGCACCGCCAGATTATTCAGAGTGGATGCGATCTCAAGATCCATCGGATCAAGCCGCCGGTGTGCGAGGCTTAAGGCTCGCCGGAGAATCGCCCCCGCCGATCGATAGCGCCCTTGGGTTCTGTAGAGCGTCCCCAAATTGTTCAACGATTGAACCCTCAACCTGATGACATCCGAGCTGCCCTCCGCCTTCTCCATGATCTCGACCGAGCGCTCATAAAGTTCTGCCGCCTGGAGATAACGGCCGCGGTCTGCCTCGACACCGCCAAGGTGATTTAAGACATTGGCGAAATCGGGATGAGTGGAACCGACTTCCTTCTCCAGAATCACAAGCACCTTCCGCCCCAACGATTCAGCCCGCGAGAGTTTTCCATGGGCGCGCAGAGTCACGGCTTCATCGTGAAGTTGACAGGCAAGGATAATCTGCCCTTCATCGCCTTCCTCGTGATCGCAATCGGAGCCGGACTCAGAACGCCCGGGCCGAACCCGAAGATGAAGCAGGCCCACCTTCTTCGTTTTTGGAGCCCTGTTCCCCGAGGTGGTATCTCGTTGCCTGTCTTTACCAAGTAACATTTGGTGCCGTAATTGGATTGAAATCGGGTTCAAGAGATTCGACCTCTCCTGATCGTTTCTCCCGAACCCATTGTTCGGACTATTTCAGAGCAGAGCAACCATGATGGGCTGCGCGTCCGTTCCAACGTCCCTTAACCTCGCACCACAGCTTGGTTGTGGTTCACCGTGAACCCACCAGCCTTGGTGCATGTCCGGACCTTCAGCCCGCGCAGGAGCGCCTGGCTGTGGTTGTTCGTCATCCCGCCTGCCTTGATGCTCGTTCGGACCTTGAGCGAGCGTGCGAGCGTCTGGTTGTGGTTGATCGAAAACCCACCAGCCTTGGTGCTTGTCCGGACCTTCAGCCCACGCAAGAGCGTCTGGTTGTGGTTGGTCATTATCCCACCGGCCTTGATGCTCGTTCGAACCTTGAGCAAACGTGCGAGGACTTGATTGTGGTTCGAGGTGAAGCCGCCCGCTTTGACGCTGGTGCGAACCTTAAGCGAGCGCGCGAGCGCTTGGTTGTGGTTGATCGAAAACCCACCAGCCTTAGTGTTTGTCGGGACTCTCAGGCCGCGAAAAATTGCCTGGTTGTGGTTCGCGGTAAAGCCGCCTGATTTCAGGCTGGTCTTGATTTTAAGCCCGTCGACTGCCGTTTGATTGATAGTCTTGCTTTGCATATTCTTATCTTTCTTTTTGTTTCCTGTTTTCGGTGGGGCCTTTTGGCCTTCACTGCTTACTTAAGCGTGCAAAAGAAAAGGTTACACAATGGATCACAGCGCCTTGAGGGAGGAGACGGCATGAGTGCGAGCAGATCTCAGACAAGTGAACGAATGGAGCAAGGATCAATACGCCAGAAGGAGGTAAGTCATGGCAACCTCGCTGCTTTGCCAAGGTCGTGAGAAATGGTTCATTTATCGCTGTAAGGGGATCCGTGGGAGGTTTATCGTTGGGCAACATTCTTGGCTCTCACCGCCTCCCCAAGGTGCGTCCGCGGCCTTGCTTTGACAGTGCGGCGGAGAGCATCCGTGAAATGGGAAAAGCTGCAGATCAGGGGATCGTTCGGTGGCACCCTCGCCGGTCTGACAATAAGCGGCTAACCGTTTCTCTGTTCCGAGTGCTGGCGACATTAAACTGGCTGATTTGCAAGCACCAAACCCGCTTCCAGATAATACCAAATCGATCTTGGCCCAGCTTCGGCATGAACGTGATGGGAGGGAGTGGGAGCCGCTAGAAGGTCAAGCGCGTGCCCGGCCATCAATGCGGGCGGGCCTGGAATCACTGAGAGCGTGTTTTAAAAATATCCCAGGCGGTCTTTCCACCTTCGCTGCAAAGTCCTCGGAATTTGAATCCGCTGCGGAAGCTTCGGCGGACAAGCCGGCGGGGCTGGGCGTCTGGCGTCGTTGCTTCTCAGTTACCGATTTCTAACGAATATGCGCCTTCGTCGCGTCTAGCCATCCGCCCCGCCGCGCTCGCAATCCCTTGCCGACCTATTTTTAAAACACGCTCTGAGACCGCGATACCCAGAACTACCAGCAAGGGTGAAACTCCACCTATTAACACCAGCCCGACACCGATAATCGATGGCCTCTGGCGTTTGACTGGTTTCGTCCCATGTCCGCCCAGTCCATTCAAATTGCGCCGTTAGAACGCGTAGTGAAGAATTGGATTTCGATCAGCCGACTGGAAACCGAAATGATGAGCGTCGCCTGACTCTGCGCAAGCAGGCGAGGTTGTCACCGCACCACCGCCCGGAAGTATTCCGGGGGAGATGCGGAATTGACCACGTTCGTCACCGAGACGGTCACCTGACTGGCGATATTCGTCTGGACTGGGGTCCAGTCAACGAGGTTTGTTGAACTCTGCAACTCCGCCACGATTCCGGCGAATGCACCGTCCATGGTCATACCAAGGCTCAGCCCTCCACTCGACAAACCGCTGATAGACAGGCGAATGGATGGCGGCGGGAACATGGCAACGGTAACGTTGAATTGGCCGCTGTTGTCGGCGTAGTCACCGGGTGGGCCTGACCACCCTGGGGCGTCAAAGATGCCAAGACAAAGGCGAGTGGCGCCAGCCGGGACAAACAGTGTCTGAGGATCACCTGTCCCGCTGCCCGTGAGCCCGTCTCCGATATAAAAAGTTTGCTGCAAGAGGGGCCGGAGGACTTGATACGATTCGGCGGCTCCTTGAAACGTCAACCGAGGTGGTGCGGGATTAGTTGGTTCGGCGTTGTCCAAAAACACCCCGGCAAGGAACCCTCCATAGTCCGCGACGATCCCCGAAATGCCGCCGTAGGAGGAACCGTTGTAACCAGCTTGGATACCATCCGGCGGGGTTGAGGGGCTACCTGACACGGTTCCAATTAGACCAGTAATCTTTGGGAATTGAACGAATCTTGTTCCGGAAGAAAGGTTAACTACGGAGGGGAGGACGCCAGCGCCTCCGCCCGCCGGGCCCGGCGCAACAGAATGCCCCGCACCAAAGATGTTGGCTGTGGCCGGAACCGCGGCCGAGGCAAAGGAGGCGCCTGGCAAATCAGATGACAGGGCGGGGTCAAAGTGGTTGCGGACTTGGGCGGCACTCAGCGGATAGTCATAAAGCGCCACCTCATCGATTGATCCCACAAACTGGAGATCAGGGAAAGTGGATGTGGAGAAACCGTATCGAGCGCCGATGAACAGTGGCGTGGTGGGCGCCAAGAGGCCCGCGCCGGGCGTGATCGACGCCTTCCCGGACAACACCGAGTCAATGTAGAGTCCCACGAATCCTTTGGCCTGATCACAAACCCCAGCGAGATGATGCCATCGCCCGTCCGGTTTGGCGGATGCGGCGATAAAGGAGACTGTTCCCGACGGCTGCCGCACAAGGAAGCGCCAGCCGTTATTCGCGTCCAAATCGAACTGCTCGCCGCCACTACCGTACCCTACGGTGACGATGCCGTTGTCGGTCGTCTGAGGCGAAGCACGGACCCAGGCCTCGACCGAGAACTCGGCGTTGGGGCCTTGCGTTGAGAAGTCGATGCCAGAGATGGGGCCCACATAGCTTTTGGAAGCTAACGTCCCGAAGGCGGCCGCAGTATCCAGATCAGCGGCGCTATAGCCGGGAACACCCACTTGAACATTGGTGGTGTACAGGCCATTACGCTCGCCAATGATGTCGATCGCGGTGAGACCTTGGGTTGCTCTGTTTGGGCTCCCAGCGCCATCGTCCAACCTCCACCAAGCGATAGGCTGGTCCGCCTGAACCGCGGCTGGGTATCCAACGAACGCGCGATTCGTAACTGGCGTAGCCGCGACGTCGAACTTCTGCCGATAGCGCCAAGAGGTGCTGGTCTTGTCCCACTCGTCGAAAATGAACGAGCTACCGCGCAGCGCAACGTTCACCTGGTTGGTAACCAATCGATTGATAACGAATGGCAGGGAATTGGACGCGACGAGATTCATGTTTGGGTCCAACGCCCGCCAGAAGCCGTCTTGGGAGCCGACGCCGACTTCGCTAAACGAATGCAGAACGACCTCCTGGTCAAAATCCAGGCGCATCCGGTAAATGAGATAGGTCGATCCCAGCTTTTCGGTGCTGCCTCCTTGAGCGTAACCCTTGAAAATGCAAGGCAGACTCCGAAATGGGCCTGTTGGGTCCGTTGTAATGGCCGCATAGTTCACTCCGTCAGCGCCTTGGAAGAACGTGCCGACGGGATAGGTGGCTGAGGAGGGCGTAAGAAACGTGACCGAGTAGTTTGGACCCGAGTCCGCGCCTGCCCTAGCCCTGCCGAGGAGAACGCCTGTCACTAACGCTCCGAGGAGTTTAATCACAGTCTGGTCCTTCATAGGGAATCGACGATCTCTTTACGTTTTTTCTCGTATTCGTCCTTGCTCACCAGCCCTTGGTCAAAGAGGTCTTTGAGCTGCCTCAATCGCTCGGCAACACTTCGGGCCTCGACCCCGGGCTTGTTCCCGGGCGTATCAGCGGAGATGGACATGTCCGGTTTCTTCTCGGCCCGCCCATCCACGCTGTCCGCCTGCGTGCCGAGCCCGGCGAGGCGCTTGTCCAGTTGGGGCAGCATGTTTGAAATGGCGTAGTACGACGCAAGTTCAATCAACCGGCCTTCGAAGCTTACCGTGTTCGTAATTGTCTCCGCTTTGCTGGAGGTCAACCCCAGCAGGTCGAGTTTGATCTTCTTGGTGCTATCGGTTCGGTCCACTTCGCCTTTGTCCGAACCCACTACCGTGCCACCTGGCTGTTGGATGACGTGCACTGAAACGGCGCAGCGGACGTTCATCGTGGTTTCGTCGCTGTTCCAATCAATATTGGTGGGCTTGCCATTGAGGTTCACTTTTATCGGCAGCCAGCCAAGGAGCTTGCTTCCGTCAGAAGTGGAGTTTTTGCCGATCTGACGCACGCGGAGATCATTGAGCATCACGCGGCAGGCATATTGGGGGCTGCTGCCATAGGTGAGAACAAACCTCCCGGAGTTGTTGAGCAGATTGGCAACGGCCGAGACGGCCAAATTGGTAATATCGGCGCCGCCTAGCTTGGACAGCAGAGTAGTCGGCACTTCAATGCGGGGGAGCCCTACCGTAGGGGTGTTAGTCAGGCCCTCCGGTTTGGGTGAGAACACCAGGCGGGGTTGATCCACTTTGTTGAAGGTTTCCTTATCGGCGACGGCGAGAGCCGCCACGGCAAGTGCCGCCAACAGAACGCAAAACCTGTTCATAATGCTATGTTTTACCTGCGAGCTCCGAGCGGTCGTCGGTCGCGCTTCAAGGCGACGTGGCGTGCGCCTGGAGAACGCAGAAGCCGTTGGGGAGGGTGGTGGTCGCCTTCCACGTGGACGAACTGAAATCGCCGCTCACAAAACTAGCATTAACGAGGCTGGGCTGGTCGTACTTTGGAGTAATGCGCACCTGAATGGCACCACTGGGAGGGAAATGTGTGGCCTGGATGACGATATCGACTGGAGCGTTCGTTGAGATGTTAAGATCCGATGAGGTCAGGACATCCGCCACGGGGTCGGCGGGAGCCGGTTGGGCGTTGACGCTAGCGACCCGGACTAAAGGGGCGCCGTCTGAAGGCCAGATTATCGGGGATTTCAACGGGGGAACCGCAATCGTGTTAGGAAAGGTCTGGAGAGCAGTTGACATGGTGTTTGCTTCCACCCTGACGCGCCCAGAGTTGTTATACGCTCCGTTGTGACTCGTTCCTGCGGCGTCAAGACTGCCGCTACCGAGGATTTGGTCGGATATGAGTTTGATGGCCCCGCTGGCCCCGGGATAATCATACACTTGATCGTTCTTCGCAGAGATCCGCCCATTTACGGTCAGGGACTGCCCGGCCGCGATCAGCATAGCGCCGGCACCGCCAGAAACTGCCCCGCAATATGACAGGCCAGTCCAGGAGTTTCCGCCTCCCCCCGAGCCTCCGATCAATGGAAGGATTTCCGGATTTCCGTAGGTCATACTCCCCCAGAATCCCGAAGCCACCGCGTAGATGGCGCCTCCATCGTAAGGGGAAGTCCCGCCGAAGGGGCCATACCCCGCTCCTCTGCCCAAAACGCTGTCCGCACTTCCGCGAAAGCCCCCGGGTCCTGGTTCGATAGGATAGAGGTAGCTGGTGTCCGGGTCCGAAGTACAGGCCCGCAACTTCCCTGCGAGATCAATGCGCCCGTCGACCACTGCAGTAGCTTGGACCAGCCAGACCACGGGTGCCCGCGATTTGTGATTGAGGAACGTAACCGTTGCCCCACTTCCGATCGTCACAGACGAGTACTTGAACACCACAGCCCACTTCTGCGGGTCGTACACGCCGTTGCCGGAGTTCGTTGAGTTGTTCTGGTCCCATGTTCCATAGCTGGCTTTGCCCAGATCGATGACGGTGTCGTTTGTGATCACCAGCGCGCCGTCCGAACCATCGCTTGGGATGTTGAGTTGGGCCTGGGTCGACACAACAGCCACGGCGATTGCTGTGGCGGGAATCGACAAGAGATTTCTCAGTCCTTTCATGGTGTAAGTGGGTTGTTAGGGTTCATTAAAAACGGAAACTTCACGGGAAATCGCCTCGACGTTGGCGGCCGCTTGTCCGAAGTTGAAGATGGAGATTTCCCCCGAAATCGATTCGTAATTGGCCGTAGCCTGACCGAAATTGAATACCGACACCTCGCGAGAGAGGGTGTCGTAAAGCATCCGACTCTGTCCAAAAGTGAGGTGGTAGAGCTCCATCCAGGTCAATGGCACTCCTTGGTTATTCGGGAGATCGTCGGTGAAGCCGGAGGACTCGTTGACCGTCGCAGAATTAACGCCATGGTTCAACTCGTAGGCATCGTCGATGCCGTCCTGGTCAGTGTCGGGCTGCGGCGTATTGAAGACCGAGACCTCACGGGAAATGGCCTCGTAGTTGGCAGTTGGTTGACCGAAATTAAACACTGATACCTCACGCGAACCCGTGTCGTACAGCGTCCTGGTCTGACCGAAGGTGAGGTGGTATAGGTCGAGCCACGTCAGCGGCGCACCCCCGTTGTTTGGGAAGTCGTCGGTAAAACCCGAGAACTGGTTGACCATGGCGGGCCCAATGCCGTGATTGAGTTCATAGGCGTCGTCGATACCATCCTGATCCACATCCGGCTGGGGTGTGTTGAAGACGGAGACCTCCCGAGAAATTGCCTCATACGTCGCGGTGGCCTGACCGAAATTGAAGGACGACACCTCGCGGCTGACGACGTCGTAGACCTTGATGTTATTGATGAAGTAATAATGGTAGGCCTGCAGCCAAGTGAGGGGATTGTTATCCGCATCCACCAGGTGCGAGTCGTGATTGGCGTCCGAAGGATCCAGCGGGTTCAATCCATGGGTGAGCTCGAAAAGGTCATCGAGCCCATCCCCATCCGAATCGAGCGGGGTGGCGGCGGGGATGCGCTGGACCGCCCAGAACGTGGGTTCACTTCCGCCCAGGGCAAGCGTCCAGGACCACGCATTGGTGCTCCCACCGTAGTAGGCCATCGCTGGTCGGAGCGAGGTAAGACTCGTTCCCGCGTCGAGGATGTAGTAGCTGCCGAGGTCCGGCGTCAGATGGAAATTCACCGTGAGGCTCTCCGCGCTCACGGTGTAGGTGAAGCGGAAATAGCCGCCGTCCGGCGGCGTCCCCAGCCGCCGGACGCGCCAGAAGAGCCTCGGCAGCTCGGCTGTCGTCGAGAAGTTCCACTCGTTCGTACCACCTCCATTGACGCTAAAGTTGGGATCCAGGCCACCGCCCGGGTTGAGCACGATGAAATTCCACCCGTTGGCGCCGCCACCTAGGGTCGTCAGCCGAGTGCTGAACACGGGGAGATTCGTGCTCTCATCGAGCGCAAAGAAGTTATTCGAGTCGGCGGGGAGCTCGAACCGGAAGTTGAGGTTGGTCTCCGTCAACCCGTAAGTGAACGACATCACGCCATCGTCGGCGCGGCCGATCGGCAACGCCCCGCCTTGGCTGATCAGACACCCTGCGAGCAAGAAGATTGGCAGCCGAGACGATGTGGCTGCCTTCCTGGGCATGGAGCCGGCGAGGCGGTCTGGCAGGCGTGGCACCAATAGCCGCCGCGGGGCGAACCGCTGTGAGATTGGGGCGGTATTTTTCCAGTCTCTGTGCGCAACTGGTGTCGTGTTGGGCCGGACGCTCATTGTCGGAGCTACTCCTACTCGCGGAGCGGTTCCCAGGGCCACCTCCAAAATGTCGTATAAATGTATGACAAACCCCAAGGAGAACCTGGGGGGGCAGAGTAAACGATGGGGCTCGACTTGCGATCATGCAAGTTGGGCAGCCGCAAAAGAGCGCAAAACGCCCAGAATTCGGGGTCCCGAGGCGCAGGGCCGCGGAGCGGTAATCGAAGAAGAGGGACCGCACGCGAAGTCGCGAAGAACGCGAAGGACAAGACCAAAGACGGGGCAGGTCTCCCTGCCTCTGCCTGCGGTTCTCCTCTTCGGGCGCAGCGGCCTACCGACGTCCGTCGGCGTCCCGCCCGAACCGTCGCATCGCTTCGGCCTTGTTTGCCACCTGCAACTTGCGGTAGATCCGGTAAACGTGAGTCCGCACTGTGTTGACACTCACACCCATCGACACCGCGATGTCCTTGTACCGCTGTCCCGCCGCGGCAGCCCGCAAGACCTCTTCCTCGCGGATCGTGAGGCGAGCCTCAGGCTCGGGCTCATTAGGCGCCGCATCCACCAACACGCGGATCACGTCCCGCGCGATCGAACTGGTCATGGGTGAGCCGCCCGCGTGGAGCTCGCGGATCGCCTCGACCACCCGCTCCCAAGCCGCGCTCTTCACCAGGTAGCCCGTGGCCCCCGCGCGCAAGGCGGCGAAGACGGACTGGTGATCCTCCATCACGGTGAGCATCATGAAGTTGGTCCGGGGCAGCAGCGGCCGCAACAGCCGAACGCACTCGACGCCGGAGATGCCCGGCAGGCCGATATCCATGAGCACCACGTCCGGCCCCGTGGTGGGGAGCAGGGTCAAGGCCTCCTCGCCCGTCGAGGCGGTTCCCACGTGCGCAAGTCCAGGTGCCCCGCTCACCAGGGCGGTGAGCTGGTCGCGCAGGTCGGGGATGTCCTCGACGACCGCCACCCGGATGGTCTCGGCAACGGGTGCTGTCATGGCGTCGAGTGAGATGGACCAGGCTCAGGCAGCCTGGGCAAGGTGAACGTAACGGTGACGCCGGCGGGGTTGGAATCCCACGCGGCGGAGCCACCGTGCCGTGCCAATCGGTCGCGCAGGTTATCCATGCCGTTCCCGCCCCTCCCTATGGGCGTGGCTGGGAACCCATGTCCGTTGTCCCGAACTACCAGCTTCAGGCCCGGGCCCGGCAACAATCGGGTTTCGAGGGTGAGCTGGCTCCCCCCGGAGTGGCGGATGGCATTGTGTACCGCCTCCTTTACCGCGAGGACCAGATCATGACGAAGATCGATGTGGATTGGGAACTCGGGCAGGTCAGGCGGGATATCCAATTGGCACGTCCAACCCACGCGTTCGAGACTGCGCGCGGTCATATCACCAAGGTAATCGGTGAGGACGCGCAGGGTGTCGTTGGCGGGTTTTGTCAGCCAGACGATTTCGGCCAGATTCTCGACCAGGCGTCCAGCGGTGGATTCGATGTGCGCCACCCGAGCCTCGAGGCGGGCAGGGTCGCCGGTTTGCTGCCGGGCGAGAGCGCCGGCCATGACCAGTCCGGTGAGCTCCGCCCCGAGTTGATCGTGGAGATCTTGGGCAAGCCGCTGGCGTTCCTGTTGCTGCGCCTGGTCGCGAGCCAATGCGACCGCGGCGGCGGCCCGTTCCCGCAATTGATAGTAGCGCCAGAGCGCGAGGAAGCCGGCGGTGATCGCCAATGCACCTATTGCCCCCCACCACGCAGCGTTCGGATAGGGGATGTTCACAGTCCGGTACTTGAACCCGAGGGAGGCGAGGCCCGCCTGCCAGTGGCTGCTCAGGGCGGGACCCTGCCGGGAACCATAGACAACCGTCACTTCGCCACGCCTCGTAATTCCCTCGGTGAAGCGGGGCCACCCGATAATGAGATCCTGAAAACCGTCCCCATCGACGTCGCCTCCGCAGCGCACCGTGGCGCCGAAGCCGCCACGGGAGTCAGACCGGGCGGCAGTCCAATCCGGCTCGCGGCTGAGACCACGTTTGGATCCAAGGAACACCAGCACCAGGCCCCCCTCCGGCGCAGCCAGAGTCGCATTGGGGGCCGAAACCACTAGGTCGCCGAATCCGTCGCCATTGAGGTCGCCCGCGCTCGCCACGCTGTGGCCCAGAAAAAACGAGTCGTGAAAACCCCGGTAGGTCCACGCGGGGCCCATGCCGAGGCCATGAGGGCCGCCCAGGAACACATACGCCGCCCCCTCCCAGCGCGCGGTCAGTGTCGTTCCGGTGGCTCCAACCACGAGGTCGGCGTAACCATCGCCGTTCACATCCCCGGCCGAGAAGACCGAGCAGCCTAGCCCCTGTTCCCCCTGTGTCCCGGTGGCCGTCCAATCCGGCTCGGTCGAGGGCCCGTTGGGCCCGCCCAAGAAGACATAGACCCGGCCAGCGTTTGGTTGGGCCGTTTTGAAGCCGTAACTACCGATGACGATATCGTCGTAGCCGTCGCCGTTCACATCGCCGATACCGTGGACGGAGTAGCCGAAGTGGCTGCCCGGTTGCTCCCCGTGGGCCAACCAAGCGGGTGCAGGCGACAGCCCGTTGGGCCCGCCCAAGTAGAGGTAAGCGCGGCCTTCGGTCTGGATCCCGTTCTCAGTCACGTTTTCGGCCCAGGCGCCTACGAGCACGTCGGCGTAACCGTCCCCGTTCACGTCACCGGCCGCGGCCACAGTGAAGCCAGCCTTGCTGCCCGAATGCGCTCCCACCATCTTCCAGTTCGGTTCGGGCCCGGGGCCGTGCGGCCCACCGTAGAAAACAAAAGCCCCGCCCGTTTGCGGCCGCCCCCCAAGCTCACTGTAGTAGGTGGAGCCGACAATGAAGTCATCGTACCCGTCGCCGTTCACGTCGCCCACCCCTTCGACCTGATGGCCGAACTCCGATTTGGCAACCGGACAAGTATAAACCCAGCTTGGCGCCGACGCCAGGCCGGCCGGCCCACCCAAGTAGAGCATGGCCGCGCCGGCGGCGTCCTGACCGGCGTTGAAGGCCCCGACGACGACGTCGGCGTAACCGTCTCCGTTCACGTCCCCAGCCCCGGCCACGGTGTGGCCGAACTGAGAGTCCTCCGAAGGGCCGTAGAGGACTTGCGCCACCTTCGTTCGGGCTGAAGCGACCGCGGGGTTAGGATGCGGTTTCCGGGCGTGTTTGCGGTGCGGCGGTGGAGGCGGCGCCGACTGGCGAGGAGCCCGGCGGTCAACCACGCAGGTGTCCGAGAGCCGTTGGTCGCAGCCCGCAAGGGCCAGAAGCGCGAGCGAGGCAAGGACGAGCCGGGCCTTGCGGCCGCCTTGAGCGGCTGGACCTTGTCGCCATGACACCCATCGCATCGCCAGATTGGATTCACATACAGCGCCGGTGCCTGTCAAGCCTCCGGCCAAGCCGATATCTCCAGCTTCAAAGGATTTCGGCGTTTCGTCATACATTTATACGACATTATTTCTCCAGGCCCATGTCGTCCCGGCCGTCGTCCGGACTAAAACCCGGCTACATCCCGCTCTAGCGCCCTTTGAAATCTTTTGCGACTGGTCGAGTTGCCTCCTCGCGCGAAGCCAACGCAACCAACGGGCCTTCATCTGAGTGTTCAGCCAAACGGGCGGCGTGGTGGTCCTCGACTTCCAGTCGGGCCGTGCCGTGCCGGGTTTAAGCCCCTGAATTCCGAACGAGAAACGAATCGGAAGTAAAGGAACTAAGCGGACGTCCGAGTGCCGGCCGGCGGCCGGGACGCTGGCGGACAAATCCTCGCGATTGCAGCACCTTAGAATTTGGCTTCAGAATTGGGCGTGATAGAAATGCCATGAACAGCCGGCGCGGAGTTCCTAACGCTCTGTTTATCTGTGAAAAAGTTCGACCACAGGTTTTTTCGCAAGTCAAACAGGGATATCCTGGTTGCCTATGACGTTTGCGTAATTGTGGAAGAGGTCCGAGCGGTCGCCTTCGGCACCACAAGCCTAGGAATGTTTACGGCCAAGCGACCATCCTGAGTACAGTCCGAGCCAGTTGGAAAGAGAGGCGTGGGTTGGAATCCGCCCGGGTCATTTGCCAATCCCCCGCATAGCCAAACCCCATCGAACTCCGTGCAGCTCAAGCCGCTACGCTCGTCGCTCAGTGGCGAACACACTCCCTCCGCTAATTCTTGGCCGCAATCGCGGATTTCTGACATTGCCCGAACTCTGCTGTCGCTATCCCTCCATCCTGCCGGAACTCGGCGTTTACTGGAGCAAGGGGGGGTGACCTTCCGCGTGGGTCGTACTGGTGGAGGATTCTCGTCGCTTATCTTCCCCATTTTTGAGACCGTGCCAGTTCAGCCGGGAACAAGCCCGAAGGCGGGTATTGGCAGTCCGTCAGGCGAGAGGGATAACGAGCGGAAAAGCAATTGATGCATGCGGATGCGGAAAGCAACCGGTTGCCACACGAATTCTGCACCACGCGCTGGACGACGGTGCTGAAAGCGAAAGGAGGCGATTCTCAGCGCTCAGAGGCCCTCGAGAGCCTATGCCGCACCTATTGGTTTCCACTTTACGCCTTCGTCCGCCACAAAGGAAAATCGCCGGAGGATAGCCAAGACTTGGTGCAGGGGTTCTTCGAACAGTTTTTGATGAAGGACTATCTGGCCTCCGTTGCTCAGGACAAGGGTAGATTTCGGACGTTTTTGCTCACCTCGCTCACCCATTTCATGGCCAATGAGTGGGATAAGACCAACCGGCTGAAGCGCGGCGGGGGGCGGCAGATTTTTTCCATCGATGCGCTGGAGGCGGAGGAGCGGTTCAAGCTTGAGCCTGCCGATAAAGGTCTTGGGCCCGACGCGGCCTTTGATCGCGCCTGGGCGCAGACGGTGGTGGATGCGGTCTTTTCCAGATTGCGCGCGGAATACGCTCGCCTGGGCGAAGCCGATCGATTCGAGTTGCTGAACGTTTCATTGATGGGGGGCGAGGCCGAGGGAGGGTACGCGGAAATTGGCACGAAATTGGGGTTGAGCGAGGGCGGGATCAAGACTGTGGTGCGGCGGATGCGGTTACGATTTCGGGATCTGCTGCGGAGTGAACTCAGCGAGACGCTGGCCGAAGGAGTCGAGGTGGATGACGAAATACGACATTTGCTTGTGGCGCTAAAACATTGAAACCATTTTCCGTCGACGCTTCTTAATAGACCAACCACGCGCGCCGATGTTATCGCCGCAACGATGTCCGAAGTGCCACAGTCCGTTGGGGGTGAAAACCGCGCCCCAGCTCTGTCCTTCCTGCGTTTTGGAGGCTGCACTGGGACTGGGTGATGAATCGGCGTTTGGCGACGAAGATGAGTTGCCTAAAGCGCGCCTTTTCGGCGACTACGAGATCATCGAGCAACTCGCGCGGGGCGGAATGGGGGTGGTCTATCGTGCGCGGCAAATTAAATTGCGGCGGGAAGTGGCCCTGAAACTGATTACGAGCGGGGCGTTCGCTAGCGGCGAGGCTTTGCGGCGATTCCAGGCCGAAGCCGAACTCGCGGCCGGCTTCAAACACCCGAACATCGTTCCGATCTTTGAAATTGGAGAGGTGGATGGGCAGCCATTCTTCAGCATGGGCCTGGTGGAAGGTCCGCCGCTGGATCAAAAACTGGGGCGCAAGCCGCTCGAACCCAAGGCCGCGGCGGGACTGCTCGTCAAAATCGCGCGCGCGGTGCAATACGCCCATGATCGCGGGGTTCTCCATCGCGATTTAAAACCCGCGAACATCCTCATGGACGCCCAAGGCGAGCCCCACCTGACTGATTTTGGGTTGGCCAAAGTCATGCAGCAGCAGAGCGCACTCACCTGCACGAATGCCATTCTCGGCACACCGTCTTATATGGCTCCGGAACAGGCGCGCGGTGATGTGAAGAGCCTGGCGGTGACCGTTGATGTCTATGGATTGGGGGCGGTGCTTTATGATGTCTTGACCGGCGAGCCACCGTTCGCTGGCGGGACCACCTATGAGACCGTGCGGCGAGTGTTGGAAACCGAGCCGCGCCGGCCATCGGTCTTGAATGCGGCTGTGGATGGTGATCTGGAAACCATCTGCTTGAAGAGTCTGGAAAAGCAGCCGGAGCGGCGCTATGCCTCGGCGGCCGCATTTGCAGAGGATTTGGAACGGTGGCTTGGCGGCCGGCCCATTCAGGCCAGGGCCGTTGGAGCGGTCGAGCGCGCGACCAAATGGGCTCGCCGTCATCCGCTAGTGGCAGCCCTGGGGTGTCTTTCGGTAGCGGCACTGCTCGTGGGAGCCGTCGGGATCACCTGGCAATGGCGGCGAGCGGAAAAGAAAAGCATCGAGGCCGCAAGGGAGCAAGAGCGGGCGGAGCGCGAACAGTATTTTTCCAGTGTCGCCGCCGCCCAACAATTCCTCAAGGAGGGCGCGGTCGAGCGGGCGCGGGATGCGTTGCTTTCCACCCGGAGAGAACTGCGCCATTGGGAGTGGGGACGCTTGATGCTGCTATGCCAACAGGAAGCCTGGGTGGTCCCCGCTCCGACCAAACGACCGGCGGTAGGTCCGGCCGACATCGGGATCGCGCAGGCAACCGGCAGGGTACTAACCACGTTTGGCGGCGCCTCCACCCTGTGCGAGATGTCCTCAAGCAGTGCACGGCAATTGAACCTAAAGGAGGACGAAATGCTCTCTGCCACCTTTTCGCCGGATGAACAGGTGATTGCCGGCGCAACCGTGGCGGGGGAAATCGTGGTGTGGGATGCTGCTACTTTGAGGGAACTTGCCAGGCTGAACCGGTCACCAACTCGCTTGGAGTCGCTTTCGTTCAGTCCGGACAATTCGCGCGTGGTAGCGGGGGCGGCTGATGGGAGCGTCTTGATCTGGGATCGCCGGACCAAGCAGTGGTTGCGGGACATGGGAACAAAGGCGCGCGGCCGTTCCGAGCCTGTTTTCAGCGGCGATAGCGGCCGCGTATTGAGTTCCTTGGCGGGAACAGAAATCACTGCCTGGGACGCCGAAAAAGGCATCGAATTGTGGCGCGAACATGCGCCCGATTTACAGGGATCCGTGATGGCTTCGCTGGACGGTGAAACCGTGGCGACGGCTTCCCCGACCACCGGGATCACCATCCGCAAGTCCGGGAAGCTGACGGCCCACATCAATCCCCAAGTCCAGCTGAGTCAAATTCATCTGAGTGGTAACGGGCGGCGGTTGCTGACCATTGACCAGCGGGAAAGGCTGACGCTCTGGAACGCGGAAACCGGGGATGAAATCGAGATGTGGCCCGAGCGAACTTACTTCATCTCGGAGAGCAGGGACTCGCGCTACTTCGCGAGCTGCGGGGACTTTCGTTATTCGCGAATCAGAGAACTCCAAACCGGACGTGAGGTGCTGACGGCGTCCGTCACGCCCGATTACTGGAATCCGGCGTTTAGTCCTGAAGCCCGGTTGTTTGCCGCCGAAATGCCTGATCGTTCGATCAAAGTCTGGCTGCTGGACGATTCAGCAACCTTTCTTCTTCGCGAAGGAACCGAGGAACTGCGCTCGGTACCGGAACGTATGCAAAAGATCGCGTTTTCGCCGGGAGGTGAACGCATTGCGGCGGCGCACATGGACCGGCAAGTGACCATTTGGGACGCCCACACGGGCGCATTGCTTCACCACCTCCACGGCCATCTCCAATGGGTGGCAGATGTGGCATGGTCGCCGGATGGCGCGTGGCTCGCCTCCGCGGGCGCGGACAACCGCGTGATCCTTTGGGACGCGCAAACAGGGCAGTCGAAATTCATCCTTGTCGGACACACGGGCCCCGTGGAATCGGTCGCGTTCCGTCCCAATTCCAAGGAAGTCGTTTCCTGCGGCCTCGATGGGCGCGCCATTGTCTGGGAGGTGGAAAACGGGCGAAGGTTGGCGGAGGCCGATTTGCGCCCGCCCGCCAGAACGGTCGCTTGGAGCCCCGATGGACGTAGAATTGCAGTGGGTGGGCAGGGTCCCGCGTTGCTGCTGGACGCGCGGTTGACCAACCCGATAGCGTTGCCGGCCTCGAATGTGTGGACCGTCTCCTTTAGTCGCTCCGGCACAACTTTGGCACTCGGCAGTTTCGCGGATCAATTCATCACGCTCTGGTCCGTGGCGGAAGGAAAAGTGACGGCAAGAATGCGTTCACGGGCCCTGCCCCTCAATCTGAGTTTCAGTCCGGACGACCGGCGATTGGCGGCGGCCTGTTCGGAACGATTGACGGGAATGGGCTTTCCATCGCTCGAATTGTGGGACGTCGCCGAACGGCGCTTGGCGGTGGAATTCCCGTCGCCGCCGGGGCAAGCGTTGTCGGTGGCGTTCACGTCGACGGGGAAAACTCTGGCGTTAGGCCATTCCCGCGGGAGTCTCGAATTGCTGGATGCTTTTCCGTGGGACGGAAGGGATTACGGAACCGACGACTACGGTATCCGGGAGATCGAACAATACCAGGCGCGTTATTGGCGGGCGCGCCTCGGAAGGGCGACCGCGCCACAAGAGAAGGAACCAATTGCCTGGCAGCCGCCGCGATCCTGCTGGTCCGTACGGGGGGCGGATACGCCCGTCGCCGCCCTGGATTTGACGGCATTCTACAATGGCACACTCGAAATCGCATGGAATCCTGTGCCAGGCCGCGATTACTTGAGTCAGAGTTTTTCGTCGATGCCCGTAGGGCGGCGGAACTTTGGCGGCGTTGAATTCGACGTCCGCGGGGTAATCCAACTCGCGACTGGTGCGCACGAGTGGGAAAAACTGTTTCCGAAATCGGTCTCGATCCCGCTGCCGTCGAACGTTCGGAAGTTAGCGCTGTTGCAAGGCGCGCTGGGGACTCCGGAACATGAACGCAGAATTGGGGAATATCGTATCGTTTACCGGGACGGTTCAACGGCGAGTTTCCCGATCGAGCTCGGCACGAATGTGGTTCCGAGCTGGCTCACTTCTGAGGAACGGCTGTTGGCGGTTCCGCAAGCAGACTTGGTTTGGAAGGAAAGTCTCAGCCCGGGCTACGGGGAGGCAATGCGGAGAGGCAAAGCCACGTTCGGAGCCCTATATGTAATGGCCCTGGAAAATCCGCACCCGGAAAAGCCGGTTTCCTCGCTGGAATTCGTCTCCGCCGCAGAACTGGCCGCCCCGTTTCTGGTGGCGGTTACGGTGGAGCCTTAGAGCCTGTTATTAACCTTTCCCAGGAAAAGTCTGTAAGCAATAGGTGTCCCAATCCAGGTCCTACACCTGGTGTTTCTCCGGCGAAGACACCGGTTGCCTCTAAGAGCTTGTTTCAAAAATAGATCGGCCGAGGGATTGCGAGCGCGGCGCGGCGGATGGCTAGGCGCGACGAAGGCGCATATTCGAGAGGAATCTGTAACTGAGGAGCAACGACGCCAGCCGCCGCGCCCCGCCGCAAGACCGCCTGAGGTATTTTTGAAACACGCTCGAAACCCTTGCGGATTCGATTACGAGAAACCCTGAAACCTTTCCCGACGATCGCTTCTTGGTTATCTGACCGGCCCGGATGAGGCGCGTGCCGAAGTGGTGCCGGGAAACAACCATAGAACCGATTATATGAAGACCCCAAAATACCTGCTATGGGTACTGGCAACCCTTGCCGGTGCCCAGGGAGCCCTGGCCCAAACCAACGTTTTCGAAGACAACTTCAACGAGAACACGAACCAAGGCTGGACCCAGCCGCTCTCTGCCTTCTATGCGACACCCCCGGTGATGGGTTTCACCAACGGGGTACTGCGCATTCAGGTACCGCCAGCTACGCCGGAAACCTTCGCCACAAACGCCTACAGCTATGCCACCACGGCGCTCACCAACCTGTCCTATTCCGACTTCATCGAGGGCGTGGACGTTATAGCCACTCCGGCCAACCTGTTTAACCTGGGCGGCCTCTACGCGCGGTTTCAGGGTTTGCAACTGGATGAGAACGGTGAGCAGATCTCCGGCAGCGGCAGCGGATACCTGCTGGCCACGTTTCATTCACCCTCCGGGCCAACCAACCAAGTGCTGACGCTCCTCAGGCTCGACAACGAGGCCATCAATCCCGCGGTCAATGTACAGGCGGTATTCCCCTATGTGCCGGGGCGCCAGTACCGACTAATACTGACTGGACGCGGCACCCACCTCGTCGGCCAAGTGTGGGATCTGGCCAACTCCGCCGCCCCGCTCGCCACGGTCGAGGCTTTCGACTCCGCCTATACCAACGGCTGCGCCGGGCTGCTGGCGATGGACCTGCTGGGTTTCCTCCACGTGGCCAACACGCCGGTCGACGTCACCTTTGACAATTTCGCGATTGCCGCGCCTGCGCCGCTCGACACCGTTGCCGAAGACTTCGACGCCGGCTCGGACGGCAATACGCAGATCAGCCACTATGATCTGTGGGGTTCTTATGGCGCGCCACCCGCGCGATTCACTTACACCAACGGCGGATTGACGATCACCGCCCCGGCGTCCGTCGCCCCAACCCAGGGTGCGGCGTTCGTGGGCGAAAACCTGTTCGCCCCGACCCACGCCGACGCGGTTTCGAGCGTTGGTTTTTGGGGCTGGAACGGCTCCGCCAACGCGCGTCCGGTATTCTACCTCTCGGCGCGGGGTAACGTGGTCGCGCCTGGCGTGTACAGCTTCTATCTGTTATCGGTGGCGTTAACGGAGTTTCCCGAGGCGCCTGCGGGCCGGAATGTGCAACCCAACCTCTCTCTGGTGCGGGTCAGCAACAATACGCCCCAATTCCCGGCGATGGCCACCACATTGATCACCAACGTCACCTTGAGCGCGAGCAACCACTACCACCTGGTTTTTTCCGTGCAGGGGAACCTGCTTAGCGGAATGCTTTACCAGTATCCCGATCTGGGCAGCCCGATCGCCACCGTATCCACCCACGATAACTTGTACTCCAGCGGTTACTTTGGTTTCATCGCCACCGACAATGGCGACTTCGCCAGCCCACGGCTCAACAACCCGGTGCAAATCACGGTGGACAACTTCAGCGTGGTTGGAACGCTCCCCTCCCCGGTCCTGGACGTCGACCGGGCGGTCCTGCTCAGTTGGCCTGCGACGGCGACCGGATACGTGCTGGAGAGCGCCCCGAGCCTGCAAGGGCCATGGAGCGCCGTGGACGCCTCGCTGTCTCAAACGAACGGCACGATCAGCGGCGCGGTGAAAACCACTGCGGTGGCCCAATTCTTCCGGCTGCGGCTGTCGCTATTCGGCGAGTAAGCGCAAACGGCGGGTCCGGGGGCTGGCGCGACACGGCACCCGGACCGCTGTCTTTGGGCTGAAACCCGCGGCCGCGAGCGGGCGAACAAATTCCGTCTCCGGCCAACGGAGTATTCGTGGCCGCGGCTCGCTGTCCAGCGTTTGATGCAGCGAGCTGGTTGCCCAAACCGCTCAGGGAAGCATCTGGACCCGATAGAACCTCAACTGCTGGAGGCCGCTCTCATCCTTCTGGCTCGCAGTCGAGGCCCCGACCTGCATTATCCCAGCCAGCTCCTGCCAGTTGCTCGACGTAAGGTCGGGTGTGTATTGCACCCGGTAGCGGCGGTTGGGAACCGCGTCCCACGTAAGCGTGACGGACTGGCCTGCGACGGTAATCCCCGTGAGATGGGGGGCTGGCGCCCTGAAGACGATCACGTTGAAGCTGGCGGTCGCACTCAGAGGGGGGACGCCGTCGTCGGTAACTTCAACCGTCACCGTCTGGTTGGTATTTCCCTGGTCGGAAGCCGGGGTCCAGACGAAAACGCCCGTGGACGGATCGAGAGTGGCGCCGCTCGGGCCGGTGAGGAGCTGGTAAGCGAGATGATTAGCGGGCACATCGTTATCGTTGGCTTGAATAGTGAAGGTGAGCGTCTGCCCCGGCTCGATGGTCTGGTCCGGGATAGCCTGGAATCGGGGCGCTGTGTTCGTGGCCCCCACCGTAATGGTGAAAGAGCCCGCCATGGTTGTCGGGACCAGGGTGAAACCGTTGGCGATAGCCGAAGGCGCACCGGTGATGGTTATGGATTCCGGACCTTGATAATCGGCAGGGACTCGTAAAACCAAACTCACCAGGGTGCCGTTGGTGAAATCGCTGCCATCCCCGGTTACGTTTGATAACTCCACGTCCACGATGTCTGCGGGGTAACCGAGCCCCTGCAGCGTGCTGGCGGTGAGCACCGTGGGAAGATCCTTCATCAACGGCTTGGAGTCGTCATCCAGCGTTCCGTTCAGGTAAGGCGCCTGCCAGGAATAGGATTCGTAGGACAGACCCGGCGCGGTGGCGATCAGCCGGAAAATGGCGGAATTATGACCGTCCGCCGCCGTGGAAGTCAGAACGACATCGAGGTTCACCGCCCCTCCGCGGGCGACGGTGACGGCATTCGTGCCGCCGCTCGAGAGAGACATCACGTAATCTCCCCTGGCACAGGCCAGGGCCATCCAAAACATCAAAACCGCTGCAAGACGTGGGGGGCTCACTGGGTGAAGGCCGGCGTGATGACCGGTTTGAGCGACCGGGCGCCCCGCCCCACTCGGTGGGACCGGGCCGCAAGGGAAAGGTACTGAGGGGCCGGGCTCATTGGTGAATCGTCCTCCACGATCGGGTCCTCGGAAAGGGTCTCGGAGGTCTGGATCCTTGGCGGGCTGGCGAAAGTCCCGAGCTCACCGCGGTAGCCCGGCAAGCCCACGGAGATGGATCGCGTGGCTACGGATAGGTTGCTAGAGGGATGATTCGGATTCAGCAGGAAACGAGCATCATGGCCGCGATAAGGGTAAAGCGCCGCCACATCCAGCCCCGTCACATCACCCGAGGAGTCGAGATCGCTGCGAATGGAATAGACGTTCGCCGGGTTGACCGCTGGGGACGAGAGCAGGCTCTTCACCCCGCCCACATCGGTGTTGTTGACCACGCCATCGCCGTTGGCATCGCCCGCCAATGCGCTGAAGATGCGGGTATTGTTGGCGACGATGACGTTCCCGAAGATATCCTTGAGTCCGGTCAACAGCACCTGGTAGCGAGCCACATCGGGAAGGCTCTGACTGAAGCTAATTGCGACAGAGGTATTGTTGTCCTGCACGCCGGTAGAGATCGTCACATTGCTCAGATCCAGCGGAGCACTGGCGGGGCCACTGACGCCGAGCAACCCAACCGAGCTGGGGGTGATGCTGGTCGGGTCGATCGGACTATCGAACTTCACCACCAGTTTTGTAACGCCCGCCGCCCTCGACTCGGTAAAGCTCCCGTCCGCTGGCAGGACCAGACCCAGGTCACCCAAACCGGCGCCATGGTTCGAGACTGAACTCCAAGACACGGCCTGCGCCGCTGTGCCAACCTGGAAACTCTGGGTGGTGGTCTGGGTGCCGTCCGCCACCTTGAGGGTGATGGTGGAGATCCCGGTGTGACCGTCGAGCGGTTGGATGGCCAGCGTGCGGAGCAAGCCGTTCCCAGTCAAGGTGAGGTGGTCCTGGTCCTGCGGCACGAGGTCAGGGTTGCTCGAACTGACACTCACGGACAGGTCAGCCGCCTTGCCCAGAACATTGGTCACATCGAAAGGCACGGTCAGTGCCTTGCCCGGCTGAACCTGCTGGTTCGGGATCGTTGAGATGACCGGCGGGCCGCTGATGGGCAGGGTCATGGAGCTGACGGCAGCGGCGAGATTGGCGCCAGTATAACGGTTGAGCACATCCGAGCTGCTCGTGATTCCCGCAGCCATTTGACGCATCGCCGAGGCGGTTTCGTTTTGCGTCACGGCCTTGGCCTGGGCCAGCTTGAATTTGAGATCGCCGCCTGAGCCAGCCAGGGTGTCGATCAAGGCGTTCATCTGCGAGGTCACGGTGGCGTAGGCGCCGGTCTGCGCTGGGGTCAGATTGGTGGAGGTCTCGGCCGCGGCGTCGTCGATCACGTACTGTGCGTTGGCTTCACTGGAGAGGCTGAAGGTCGCGCCTCCCGCCAAGCCAGTGATCTGGCCATTGGCGTCAGTGGTCACCGAATTCTGGTCCCAGGCCGGCTCTTTATAGGCGGCCACCTCGGCGGTTGCATCCACCCCGTGCTTCCCGGTCTTGACATCGTAGATTTCATAGGCGAGCGCGTGCCAAATCGCGCTCTGGGCCTGGAAGTCGGTCAGGCTCGGGTTGGCGGCCTGGAGCAAAGCGGCACCGTTCACTACCAGCGCGGTCAACTGCTCCGCCCGGCTGAGGAAAAGCCCCGTGTCCGAGGTCAAACTTCCGGGCAGCGCATTGGGGTCCACCGAGGTCGCACTCACAGTAGGTGGCAGACCCAGGCCCTCCGCCATGAGCCGGGTGGCGTCAGTACCATCCAAGCCGATCTCCATGGCCGCCACTTGGAGGGTAGACAACGGGCTGCTAGCGATGGGGTCCAAGGTCCCGAACTCCGTCCCTAAAGCGCGCAGAATTACGATGTTCGGGAGGCCAGTGGTAGTATCGCGCCCACCAAGGACGGTAACAATCCGGCCCACAGGTTGGTTGCCGGCATCGGCATTGTACCAGTTGAAGAAGGCCTCCGCCTCATCCTCGGTCAGTACGCCGTCGCCGTCGGTGTCGAAGCTGGCCATGTTCTTGATCAGAGGAGCGGTTTCCTCGGGGCTGAGTTGCCCGTCGCCATTCTTGTCCCAGAAGCTCAGATCGCTGACGAAGGTGGCCTCATCACTGGTGAGCACGCCGTCGCCGTTGGCGTCGTACTTGGCAAACTGCGCCGGCGTCAGGAAGGGAACCTCCTCCGGTCCAAGCGCCCCTTCCTCGTGCAAGTCAAAGGTGCTGAAATCACCCAGCAAGGCCTTGGCCTCATCCGGGCTCAGAAAGCCATCGTGGTTCGTGTCGAAATCGGAGAACTTTTCAAAGAAACTACCGATCTCCGTGCTGCTGAGCACGTGATCCCCGTTCGTATCGAACTGCTTGAACAGGCTTTGGTCCTGGAAGGCAAAATCCCCCGAGCTGTCCGCCGTGCCACCCAGTTCGTTCGACTGCGGGATGCCGTCCCCGTTGCGGTCCACAAAAACCACCGAGCCCCCCAGATCGCTCGACCAAACCTTCAGACCGTCGGAGAGGGAGACGTTGATGGTGGTGCCGCCGAGGGAGACGGAGAAGACGCCGTCGTTGTTCACCGAGACGGCGAGGGTCACCGTCTTGGAGAACCAGAAGAACTTGCCCGTGGCGGTGCCGGAGACGGTAATCGACCAAGTCGTGTTGGTGACGTGCACCGCAGCGGTGGCTTCCACGCTCCCCGAGACGACAAAAAAGCTAAACCCGGCGTTGACCGTGAAACTCCCGTTCACTTCCCAGGTACCATCACTCTTGACGAATCCGGTGCTGGCAAACTTGAAGCGTCCCCACAACGTCGCCGTCCCGTCCCAGCTCACATTGACCCCATCGGGAGCAATGGACACGTTGGCCTTCACCTCGATGTTAAAGGCCCCTTTGGCTAGCTGGAACTTCACGGCGATGCTGAACGAGAGGACGTTCGCATTCGCCGTGAATGATATTGCCCCGTCCAGTCCGGCTACCTGCGTCCCCAACAGGTAGAGGCCGCCTTGGACCGTCGCCGAGAGGTTTGGCGTGCTGGTGTTGGTCAGCTTGAAAGTCGCTGCCCCACTCAGGCCCACGTAGTTGTTGTCCCCTAACGCCAGGGTCGCCGCCCCGTTCAGATCGTAAGCGTCGGAACTCAGCGTACCCCAGAAGTTCACCGTGAGAATCGTGCCCACCTTGAGCGTAAGCGGAGCGCTGTCAGGTACCGAGACTTGGAACTTCCCTTCGGCGGTCACTCCCAGAGTTACGACGGGCGCGGTCAGCGTCACTCCGGCGGCCGTCACGCTTGCCCCCTGGACCGCAATGAGATCCGCCGCCCCGCCAACTACCGCAAACCCCGAGAGCGCGCCCGCGTTATTGGTGAACGTCAGGCGGACTGCCTTCACGACCGCCTGGGAGCCGGAGAACTGCAGGATCGTGCCTGCGGAACCGGTGATGTTCAGAGTGAACGAGGGAACATCCGCCGCCGCGGTATAAAGCTTCACTCCGCTCACCGTGCCGGTGGTCTGCCACCCGGCCAAGGGACCCGTGAAGGTCACGGTCATGTTATCGATGGTCGCCAGCGGGTTGGCGTCCGAGCCGTCCCCTGTGGCCGTGTAGGTGCCGGTAAGCGTGATGGCACCCCCGATATCCAAGGTCACCGTCTGCGGGGTTTGGCTCCGGGGAGCGGCCCCAGGCTGCGAACCCACCGCCGCGTGCGTTCCGGAACCGGGATGCAGCGTCAAGAGCGTGGTTGGATTACCGTGGGTGTTCGAAGTCTGAGTGGAGGGAGAAAAACCAGTTGAACTGGCCCGGGCATGGCCGGCGCTGGAAGACGCAGTATGAACCCGAGCTAAACCCATTGGAAGCACAGCATGGCGTGAAGATGCTGCAGGAGTGGAATGATTTCCAAGCGAGGCCCGGGGCGGCGAATTCGACGATCGCAGCGTCTTAGTGAGCTGCTCGGTCATCGAGTCAGCGCTGCTTGAACCTGAAATTGATGTCTTGGTACTGATGCTACATCCACTGCCCCCCCCGGTCGAAGTGGTTGGATGGGTCTTTGGGAACACCGTGTTCACCGGGTCGGTTTTCTTCGCCTGCACCGCCACTTGCAGCACGGCGTTGGTATCGGCCGGGACTGTCTCTTGATGGGCAGCCTGGCCGCCGCCTGCCGCAGGCATCTGATGCGCTCCCGGCGTCGCAAGGACCTCGCTGGCCATCCCGTTGAAAATGTCCGCAACCCCGTGGAGGTGGCCGGTTCCGGTCGTGCTCTGAGGACCCTGATGGCCCTGGTTATTCCCTTCACAGGCCCCCCCCAACGCGATATTGATTTCGATGGCCGCCGGGGCAGCGCCCGTGTGCGTGGCAGCGGCAACCGCCGCCAAAGGCAAACCGGCCGAAAGCAGAATCCTTTGCTCCAAGGACTCGACCTCGAACAGGTTCATGTTGGCTTCGCGCTTCAAATTGACCGCCGTTCTGCTACTCGGCGCGAGGTCCGGGGCGGCCTTGGTCTTGACTCCTTCGAGGCAAAACGCGCGCCCGCGATTTTCGGCCGGGTGACCGAACGCGTGAGGAATTACATGACATCCCCCCCTCTTGCAAGAGTTTTTCTACATAAAATCATGAGCAGTTGGAATCAAGTGCGACGGGCGTTTGTTCACCCCGAACATCTGAAGCTGAGCTGACGGAAGGCAACCAGGGAAGCCAGGATGGAAATCCGGCAAGAATCCGAGCGATCGAAGAATGCCAGTAGGGTGAGGTTCCATCCCGTTGCCCCTTCGTTCTCCTCGTTGTCTGGGGCACTCGGCGTTCGCGTAGAAGATGGAAAAAGTGGGGACGCGGAGGAGATCGCCCTATGGTGAATCCGCCGCAGAGTGGTCTCTCCCTGAGGGGAAGCCAGCGTCCAACACACGGCAAACCTCTGCCGTAGCGTCACCACTAGCTGGGTCGATAGCTCATTCGTGATCCCGACTCCGAGCGGTCTGTACGGGCTTGGTCTGCCCGTTCGAACTGGAGCCCCTCGAAGTGGATTTGGCGCACCTCGTGGGTAGCGGGACCTCGTAATGTCCGAAACCTCGCCGGGCGCGGCCAGGAGGACTAGGCCTGCCGCGCGCGCTAGATCTGGTGTTTGGACCGGCGGTTGATGAATCACGGCACGGTGAACGCGCTCCAACTGCTTCTCATCTGTTTCGCTGGATGGATCAACCGTAACCAGCAAAATGTCATCGAACACCTTCAGGAGGAGGTCAGGATCCTGAGGGAACAACTGGATGGAAGGCCTCGGTTCAACGACGACCAGCGGCGCCGGCTGGCGGCCAAAGCCAAAAGGATGGGTCGGGATCAGCTCCAGCGATTCGCCTCGATTGTGTCCCCGCAGACTCTTCTGGATTGGCATCGACGCCTGATCGCACGCAAGTACGACGGCAGTTCCACTCGTTCACCCGGTCGGCCACCCACACCGGCAAAGGTCCGAGAGCTGATCCTGACCATGGCCAGAGAGAATCGTGCCTGGGGATACACTCGCATTCAGGGCGCGCTCATGAACCTGGGCCATGAAGTCGGACGCGGCATGATCGCCAAGAGCCTTAAGGAAGCAGGGGTGGATCCCGCACCGGATCGGCAGCGCAAGAGCACTTGGAAAGAGTTCCTCCGGAGCCATTGGGACGTGCTTGCGGCGGCCGACCTATTCACGGTCGAGGTCTGGACGGCTGTTGGCCTGGTTCGATACCACGTGCTATTCGTCATCCGACTAGCCCCTCGAGAGGTCCAGATCGCCGGGATCATCCCTGAACCCAATGGCGGCTGGATGAAACAGATGGCCCGCAACCTGTCCGATGGCCTGACCGGATTCCTGAACGGCTATCGGTATCTGATCCACGATCGCGCCAGCCTGTTCAGCCAGGACCTCGGGATGATCCTTGAGGCTGCGGGCATCCAATCGGTTCGCCTGCCCGCGCGTTCGCCCAATCTCAATGCCATCGCGGAACGCTTTGTGAGAAGTATCAAGGAGTCTTGCCTGGACCGAATGATACTGATCAGTGAGTGGAGCCTCCGCCGAGCTATGTCGCAGTTCACTCTTCACTTTCACGCCGAAAGGAACCACCAAGGGTTAACAAACAAGATCATCCACCCCGAGTTCGTCCCATTTCCCACCACGGGCGCTGTCAATTGCCGCAAGCGCTTGGGCGGCCTGCTCCGCTGCTATTACCGAGATGCGGCGTGAAATTAGCCGGCCCGCGAATTTCCGGACATTACGAGGTCAGATGAAAACACAGATGCACAAGCGCGGGGCCTTCCTGAGTCCATTCCCTTCGTTTGGAAGGATAAACCAGTTCCTGAAGGTCCCCTTCCCGATTCGGGCTTTTCAGTCTAAAGAAGGCAGGTGAAGATGTGTCGGCGAGTTGAACGCCGAAAGAACGAGCTTGCACAAACGGATCCAGCGCAATAACCATTCTTTGAAGCTGTGCTTATGGAGTCGTTACGCGCAGCACGAGGGTTGAGAAATGGGCCAGGTCATGAGTCCGGTTCACTTAACAGCCGACCGCCTGCCCTGTGGCGGAGAGGAGTAATTGAGTTATGAAAAGTTCGCTGAGAATCACCACTGTCACTCTGTGCCTCGTGCTTTCGCTGGACTTTCTCCGGGCACAATCATTGCCCGTCCTTTCCTCGGCCGTAGGTTGGTGGGCAGGAGATGGTGATACGACCGATCGCTTGGCAAGCCATCCTGGGCAATTCGTCGGGACCGAAAGATATGCCAAAGGGATGGTCGGTGACGCATTCTCTTTTGATGGAGTCTCTAGCCATGTCTCGATCGCCGATGCCCCTGATCTGAATTTTACCAACCAGATGACGGTCGAGGCGTGGATCAAACCCTACGGGCACACTGGGTCTTTCGACCCCGTCCTAAAGAAAAGCGGCTCGGATCAGGCACGTGGCTTTGCGTTCGAATTTGGCGGCGATGTCATCATACTCTACGTGTACCTAGGCGGCTGGGTTGGTGCCGGAGGGACGCACATTCCGAACAACCAATGGTCGCATGTGGCCGGCACGTATGACGGCAACCAGATAAACGTCTACGTCAACGGAGAACTCGTCGGGTCGGCTGCTGCCTCTGGAGCGATCACCCCAACGTCCGCACCGTTATTCCTGGGAAGTGATCCGTCTAATCCAGACCGACACTTTTATGGCTTGATCGACGAGGCAACAGTTTACAGCACGGCCTTGAGTGCAGATGATATTCGCAGCATCTACTTGGCTGGCTCCGCCGGAAAGGGCAATGGCTTCCGGTTTATTTCGCCCGGTACAATTCCAGCTCAAACCAATTCCGCGCTCTCCATCGCCCTTCAGGTCTCAGGCGGAACGCAACCCTATCACTGGTCCACCTCCGAAGCACGGCTCCCCGATGGAGTTGCCCTTTCGGACTCAGGAGTACTCCAAGGAACGCCCAGCGAAACAGGCGAATTTAGATTTGGAGTCACCGTGTTAGATGCTACCAACGGGATCGCTCAAGGTTACGCAACTATCCGGATTCCGATTCCAGCCATCGCGTACCCCGTGCCTTCTGGCGTTGTTGCCTGGTGGCCTTTCAACGACCTGGCGACCGCAACCACCCTTGAAGACCGAGTGGGCAACCACACGGGTGCCAAGGCCAACAACCCAACCTCCGTCCCCGGCATGGTGGGACAAGCGCTACAGTTCAATGGGGTAGATCAATACGTGGCTGTTCAAGACGCCAGCGACCTTCAATTTGGTAACAACGACTTCTCCATTGAAATGTGGGCGCGTTTCGACGCCGCTGGCGGAGGAAGCATGGGCGAACCCAGTCACATTTTTATCGGTAGCAGCGATGGCCCAGGCGCACGAAACAAATGGATTTTTGCCCTGGGCGGTGGCTATCTGGAGTTCATCGCGGGGAGCGAGACTGGCGCCTCCACCTTTATCCCGCTGGACCCCTTCAATCCGGTTGTTGGTCAGTGGTATCATTTAGCCTTTGTTCGCGGCGGTAATACTTTCGCGACCTACATCAATGGGTCGTCCGTGGGCGTTGCGACCAACGCGGTCACAATACCCAAAACGACCACACCGGTAACAATAGGCCAATCCGAATTCATCGGATTATTCAACGGAGCGATCGACGAGCCCACCGTTTACAGCCGTGCGCTTCGCCCCGAAGAGGTTCGTGCCATTGCCACTTCGAGCTACGCAGGGAAAACTGCTGGTATGTCCATTACGCCGGCTTACGGCGGCAAAGATGGAGAGATTTCAGTGCACATCAAGGGCGCTGGTTTCGGACCTGGTGCCACGGTGCAGTTGGTGAGAAATGGAGAGACCGGCATCATCGGCGCAGCAGTTACGGTGGCCACCAACGGAACATCTCTCGACGCGATTTTTGATCTTCATGGGAAAACCGTAGGCCTATGGGATGTCCTGCTGACCAATCCGATTACCAACTCGATTGTTTTGCCCGGGGGGTTCGAGATACAAGAGCGTCAGGCGCCGGCTTTATGGGCTAATATAGTAGGCCTAGGACTAATTCGCCCGGGTCGTTCGCAACAGTTCAATCTTTTCTATGGGAATCAAGGCAACGTCGATAGTGGGGGCGGGATTATATGGATTTCAGGATTACCGACGAACGCTTCTGTGGACGTCCGTCCCGTCCTGCCTGCAGTTGCGCCACCCGATCCCCGGTTGCGCACAAACGAGGCCGCTACCGCGGTCTTCGACCTCAACGGGCAGCGAACAATAATGCTCATGGTGAAACGGATCGGGCCTGCGGTCCCGTCGTCCGTCGCGTTTTCACTCAACATACCAACTTTCGAGTCAATGGATCTCGACACTTGGATTTACACGGACCCTGACTACGAGCCACCGTTGATCCTCAAAGACTCAAACGAGTGCACCTGCATTTGTTGTGCTAACCCTGCGGACCAAAGTGCTTTAGAGGAGGCCCTGGACATCGCATGGCAGGACTGGCCTAGAGACAATCTATTCTCTCAAGCGTTCAATGACCAGGGACTTTGTATCGGTGCCGCAGCTAACCTGTTTGGTGACCTAGCGCAAGCGGGTTTAAAACCGGGGTCAGCTCTTTCGGGATGGGGGATTGTAACGGTTAATGGAGGCACAAAGGTGTATCCGAACGGCCGAAGGGAGCACAACTCGACGATGCTAATATCTCTCTTCACCGGCGATCATTGGCTGATCGACGATTCCGCGTTCCCACAGATCTGTAAGATGGTTTCGGTTGGAAGCAACGAATGGTCCACAACAGGATGTGATTGGCAGAAATCTGGCTATGTTTGGGCGCCGGATAATGAAGGTCCAGGTGTTCCCTGTCGTTTGCCCCAGAGGCAAGGGCCACTTCACGTGGACCCAGTGGGCTCATACGACCCAAACAACATGGTCGGCCCAAGCGGGATAGGCACTGAGCACTTCCTTTCCGATAGAACACCTATCGCGTACTCCATCTCCTTTGAAAACGAGGCCACGGCTACCGCCCCTGCTCAAGAGGTTCAAGTGATTGACACACTGGACCCATACAAGGTTGACGTTGGATCTGTCCAGTTGGGTGAGATTCACTTCGGCACTAATGTCGTCCGTGTGCCCTCTGGAATGTCGTCATTTTCAACCACCATTGACCTCCGCACCAACCAGAACCTCCTGGTTGCCATCGATTGCAGTCTCGACCCGAACGCGGCTATTTTGAGCTGGCATTTTAGAAGTTTGGATCCCGAAACGATGGAACCTCCGACCGACCCGACCGCTGGCTTTCTACCTCCCAATTCAACGCCTCCTGGGGGAGAAGGATCGTATCCGTCCGAGGAACGGGCAGTAGCCGGCTCGCCAGGAGATCGGCTACCGTAGCGGGGTGATCCTGCGAACAAGGGCGAAGCAAAGCGGCTTTCCGGCCGCTGGCCTACTTGGGAAGGCGA
>Ga0265314_10000534_pt1 | contig 49123 bp, 36 predicted proteins | sample 4126metaG_FD_203106 | JGI IMG/M metagenome (GOLD analysis project Ga0265314, IMG submission 203106) | Rhizosphere microbial communities from Carex aquatilis grown in University of Washington, Seatle, WA, United States - 4-1-26 metaG | ecosystem: Host-associated > Plants > Roots > Rhizosphere >... | reverse complement strand
CCTGCAGAATTCCGGCGGCAGCCATTGCGCGTTCTATATTTCAGATTTCGAAGGCTGTACTGAGCCCTCATTGCGCACTATTCAGCAGGCGCTAACGGTGCAAGGTTACCAGACCCGGGATTTTTTCGACCCGCCCAGCGGGCGCTATATGGGTTTTTGGGCCTGGTCGAACGCATAGGTCCGAGCGCGCCGTAGTTACGAAGTTGGATTAACGCTGGAAAGACGCTAAAAATACAGGCCGCCGATGAGCCAGTCCGCCTATCCCGCCACCAACGCACCCGCTGCTCAGGCCCCCGCCGCGAGCAAGCCGCAGAGCATGTATTTTGTGAATTTTTTTGTCGATTTCTTTTTCGTCGGCGGCGCCTCGATCCTGTTGTACCTGTTCCTGAAATCGACCTTGGTTGAGTTGATTGATATTCGAGATATTAATCGTGCGGACGAGGCTGCCGCTGCAGTGGCCGCCAGCAAGAAGCCGATCGCGTTTTCGGTGCTTCAATTCATTTCACTGGCAAATTTTCTAGTCTTAATCGGGAACTGGCCGCATTTTTCTGCGACCAATTACAGGCTTTACCAGTCCAAAGAAAATATAATGCAGTACCCTTTCACCGCGATGGCAGTTCCGTTCCTAGTTTTTGGAGCGGTTTTGGCTTCATTCGCATCGAAGGATAATATTGCGCCTATCTTCATTAAATTTTATCTGATGTGGTCCTCTTACCATTTCTGCGGGCAGACCGTGGGCATCACGCTGATTTATGCACGCCGGGCGGGAGTCCAAGTTCAAAGGTGGGAGCGCTTCGCGCTGTCGGGCTTTCTATACGCGACTTTTATAAAGGGGATGGCACTTGGGGATTTTGTCCAAGACTTCAATACCATTCAAGTTCCTGGATTTGGCCTGCCGCAATGGTTCAAAGATGCGACCACGGTTTGGCTGTACATTTCCTCTGGATTGCTAGTTCTTGCTGTGATTTCATGGAACGTACGTGCCCGCAAAATGATCCCCATTATTGTTGTGGTGCCGGCACTCGCGCAATTGGTCTGGTTTGTAATTGCAAACGATTCGAATTCTACATTTCAATGCGCCGGGTTCAACTACCTGGTACCTTTTTTTCACAGCATTCAATATTTGCTGATTGCATGGGGTTTGCAGTTAAAGGAGAAGATGGATCGAGAGCATATCGATCCATCGGTTCGGTATGTCACCCTGGAAACATTGCGGTGGTGGGCGATTAACATTGCCGGTGGGGTCTTTTTATTCTGGTTGCTGCCGCGGATTTTTTCGTATCCAGAGACGCGCGATATTCGAGAATCTTCTTTTTGGATTGAAGGCATTGTGATCGCCGGCGTACAGGTGCATCACTTCTTCGTTGATGGCGTGATCTGGAAGCTGCGCCGTACGACTGTTTCATCGCCACTTATGGTAAATATTGACGAGTTGATTCATGCGCCGCTATCCGCTCCCGTTGCAGTATCCGCTTCAAACGCGGAGGCTCCCAAGTGATTCGCGCGCTAACCCTGTTGCTGGCTATAGCCAACTGCTCGTTTAATGCAAAGGCTGAGGACGCACCGAGTCCTCGGCTCAGCGATGAGCGCATGATTTTTCACACCAATGCAGGCGATCTGGTCTTCGCGTTTTATTCGGATCTAGCGCCCAAGCATCAGGCCCACATCATCGAGCTTGCGAAAGAAGGCATCTACGACAGCGTTCAAGTACATCGAGTCCACAAGAGTTTTCTCTTGCAGTTTTCGGATACGGGACTGCGTTCGGTCCCCGTCACGCTCTATCAAAGTAAATTTATCAAGCCGGTTGCCGCTGAACTAAATGGACTGTTGCACACGCCCTGGCGTTTAACAATGGCGCATAATGACAATGATCTGGATAGCGCGGTGATGTCTTTCTCGATCATGCTGGGCAACGCACCACACCTCGATGGCAAATACACCGTTTTTGGAGAACTGGTCTCCGGCAAAGATGTAGTGAATGAAATGATTATTGCCACGCCGGAACCAAATGTAAGCACGGTACCCACAGTCGAGATTCGTGTGCTTTCGGCCGAGGTGGTGAGTTTAAAGGAATTGGAAACGCGCAAATTGGCTGCGGCATTGCCCCTGCCTAAACCTGCGTCGAATTATAAGCCCCCTCCGCCTCCGCCAGTTGTAAATGTTGTGGAATTGCAAACTGTTTTGATCAGCGTGGGCGTGGGAACGACTGTCGGATTTTGCATTCTGGGTTTAGTCCTTTCTAGGATTTACCCTGGCCGCGTTTTTCCAGCACTTGTCATGTTGGCGGTGCTTAACGGGGCGTTTGTTTTGTTTGCAGCATTGCATCCGTTAACAAAAGGGAATTCTGAACTAGGAGTGTTTCTGTTCATCGGCTTGATTGCGTTGTTCAAATTCATGGGGCGCTTTGAAAGCGCCACCTGAACTTTCCCCGCGCTGTGCCTCGCGCTAGTCTTTTAGCCGCCTTCCGTTTCAGAAACCTCTTTTAAGGAGCAGCGCCATGTCCAAGGAACAACCCGACCACCACGACGCCGAATTGATCCTGCGCTTGTACGATCTGCGCCGTGAAACCGTGATGCGTGAATCGCGCAACGCGATTCTGGGCAAGTTCTGGCCCAAGACGTTTGAGGATTTCATTGCGGTCACCAAGTTCGAGCACCCCGAAAACGCCGCATTCCGTCAGGTTTCGAGCTACTGGGAAATGGTCTACAGCTTTGCCAAGCGCGGCGTGGTCAACGCCGACTTCCTGATTGAAAACAGCGGCGAAGGCTTGTTCCTCTACGCGAAGGTGCTCCCCTTCCTCGAGCGCTTCCGCAAGGAAATGAGCCCGACCGCGTTCCAGAATGCGGAATGGATTTCGAAGAATTGCGAAGAAGGCAAGAAGCGCTTCGAGATGATTCAGGGCCGCGTCAAGAAAATGGCTGAGAGCCGCTAACGTTAGCGGTTTTTAAAGCTCAGACCCCTCACGGAGAGAGTGCATGCCGCTCGTCGACAAGCCGCTTCCGGAACTGTACGCGTACAAGGGCCTCAACCCGAAGCCCGCGGACTTCGAAGCGTATTGGGACAGTTCGCTGGCCGAGATGAAGGCCCTCGACGCGAAGGTAGAATTGAAGCCCGCGGAATTTCAGGTGCCGAACGCGGAGTGCTTCCATCTCACCTTCACCGGCGTTGCTGGCGCGCGGGTGTACGCGAAGTTTTATCGGCCCAAAGGCGCGAAGGCCGGGAGCAAACTCCCGGCATTGTGCCTGTTCCACGGGTATTCCGGGTCGAGTGGCGATTGGTACGACAAGTTGGCATGGGTCAGCCAGGGTTTTGTAGTCGCGGCGCTGGATTGCCGCGGGCAGGCGGGCTTGTCGGAAGACACCGGTGGCGTGAAAGGCAATACGCTGCGCGGGCACATCATCCGCGGACTTGAAGATACCGACCCGAAGAAGCTGCTTTTCCGGAATATTTATCTCGATACGGCCCAGCTCGCGCGCATCGTCATGGATATGCCCGAAGTCGATAAAGACCGCGTAGGCGCGATGGGCGGATCGCAGGGCGGGGGCCTGACGCTGGCGTGCGCGTCTCTGGAGCCGAAGATTCGCCGCGCGGCGCCGATCTTCCCTTTCTTGTGCGATTACCGGCGTGTTTGGGAGATGGATCTGGCTACCGGCGCCTACGAAGAACTGAAGACCTACTTCCGCTCATTTGACCCGCAGCACAAGCGCGAGAACGAAATCTTCACCAAGCTGGGCTACATTGACTGCCAGCACCTTGCGCCGCGCATCAAGGGCGACGTGCTTATGCCGGTGGGCCTGATGGACACGATCTGCCCCCCGTCGACGCAGTTTGCGGCGTACAACAAAATCACGTCGAAGAAGGACGTGCTGCTGTACCCCGACTTCGGGCACGAAGGCCTGCCCGGAGCGTGGGATTCGATCATGAAGTTCATGCTCGCGTTGCGCGAAGGATAACCGATGCCCGCTCCTGAAATGTGGCGCCAGGTCGACGACTACATCGAAGCGCTGTGTCTGCCGCCCGAGAAAGATTTCGTGGCGGCGCTGGAGCAATGCCTGAAGGATTCCAGCGCGGCGCAACTCCCCGAGATCAACGTTTCGCAGAACGAAGGCAAGCTCCTCTTCATGCTGGCGCGCCTTTGCGGTGCGAAGCGCGTGCTCGAGATCGGCGGTTTGGGCGGCTACAGCGCGCTGTGGCTGGCCAAGGCGCTGCCGGCCGATGGCAAATTGCTCTCTTTGGAATTGGAATTGAAGCATGCCGAAGTCGCGCGCAAGAATCTTGCGCGCGGGGGCTTTGGAAAGATCGCCGAAGTGCGCGTTGGCCCGGCGCAGGAATCGCTGAAGGCCCTGATCGCGGGCGGCGAAGCGCCCTTTGATCTGGTCTTCATCGACGCGGATAAGACGGCGTATTCGGAGTACCTCGATTTCGCCATGCAATTGACCAAATCGGGCAGCGTGATTTTGGCCGACAACGTGATCCGCGACGGCAAGATTCTGTACGCCGACGCGCGCGAGCCGAACGTCGTGGCGATTCAGCAGTTCAACAAAAAACTGGCCGCCGATACGCGCCTCGAAACGTTGCTGCTTCCTTTATTGCGCGAATCGATGGACGGCCTGGCCATCGCGCGGCGCAAATAAGCCCACCAGATGCCCAATCCCGCCGCGCCAACCGATGCCTGTGATGTCGCCGTAATCGGCGCGGGTGGCGCGGGGTTGTTGGCGGGTTTGGCTGCGGCGCGCTCCGGCGCGCGCACGATTTTATATGAACGCATGCCAAAGCCGGCGCGTAAGGTCGCGATCTCCGGCGGCGGGCGCTGCAACTTCACCAATAGCCTGCCGCCGCGCGAATTCGTGAAGCATTTCGGCGACCCGCAGGTCAAGCATCTGGGCCGCGCACTGTCGGCGTTTTCTAAAGACGACCTGATCGAGATGCTTTCGCGCTATGGCGTGGAAGGCCAGTTGGAGCGGCACTACCGCCTGTACACTAAGAGCGGGCGCGGGCAAGACGTGGTCGATGCGCTGGTCCAGGAATTCCAAAAAGCGGGCGGCACGCTCCTGACGTGCGTGCGCGTGCGCGACCTGAAAGCGGAGGCCGGTGCCTTCGCGCTGGCCTTGCAGCTTAACGCGCCCGCGCCGGGCAAGCAGCCCGATCCGAAAAAAGCACCGCAGGAAGCACTTCACCGCGCAAGGGCCGTGGTGGTCTGCACAGGCGGCTTGAGTTATCCCGCGACGGGTTCAACGGGCGATGGCTATGAGTGGGCGCGCGCGTTTGGGCATCCGGTGAGCGTGTTAAAGCCGGCGCTGGTCGGCTTGCAGACCGAGGAAGAATGGCCCAAGCATCTCACGGGCCTAGCGTGGGAAGACGCCGCGGTCACGCTGCGCGCGCTGGATGCGCCTGCGAATGCCAAGCCGCTGGCCAAAGAGCGCATGGAAATTCTGCTCACGCATTTCGGAATTTCGGGTCCAGCGATCCTCGACATCTCCAACGCGTACGTGCGTTCAGGACTGGAACGCGCGCGGTTGGAGATCGACTTTTTCCCGGACCAGCCGCGCGAAGCGCTGGACGAAGAACTGCGCGCGCGCTTTCAGCAGAGTCCCGGGCGCACGTTGTCGCGGGCGTTGGACGGGCTTTTGCCGACACGACTTCTGGAATACTTCGAGCATGCGCTGGGCTCCGAAGGCAATGTACCTGTGGCGCGGCTGCCCAAGGCACTTCGTTTTAAAATCCTCGATGGGCTTAAGGCGTCACGCCTGACGATTACCGGAACGCGCGGCATGGAATTCGGCGAAGTCACCGCCGGCGGGCTGGAATGGGCGGAAGTCGATCCTTCGACGATGCAGTCGCGTCGCGTGCCGGGCTTGTACTTCGCGGGCGAGATTCTCGACGTTGCGGGACGTTGCGGCGGGTTCAACCTGCAGGCGGCATTTTCGAGCGGCTATCTGGCCGGACAGGAAGCTGCGAAATTCGCGCGCACTTAAACGTACTACACAAAAAAGCCTGAGCCTGGCTTGCAGCCAGGCTCAGGTTTATGTTTCTCGACCCGTCGCTGGAACAGCTTAGCGCGCCCAGAGGTAGCTGAGCGGGTCGGCTACGGCCAGGATGCGGCGCCAGGCGGGGATCGCGCCCTTTACGCGCTGGCCGAAGGCCGTGTAGCACTGCTGCCACTGCTCAGGCGCGAAGGATTCACGTTCAGACAGCGCGCGGCGCAGATGGCCTTCTGTCAGCCAGCCGAATTCGGGAATCTGCTGCGCGACGCGACGGCCGAATTCTTCGCGCGTTTCCCCGAACTTGCGGACCAGGCCGAGTTCCGCCAGGCGTTCCAGGGCCGCGCGGTAGCAGGCGCGGTACAGGTTGCCCGGGCCGGTCAGTGCGGGCAGCAGGCGGTGGACCACTTTGCGGACGTAGCAGGCGCAGAGCAGGCCGGCCAGGAGGAGCAGACCGCACAGTTTCCAGGACAACGAATTGGGCTTCTGCGGTTCTTCCGGCTTGAGTTCGTCTTCGTGGGCCTGCTCGATGGCCATCTTCTGGAGCTCGATCGGCGGCTGGTCCAGGCCCCCAGTTTCCGAATGTTTCGGCGAAGGATCCATGATCGTCCAGCCACAGCCTTCGATGTAAATCTCGCACCAGGCATGCAAATGATTGGTGGTCAGCATCACGCCGGTGCCATTCCCGCGGTTACTCACGGGAACCGCAAAGCCATGGGCCACCCGGGCCGGCACGCCTTGCATGCGCAGCAGTACCGCGGTGATGTGGGAGATGTGCAGGCAGAAGCCGCGGCGGTCTCCGAAGAGCACCCCTTCGATGATCTGGCCTTCGCGGCCTTGCTTGCATTTTAAGTTGTAGATGATGTGCTCCGCCACCCAGTCCCTGGTCGCCTTGCAGCGCGCGAGTGAGTTGTCCTTGCTGCCGGCTGGGATGGCCTGTTCGATTTCTTTCAGGACGGCGGCATAGCGCGCATCCTTGGGCGCGGCGAGATAGTGCGCCCAGGTGTTTTCATTCCAGTCCTCGCTGCCCACTCCGGCCAGATGGCCGGAACTGTGCGAAGAGACCTGCTGCAAGGGAGACTTGTCGTCTTCCAAAAGATCGCCCATCAGCACGCGCGATTTGACGGTGTATTTGGCCTGATAGAGCGCCGTATGTTCTTCGGTTTTCTTGCCGAGTTCTTCCCCATTCACCAAAGTAATCGATCCACCGCCGTCTTTAATCACGTGAACCGTGGTGCGCACAGTCGCAAATTTGTCCTGCATAGCATTGGGAAGCTTGACGGATTGCGGCTTGCTTTGATCGGCATCGAAAAGGTCCGAATCAAAGTGATCCAGAGAGTCGACCATGCGCGTGCCGTTGTATTCGCTCCAGGCGCCCTGGCGGAAGTAATACATGCTATCGTTGGATTCAATCTTATCGTGGAAGATCACGACGGCGACCGGGTCGCCCTTTGGATGATCGTCATCCTGGCCATGGTGATCGTTATGGTCGTTGCCCTTACCGCCGTCTTGGTTTTGGTTATTATTGTTATTAGCGTCATTGCTTTCCTGCCCATCTGCGCCCGTGCGGTCAAAATCATTGAAGGCCGTTTTGACCGACGGTTCCACGAATGTAAACGCCAACAGGCTGGCGCAGATCAGGAAGGCAATCGCGCCCAGGGTGCGAATGCGTCCCAGGCCACGAATCAGAAGCATCGCCAGCGCCAGCCACGCGCCCACGCCGATTGCAATCAGCACGTTGAGCGGGCTGACCCCGTGGCTCAGCGCCCAGTCGCACAGGGCGCGGGGGCGGTCTAACTGCATGTCCTGATGGCTGATGAAGCACATGGCGACGGCCGAGCCCACCGCGGCGGTCTCGACCAGCGCGCCGCCAGGCATGCGCTTGGCCAGGAGGCGCAGGATGAAGACCAACGCAAAGGTCAGCGGGCCGTAAGTCGAAGTCTGTTCGATGAAGACCGCGAAACCCATGCCGAAGAGTTTGGTCAGGGCCGGCGAGCTGACCACGAACGTGCCGAGTCCGGCGCCGAGCAGCGCGATGCCCCCGCCCATGGCCGCGAGCCACGGCAGGCGCAGCGAGGTGTTGCACAGCATGCGAGCCGCGACGAGCGCGGTGGGGATCGCCAGCAGCGCGGCGACCACGCCGCTATCGGTGGCGCGCGGCGAGACCAGCAGGAAAACCGCCACGGCCCAGACCAGGCCGCGCAGCACTTCCAAGTGCCACGGATCAGGGCTCTTGGTTTCATTCGTTTTCATCTCTGTTTCCTTTCGTTGAGGTTTTTCCGCGGGTTCTGCCGGCGGTCGATAGTCAAAGCGGCATCCTCGCTGTGCGCAGGGCAGGGAATCCAAAAGATTAATGGAGCACGTTCAAGCAGGGCGGGGGACCTCGCCGAGGCCATATATAAGGAAGGGTGCTTGGCGAAATAATGTAAGTAGTGCTGCGATATGCCCGGCCCGTGCTTGTAAGTCGTTATTCGTGAATGACTTAAAATATTATAAAAGACCTGCCCTCTAGCGCTGCGCTGCGCCGCTTTGATCTTCGTGAAGCACAAACCAAAACCAGAAACGCCAAGGAGTGAAGCCATGAACCAGGTCCCGACCCCGATCCAGCCGAACATGCAGGCGCGCTATCCGCAGCAGGCCGCCTATGCGCCGGTGCCCGCGAACTATCCCCCGCAAGGTTATGCGCAGCCGCAAGTGATGGCGCCCCAGGCGCCGCGCATGCCGGTGCCGCAGGCGCCGGTCGCGCAGCCGATGCAGCCGCAGCAGGTCCCGCAGCCCATGCCGCAACAGATGCGCCCGATGCCGCAGGTTATGCCGGTGGCGAACGGCGTGCCGACGAATTTGCATGAAGCCCGCAACCTGGCGCTGGGTCTGGAAGCCGCCTGCCGCGCCAAGGTCCAGGGTCGCGAAGAAGTAATCCGCCAGGTAGTCTGCGCGCTCCTCGCCGACGGCCACGTGTTGTTGGAAGATTACCCGGGCTCGGGCAAGACCACGCTGGCCAAGGCGCTGGGCGATGCGATCATGCGCCACGGTCAGGACGAGAAGTTCTCTTCGTTCGGCCGGGTCCAGTTCACGCCGGACTTGCTGCCTTCGGACGTGACCGGCGCGAGCATCTTCGACGAAGAGAAGAAGCAGTTCGTCTTCCGCCCGGGTCCGATCTTCACGAACGTGCTTCTGGCGGACGAAATCAACCGCACGAGCCCCAAGGTCCAGGCCGCGCTGCTCGAAGCGATGGCCGAGAAGCAGGTCACCGCCGACGCCGGGACGCAGAAGCTGGAAGAAATTTTCTTCGTGCTCGCGACGCAGAACCCGCTGGACCTGGTCGGCACCTATCCGCTGCCGCAGGCGCAGCTCGACCGCTTCCTCTTCAAGATCAAGATGGCGCACCTGAAGCGCGAATGCGAAATCGACGTGCTGGCGCGCTGGAAGGCCGCGCGCGCGCAGGCCACGCCCATCCAGGTGACACCGGCGATGCTGATCGCCGCGCGCAACGTCATCGGCCAGACGGTAACCGTGCACCCGCACTTCTACGCTGGGCTGGTGGACATCGCCAACAACCTGCGCCGCGACTCGCGCGTGCTGTTGGGCATCTCGACGCGCTCGCTGGTCCTGGCGCTGCCCGCGCTCCAGACTTGGGCCGCGATCAACGGCCGCGACTATGTCAGCGCGGAAGACATCAAAGCCCTGGCGATTCCGATCTTCTCGCACCGCCTGACCCTGCAGCCGGGCCAGAAGGACGCGGACACGATCGTGATGGAATGCATCGCTCCGGTGGTCGAAGCCCTGACCCGCGCGACGATGCGGTAGACCTGCAGAGGAATCCGAGGATCAGAAAAAAACTCCCGCTGCCGGGTCATGCCCCGCAGCGGGAGTAGCTATATTGTATCGAAAGTCCATTCTACAATGGGGCTGGATGTGTGCGCCTGCTCGCGCAGGTGACACGCGCGCCGTGCTGTGGTAAGACACCTTTCCAGGCATAAATTGGTGGAGTGCACGGGGCTTAGCTCAGTTTGGTAGAGCGTCTGGTTTGGGACCAGAAGGCCGTGGGTTCGAATCCCGCAGCCCCGATTACGAAAATCCCGCAGGTCATTCAATCGAAAATTCGCGCACCCATTTTTCGAGTTCGTCTTTCGGCGTGAATTCGACGAAGTGTTCCGGGGCTTGAGGCGGTTCGAATTTCCTGATTTCTGATTCTAAAAGTTCGAGTTTGATTTGATGCCGCGATTCGGTTTGCGCGTTGGTACGAAATCTTTCCATAAGCACTTCAGGTGGGGTCTTTAAGTAAACGATTAGATGTCGGGAGTTGCATGACGTTGCGATTGAACCCATGCGATCACGCCAATCACGTTGCCCGTGAAGCGTATCGTAGACGGTGGTGACTTTATTCGTGAGGTTGGCCATTACTTGCTCTTCTGCCAGCTTGAGGACGTCATCTCCTGACGGTGGCTTGCCGAGTTCCTTTGCCACTTCCTGCCAGAGCGTGTCGTAGGCGATTAAGGCATAGTGCTTTTGCTCTGAAAGCTTTTTTGCGAGTGTGGTTTTCCCGGAATAAGGCAGACCACACATGATGATCAAGGTTGCGGGGGCTGAAGTCATATTGCCACCATAGCACGAACCCGTAGCAGCGCTCAGACCTTCGAGGGCGATGTGCCCATTTCCTTTTTAAAAATCCGCGCGAAATAGTTCGCATCGGGAATCCCGACCGCGTGGGCTACTTCTTTTACATTCATATTTGTGGCCTTGAGCAGGCGCTCGGCGTGGCGCAGGCGCACGGTATTTAAATAAGCAGTCGGGGTCTCTCCAAGCGTCGTGCGGAAAGCATAGCACAAATAAGCCTGCGAAAGTCCCGTTACACGCTCGAAGGAGTCGTAGTCGAGCGCATCCGCGTAGCGGGCGTCGATGTAATCTTTCAGCCGCGCGACGGCGCGCGCGGTCTTGCCCAGCGCTTTGGCGTTGCGTGGCGCGCCCGTGGCCAGCGCGAGCAAATGCCGCAACACGGGCCAGAGCAGGTATACCCCAAGTTGCGCATTCTTGCGAATTTCGGCCAGCGCCTGTTCCATTAATGGCGCGACCGCGGCGCCGTCCTCAGAGCTTATGATTAAGGGCAACAAGGAATTGATTGGTTTGGGCACGGGGTGCACGAGCTTAGGATCGAAAAGTTGATTCCCATAAGCGTCCACCGGTGCAAAGCGGTGCGCGTGCTCGCGGTTCCAATCCATGTGCACGCAATGGCGCATTGCCTCGCCGCCGGGTTCGACCCAGCTTTCGTGCCAAACGCCCGGCGGGATAAGCGCAAACATGCCGCGCTCGATCCGTGTGTGTGTGCCTTCCAGTTCCAGCATCACCGCGCCACGCGAGATGTAGACGAATTCGGTGTCGTACACGCGGCGGCGCGCGTCGTGCCAGGTTTCGGGCCGGCAGCGTCCTTCCCAAAACAGGCGCAGGACTGGTTCGAAGAACAGTTCAGACGCGGTCATGTTGGTTTCCGATTGCGCGGCCCTTCGAAGCGCATTGGTTAAGAATAAGCGATAAATAATGCTATCAATAGTAAAAGCGTCCTCTTGCTGGGGGCCGATTTGCGGCGTATTCTGCTATGCAATCAACCGCCAAGGGCGTCGGCCTTTTCTGTGAGCTCACGGCGTACGTCTAAAAAACTGTAAAAGTGTCCTTTCCGCAGCACCTAATGGGGCTCCGCCGGGAGCTCGGGGGACGTTGTTGTCATTTAAGATCGCAGAGCTTTGACTTTGGCGAGCAAAGGAGCGTGTCATGCAATTCGCGAGAGTGGGCTTTATCGGGTGCGGAAACCATTCGACCAACAATATTTATCCAGCACTGCGGCATGCGCGTTGCCGGCTCCAAGCCGTGTGCGATTTGGACGCCACGCTGGCTGAACGCAACGCGCGCGTGTTTGGCGCTAAAGCGCATTACACCGATCCGGACACGATGCTGGAGCAGGAACAACTCGACGGGGTCTTTGTCGTTGGTCCCGCTGAAATGCACTATCGCGCGGGCCTTAAGGTATTGCAGCGCGGCTTGCCGCTGTTCATCGAGAAGCCGCCCGCGCCGGACCTGGCTTCCGCGCAAGAACTCGTTCGCGTCGCGCGCGAACACAAGACTTTCGTGATGACGGGCTTCATGAAACGCCATGGGTTGGCGTACGCGAAGATCCGGCAATTCATCCGGGAAAAGCGCTTCGAACTCGAATCGGGCTTTGTGCGATACCTGCATTGGCCATTCACCGATCTGCGCGCGATGTTGATGACGATGTCAATCCATCCGATCGATCTGGCGATCTCTTTCTTCGGCACGCCCGTGGCGTTGACTTCGGATCTGCGGGAGCATCCCAAAGCCCTGTCGCTCGCGCTGACGCTGCGCTTCGAAGAGGGGCGTTGGGCGCAGGTGATGCTCGGTTCGTTCGGTCCGCGCATCCAGGAGCGAGTGGAGTTGACCGGCCGCATGGATGGAAAGGATGCCTTCCTCATCGCCGATAACATTCAGCAGCTCGAGTTGCACACGCACGGGCTGAATGGCTGTGACAAGGTGACGCCGACAGGTTCGCTGGAGGGCGCGGATATTCAGCCCGGCTTCGATCTCACGGACATCCAAGTCTGGCGGCCGGATTATGGTCTGCCCAACACGACGCAGAGTTCCCAGTTTGCGATGGGTTATGCGGGTGAAGTGCGCGAATTTGTCGAAGCGATAGTTGAGAAACGCGAGCCGTATCCGGGTACCGATGAAGCTCCGAAGGCGATGTGTGTCATCGACGCGATCTTGAAGCGCCCGAACGGCACGACGGATCTGTGATCGAGGAGCGCAAGTTGGGAACGATTATAAGTCAGGCCGTAGGCGCATTTTGGTTATCGATGGTTCCGGTAATATGATTGTCACCCCGCACATTTCGGAGAAATTGGGCTCTGCCGAGCCGTAATTTGGGGTAGTGAATGCAGGCCATAAAATTTGCTTAAAGGGGTCTTCATGCGCATCGCGATTCAGCTTTTGGTGGCGGTATTGGTTCTGTGGGGCGGATGCGTTGGGGCGGAAGAGCCCGCGCCAGCTCCGACGCCCGCGCCTTTGGTGGCGCCGGCAGTGGCTCCGAAAGATACACCTGCGGCTCCCGCAGCCGTGCCGGCCAAGGAATTCAAGGTTGCGCTGAAAAAGGGCCAGCGCTTGGCGATCGTCGGCGACTCAATCACCGAGCAGAAGCAATACAGCAAATTTATGGAGCTCTATCTGACCGTCTGCCAGCCGCAGCTCGATCTGCATGTGATTCAACTTGGCTGGGGCGGCGAACGCGCGCCTGGATTTGCAGCGCGCATGGCCAACGATCTCCTTCCCTATAAGCCGGATGTGGTCACCACCTGCTACGGTATGAACGATGGCGGGTACGCGGCATTTAATGAGAACACTGGCAAGACCTATGAGAGCGCGATGGAAGAAATCGTGACGCGCTTGAAAAAAGAGGGCGCCACGGTGGTGGTTGGATCGCCCGGCGCGGTGGACACGAAGTACTACCACGGCGGAGGCGAACCGCCCCGGATTTACAACGAGACCCTGGGCAAACTGCGCGACTTGGCCCACAAGGTAGCCGACAAAAACGAGCAGCCCTTTGCGGATGTCTTCACGCCGATGGAGACCGCGATGGTTCTGGCGAAAGCTAAATTCGGCGAAACATACGATGTATGCGGGACCGACGGCGTACACCCGCGGCCGAATGGGCATCTCGTGATGGCGTACGCATTTTTGAAGAGCCTCGGCGTCGATGGGCAGATCGGCACCTTGACCGTGGATATGAAAGGGCAGGCGGAAGGCAGCGAAGGCCACAAGATTCTTTCGGCCAACGCGGGAAAGGTGGAAGTGGAGAGCAGCCGGTATCCGTTCTGTTTCTTTGGCGACGACAAGTCGCCGGATTCCACAAAGAGCATTTTGCCGTATGTGCCATTCAATGCGGAACTGAACAGGTTCACCCTGATTGTTAAGAACCTCGACGCGGAAAAGGCGAAGGTGACCTGGGGCAAGGACAGCAAGAGCTTCACCAAGGCCGAGATGGAAAAGGGCGTTAATCTGGCTGAAGCGTTCCTCGACAATCCGTTTTGCGAGGCATTCAAAAAGATGGACGGCCTGATCGCGAACAAGCAGAATTTTGAGACGCTGATGATCAAGCAGTTGATCAACCAATTCCCGCGGATTTCGACGACGCTGGACAAGGATAAGGACGTCGATGCGGCGCTTGAAGTGCTGCGCAAGAAGCTCTTCGATAAGTATGAAAAGTTCAGCGCGGATGTGAAGGCTGCCGTGACGCCGGTCAAGCATACGCTGGTCATTGAAGCGGAGAAGTAGTTCGGGTTGCCCCATTCGAAGGTGCCACATGAGTCTTGGACCGGTCGTGCTGACGGGCAGCGTGGTGCGCTTGGAGCCCCTGCGGCTCACGCATGCGGACGTGCTTTTGGCCGCGGGCGGCGACCGGGCGATCTGGGCGTGGATGCCGATGAAGATTTCCTCGCGAGAGGGAATGCTTCAGTTCATCAACGAGGCCCTGAGCGCCGAGGCGCGCGGCGCGGAATACGCCTTCGCGGTGATTGAGCTCGCGACGGGGCGGCTGGTTGGAAGCACGCGGTATATAGATGTGTCCGAGGCGCATAAGGGCGTCGAGATCGGCTGGACGTGGTACGCGCCGGACGTCTGGGGCACCAAGGTTAACCCGGAATGTAAACTGCTGCTTCTGCAGCACGCCTTTGACGACTGGGGTGCGATTCGGGTGATGCTCAAGACCGACCATATGAATGAGCGCTCTCAAAAGGCGATCCTGCGGCTGGGCGCACTCTTCGAAGGCCGCTTGCGCAACCATCGCATCCGTCCCGATGGAACGCTGCGGGATACGATGCAGTATTCCATGACCAACGCAGACTGGCCCGCCGTCAAAGCAGGGCTTCTGGAACGCCTGAAAAGCTGAATTTGGCGGCACGATCTGGACAATCCTCTTTTAATGCGGCCCGGTTCCCTACGAACCGGGCCGCGTCGTTTTTGCAGCGCGGTTAGGCGCTGGCGCTCACGCCGTCGAGGACGCTGTCGATCGCGCCTTTGATTTTGCTGAACAGATCGCTGCGCTGGCTCTGCGCATTCTGAGCGGCGCTGGCGTTGGACGCCTGGTTAAGTGTGTCGACCAGGGTGCCTTGCGCCTGCGTGCCGAAGGCGGCTTCGGTGCTGTCCTTATCCTGCGGGACGTGGTGACCGCCGCCGTGGTGTCCGCCATGGTGATGCGGCTTGAGGCTGGAAATGTCGCCGGACTCCGAAGCCTGCTTGAACTTGTCGGCAAGCCTGTTGAGGCGGTCGGCTTCGGTGCCGGTGGCATCCTTGGCTTCGGCGCTCAGCTTGTCCGAAATCTGGGACAGCACGTCTTTGAGCTTGGCGGGGTCCTGCTGCTGCAGGTCCTCCAGCTTCTGGAAAAAACTGCCGGCGCCGGAAACTTCAGCGCTGGAAGCGCCCTGACTGCCGCCGCACTTTCCGGACTGCGAAACGCCCGTCTGGCTCGAGATGGAGCTGATCGAAGCCGTCAGCGTCGTCGAGGTGAGACTTGAGACATCCATGTTGCACTCTCCTGTTTTTCCCTTTCGGGCAGCCCACCCGCCCGCAACTTTCTGATCGGGCGCAAACCGTGGTCCGAAAAATTTATTTGGGTGAATCGAGATGAAATTGGGCCTACGTTTTCGCAACATTTCTCTGCCGTCATTCGCTCGAAGTTGAAATGAATTTGCAGTCATAAAATGACCGATAATTCGGGATTGAATCTGGTTGCGCGGGCTTAATGAATTTGTCACGAAGGCAAAGAAAATCGTAGGTGGCGCGCATCCACTCATCATTGTCTTCAAAGATTCCGTTTGAATCATCCGGCAGCGCAAACGGACGACTTCGTCCCTGACCAGGCGGTCGCCTTCGTAATTGCGCTGAAACAACGAGATGAGCTTACGCATGAGCAATCCCTTTGAGCTGTCCGAATACCTTAAAAATATACCAGATGTGGATCAGCGGTCTGAGCCGATGGACAGCTCCAAGCCAAGAGGCTGTCCGGGTAGGATCGCGCACCGCGTGATTTTTGTGAAAAAATGTGCACCAAGGTGCATAAAGCCAAGGCCCAAACAGCGAAAAGCGACTATGCGCGCTGTTTGAGCAAGCGTTTGCCTGGGCTACTTTTCATAGGGTTTGTAAAAAGATGCACCGATGTGCACTCGACCCGTGAGGTGAGCGGAGAAACCGCCGCGAAAAAAGGTGCACGTGTGTGCATAAGACGCCAGCTCCAACTTCTAAACGACCGTTGCCGCGCGCACGGTTAGCTCGCGCATAGGATATCGCGCGCTCGGCTTGGGGATCAATTAACCCTCAATAAGGGGCCCTGTCAAGGAATTGGATGGTATATTATTGAGAATTCTTGAGCGTCTCCAGCCAAACCCGCTTGCTGTCGTCCGTCATGTGGCGGCAGCCCCAATCTGAATGGCGTAGACTTACGCCTGCTCGCCCCGGATCCACTTGATGCCGACGAAAACCATGGCCGCGCCAACGGCGCATGGCACCAAAGGATTACGGCCCTGCGCAGAAGGCTGCATTTCGACGAGATAATTGTACGCGATCCAGAGCAGGATCGTGGCCCCGATCAACACTGCGAAGACACCCAGGATTCGGCGCATGTGATTCTCCAGAAGGTTCCTTGTGAGCGGGGTTACCCACTATAGCGCATTGCAGGTTGTTGCGCCACTTGTGCGGGCCCGCCGGGGCGAGCTTTACTCTGTGCGGGCGGGCGGGTAGGTAGGGCGTTGCGATGGCCGATTCAACCCCCGTCCCCGCGTCCGATTCGCCCGTTGTAGCGGCTCCGAATCCAGATGCGCCCGCGCAACCGGCGCTGACCGATGCCGAGCGCGAAAAACTGTATACGCACTCGCTGCGGGTGACTTTGCTGGGCGTGTGCGTAAACACGGTGCTGGCGATTGTGAAGACCGTGGCCGGCGTCCTGGGCAACAGCTACGCGTTGATCGCGGACGGCGTCGAATCGACGCTCGATATCTTCAGTTCGATCATGGTCTACAGCGGCTTGCAGGTGGCGGCGCGTCCGGCCGATGAAGACCATCCGTACGGGCATGGCAAAGCCGAGTCGTTGGCCGCGGCGGTGGTTGCGCTGGTCTTGTTGGGCACGGCGGTGGGCATTGCGATCGAATCGGTGCGCGAGATCCTAACGCCCCATCATGCGCCTAAATGGTGGACGTTGCTGGTGCTGGTGTGCGTGGTGGGCATCAAAGAATTTCTATTTCGCTTCGCGTTCACGGTGAGCCGCCTCACGGGCAGTTCGGCGGTGCATGCCGACGCGTGGCACCACCGCAGCGACGCGATTACTTCATCGGCGGCATTCATCGGGATTTCGCTGGCGCTGATCTTTGGAAAGCATACCGACGAAGTCGACGCGTGGGCCAGCGCGGACGATTACGCCGCGCTCTTTGCGTGCGTGGTCATCGCCTACAACGGCCAGAGGCTGCTGCGCGACGCGGCCCACGAGATCATGGACGCGTCGCCGGGGCCGGAGGTTGTCGCGCAGATCCGCCGGATTGCGTCGGCAGTGCCGGGCGTGCAGGGTCTGGACAAGTGTTACGTGCGCAAATACGGGATGGCGCACCTGGTCGACCTGCACGTTCAGGTCGACGGCAACCTGCCGGTGCATGAAGGCCACCGTATTGCGCATGCGGTAAAGGATGCGCTGAAGGCTTCGAGTTTGCGCGTGAGCGATGTACTGGTGCATATTGAACCGGTTCAGGGCGCGGCGGGGAAGTTGCAAGGCGGCGGGGCGTGAAGTAGGGTCTCGACTTCCGCTGTAACGCTACAATTTTTGCGCGCGAGCACGTCAGATGAAGTGGACGCCTTGCGGACGCTGGCTAGACTCGATTTTGAGCGCTGGGCAATCCGGCGCGGCAGCAAGAGCGATGGCATCGCGGGCGAGGGGGACGCTGTGAAGAGGCTCAAGGACAAACTCGCCAAAGCCCTGGCCGCCGAGCGCGAGACCCTGCAAAACCTCGCCAAGAACAGCGGCGCGAAGGTGGTCGATAAGACCACGGTGGAACAGATTGTCCACGGCGCGCACGGCATCAAGAGTTTGATCTGCGATACTTCAAGCGTTCCGCCCGATAAAGGCCTGATTATTCGCGGCCAGCCGATTTCCGCCCTCGCCGATAAACTGCCCGAAGAAATTTACTGGCTGCTGCTGACGGGCCAGCTTCCCGACAAGGAAGATCTGGCGGCGCTGCAGGCCGAACTTTCCGCGCGCGCCGAATTGCCGGGCTATGTCTGGAAGGTCCTCGATCAGATGCCGTCCGACGCGCACGCGATGTGCCTGCTGAACACGGGCATTTTGTGCATGGAGCGCGAGTCGGTCTTCCGCAAGCGCTACGAAGAGAAGATGGCGAAGGACGGCTTTGGCGACGCGACATTTGAGGACGCACTGACGCTGATGGCGCGCGTGCCGGTGCTCGCCGCGGGAATTTATCGCCGCAAATTCAAGAAGGCCGAGCCGATCGCGCCGAACCCGAAGCTGGACTGGGGCGCGAACTACGCCCACATGCTGGGCATCGCCGACCCGAAGGGCGAATTTGCGCAACTGCTGCGGTTGTACCTCGTGCTGCACTGCGACCACGAGAGCGGCAACGTGAGCGCGATGACGGCGACGACGGTGAATTCGGCGCTGAGCGATTTGTATTACGCGCTCGCGGCGGGTTTTAACGGCCTGGCTGGCCCGCTGCACGGTTTGGCGAACCAGGAATGCCTGACCTGGGTGCTAAACTTGATGAAGCGCCACGGCGGCATGCCGACCGTCGACCAGATTAAGAAGGAAGCGGAAGAGACGATTGCGGCCAAACGCGTGATCCCAGGGTATGGCCACGGCGTGCTGCGTGTGATCGATCCGCGCTTTGAATCGTTTGTTGCGTTCGGGCGGACGCGCTGCGCGAACGATCCGGTCTTCCAGACGGTGCTGCGCGTGTTTGAAGCGGTGCCGGCGGTGCTGAAGCAGTATCCCAAGATCAAGAATCCGTGCCCGAACGTGGACGCGGCTTCGGGTTCGCTGCTCTATCACTATGGTCTGACGGACCAGGATTATTACACGGTGCTGTTTGCCGTGGGCCGGACGATGGGCATTACCGCGCAGTGCACCGTCGCGCGCGGGTTGATGCTGCCGATCGTGCGCCCGACGTCGGTGACTTCCGGCTGGCTGATCGAAGCCGCCAAGACCGCCAAAGAGTAGGCTCGCGAGCGAGACTGCATGCCACTTTCGGAGTGGGGCCGCGTCCCGTATGCGCGCGCTGGATTCGGCGCGGCGCTGATGCGCGACTGGGTCAACGATTTCGAGAAAGTGCGCCCGTTCCTGCGGCGCGATCCCCGCAAAACCGAAGACTGGACCAAACTGCTTGAAGAGCTGCGCGCACAGGCGTATCCGCGTGCCGAACTTTCGGCGCTTCTACAGAAAACGCTAAGCGAATATGGCGCGGCGGCTCCGGCGCTTGAGAATGCGCGCGCGTTGGCTCAACCAAACACGTTTGCGGTGCTGACGGGCCAGCAGGCGGGGCTGTTTGGCGGGCCGCTGTATTCGCTCTTGAAGGCCATCACGGCGATCAAACTGGCGCGTGAATTGTCCGCGCGGCATGGCGTGAAAGTGGTCCCGGTATTCTGGGTAGCGAGCGATGACCACGATTTGGGCGAGATCGACCACGCGTACTTCAGCGGGGCCAACGGCGCGCTCGAGCGGCTGCACCTGAAATTGGGCGCGGAAGCGAAGGGGGCGTCGGCGTGCGATGTGAAGGCGGGCGAAGGGCTGGAAGAACTCGCTCGCGCCCTGACCGCACTTTTGCCGGAAGCCGCACCCGCGCTGCTCGCACCGTATCAGACGCGCAATTTGGGGGCGGCGTTCACGGAACTGCTGACGCGCTGGCTTTCACCGCTGGGCTTGATCGTGGTCGAGTCGCGCGATTTGCGCGCGCTGGGTCAGAAGTTGTACGCGCGCGAGCTTGAAGAATACGTGACGACCGCGGCGGAACTGCGCGAGAGCGCCAAGGCGGTGCGTGCGGCGGGCTATGAAGCGCAATTCAGCGGTGAGGATGCGCATCCGCACTTTTTCATCACGTCGCAGGGCCTGCGCGCGAGGCTGGAGCCGGAGGTCGACGGCGCGTTGTTCCGTGAAAAGAGCGCCGCGTTTGCCGCGCATAAAATAGAGCCGGCGAGCTATACGAAAGCGGACCTGGCCAACCTGATCGCGGCGCAGCCGGAACGGTTCTCCGCCGATGCAACCTTACGGCCGGTGGTCCAGCAGGCGATTTTCCCGGTGCTCTCGGTGGTCCTGGGGCCTGGCGAGTTTGCGTACTGGATTCAGCTTGCACCGCTGCATGACCGTTTGGGCGCGGTCTGGCCGATGCTGATGCCGCGGGCCAGTGTGACGCTACTGGACGCCGCACACGCGAAGCATGCGCGGCGGCTGGAGCTTGGGCCCGATGAGATTTTCGAAACACTGGACGTGCTGAAAGTACGGCTATTGAAGGGTGGTCCGGCGGAAGCCGCACTTTTGCGGGCGCGTGAACGCATCGGCGGTGGGCTTGAAGCGCTGGAGCACGAGATCGGCGAGCAGAAACTGGGGCTTGATACGCTCTTTGGGCGTGCGCGCGAGCGCATCGGCCACGAACTGGCGCGCATCGAAGAGAAGACGCGCGCGGCGCTGCTGCAGCGCGATGGCGCCAAGCTCGCACACGTGGAAGCACTTTCGCGCTTCGTGCTGCCGAGCGGAAATCCGCAAGAACGCACGCTCTGCGGCGGGCAATTTATGACAACGCGGCTGGGCCTGGCCGAGGAACTCGCCGAGACGCTCGACCCGTTCTGCTTCGAGCATCGCATTCTGATTATGGAATAGTGGTAGCGTTTAATCGCCTGCGGCCGGCAAGGGCTGCGGGGCGGGGGAGCGCAGGATCTCGATCCAGCGCCTGATCGCATCGAGCGTGATTAGCACGACCAGCACGATCATTATGCCAGCAAGCACGCAGATCAGCGGAAGCAGGATCAAGTCACCTTGTTTCTTGGCGATTTCCTTCATGGCAACGTCATGCAGCGTGGGGTCGACGATGGTTGCGGCTTTCTCGATCAAGCCGGGCAGGGCAACTTTGTTGGCTGCGACTTCCGCCAGCCAGGCTTGAATGCTCATGATGCCCGCCGGGATGGTGGTGGTGACCACGAACACGAACGGGATGCCTGAGCAGAGCGCGTAGATGCGCTTGGAGTGCTGCAGGATGTAGGTCGTGCCAACGGCCAAGGCGATGCTGGCGAGCAACTGATTCGAGATGCCGAGCATTCTCCAAAGCGTGGCCAGATCGCCGCAATACAAAAGCGCGCCCCAGCCGACGCAGACCAGCGCGCTCATGGCGATGTTCACGCCCCAGCGCGGCCTGACTTTTTCGCCTTCAACTTTGGGTGGGCCCGCGGAGCCTGCAAGGGCTTCCTGAAAGACGAAGCGCGCCACGCGCGTACCGGTTTCCAAAAGCGTCAGGATGAAGAGCGCTTCGAACATGATCACGAAGTGGTACCAGTAGCTGGTCAGCGTGGACATGCCAGGCAGCTTGGAGAAGACGTCGGCCATGCCTACGGCGAGCGTGACCGCGCCGCCGGGCCGGCCGGCCAGTTCGGGTTCGCCGGTGCGTTCCTGCAATTGTTCGAGATTCTTGGTCTTAAGATCGAGCGGGAAATCCGCGGTGGCTTCGGCCTTTTTAAGCGCGGCCGCGTAAGCCGGGGGCGCGCTGTTGATGGCGAAGTAATCGCCGGGTTCGAGCGCGCAGGCCGCGATTAGCGCGGTGACCGCGACGAAGCCTTCGAGCACCATTGCACCGTAGGCGAGCGGACGGATGTGAGATTCGCGGTCGACCATTTTGGGCGTGGTGCCGGACGCGATCAGCGAATGGAAGCCCGAGACCGCGCCGCACATGATCGTGATGCAGACAAATGGCCAGACGGCGCCGCCGATCACCGGGCCGCCGCCGTCGTCATAGGGCGTGAATGCCGGCATCTTGAGTTCCGGCGCAGCGATCAGCAGCCCGATGCCTAGCACGATCATCACGCCGATCTTCATATACGAGCTTAAGTAATCGCGCGGGCACATCAGCACCCATACGGGCAGGATCGAGGCGACGAACGCGTACGCGGGAAGGATGAGCGCGAGCGTTTCTTTATTCAGTTTTAGGTATTCACCGAGTTGCGAATGCGAGACAGGTTCGCCGAGGAAGACGCCCAAAAGCACGATCGAAACGCCGATGACGGTGGCTTCGCCGACTTTGCCGGGGCGGATTTTGTACATCCACAAACCCGTCAGCAACGCCGCTGGGATGGTGACGATGATCGTGAACATGCCCCACGAACTTTTGGAGAGTGCTTGCACCACCACTGCGGCCACGCTGGCGAGACTGGTGACGATGATAAAGAGCGTCGCGATCGAGACGGTAAAGCCGGAGAAGGGGCCGAGCGATTTGCGGGCGATTTTGGGCAGCGAGAGGCCGTCTTCGCGTACGCTGGCCCACATCACGACAAAGTCATGCACGCCCCCGGCGAGGCACGCGCCGATTACGATCCAGGCGAAGCCTGGCGCGAAGCCCCACTGCGCGGCCATGACCGGGCCGATCAGCGGACCGGGACCCGCAATCGCCGCGAAATGATGCCCGAAGAGAACCCACTTATTGGTCGGATGGTAATCGACGCCATCGTTCAGGCGGTGTGCAGGCGTGGCGCGGGCGTCGTTCAGCACGGCAAGCTTGGCCGCGAGAAACGCGCCGTACAGGCGGTACGCGACCATGAACGCGCAAGCAGACACGAGAATCAGCCAGATTGAATTCACGGGAGGCTCCGACCGCCAATCTAAAGAAGCCTATCACGCGCGCGACAGATTTCAAAACGAGGCGCGAGACGGCCCGGCAGTCGGGACGGGGTATATAAGAGGAGCGCTTACTTTGCGGCGGCGGCCGGTTCGGCGACTTCGTCCGCGTGATCATGCTCGATGTTGGGATCTGCGGGGGCTTCGCCCATCATGCCGTCGCCCATGTCGCCAAAGGAAGCCGCTGCAAACTGGCTCTGCTTCTTACGTTCTTCCGGCGAGAGCAGCGCGGCGCAGGACGTGCCGAATTTGGGCTTGGCGAAGGGCAGGTGCGTGTCGCCGCGCGCGAGAATGTGGGAACCGTTGGTCATGCGCGTTACGGGATCGATGACCGGCGTCGCGTACGGATGATCGGACGGCGCGTCGGCGCCCCACTGCGTGAACGAGCGCGCGTTGCAGTAGTGCGAAACGAAGGCGCGGCGGAATTTGTCCTTGGTGATGTTGGGCTTGCTGCGGTGCATGACATGGCCCGCGAAGAAGACCACATCGCCGGCTTTGGCTGGCACGAGCACTTGGTTGTACTTGTTGGCGATGGGCGCGAGGCCGTTCCGCGAGTCGTCCATGTCGCTGACATTCTCGACGAACTTGATGTCGTTGAGCTCTTTCTGCCCGAACCACGTGCCGCCCTTGTCGGGGTAGACAGGTTCGTTCTGGCTGCCCGTTGCGAACCACATCGCGCCGTTGTACTCGTCGCAATCGTCGATCGCGATCCAGGCTCCGATCAGCGTGTCGGGATGCGTAGGAATGTAGTACGTGTCCTGGTGCCAGCCCTGGCCTTCTTTTCCGGGCGGTTTGAGGAACAACATCGTCTGCATGGCCAGGACGTCCGGTCCATTAAGCGCCTGGAGTACGTCGAGCACGCGCGGCTGAAGCATGTAGTGCTCATGGAGTTCCAGCTTGCGGTGCAGCATGTGGATGCGGACGTAGAACGCGGCCTTTTCGGCGGGCGAAAGATTTGGGGGCGGTGCTTCAAGCCCATGAGGCGTGTTCTGTTCGGGCAGCTTACCCTGCATCAGGTCTTCGGTGTGCTGGCGCAGTTCGGCGACTTCTTCGGGCGAGACCAACCCGCGCACCGCGAGGAAGCCATTCTGCTTGAAGTTCAGGTACTCCTGAACAGAGACGCGGTAGGGCGTGCAGTGAGGCTGGGCGTGGCGAGGTGCGGCCATGGGTAGGGTATCTCCGTTTTTCACATTATGGAACCGTTCGCCCTAGGAAGGAATGGTCCAGATTTACTATTTTATGCCTGAAATTATCATTCCGGATCGTACGGGCGGGCATCGGGCTTCAAAAACCGGGAGAGCAGGGGTCCGTATGGTTCGCCGCGGGCAACGGCCTGCCGCATTGCCAGCGGAGCCTTGGCGAAGGCCTTCTTAAAGGCACGCGAAAAATGAAACTGGCTGGCGAAACCGCATTGCGTGGCGATCTCGCCAACGGAGTAGTTACTGCGGGTGAGCAGGAAGGCGGCGCGGTCCAGGCGCGCCATGCGTACGGTTTCGACGGGCGAATAACCAAGCGCGGACTGAAAGAGCCGGCAGAGGTGGCCGGGCGTCACATGTGCGACTTTGGCCAGCGCCGACAAGTCGATGCGCGCGGCCGGGTCGGCTTCCAGGCGTTTGCGCATGAACCCCAGCGCGCGCTCGACGGCTTCCGGATGGGTGTGCGAAGGCAGTGCCCCGATCACCGTCTGGCCCGTGACGAACGCGGCGAGCAAGTTGGCGATGCCGAGGTGGCGCAGGCCGGCGTCGCCGTGTGGAATCCACGAGATGATGTGATGAAAGAGGGGGCGCAGGATGTCGTTGGGCGTGGCTTCGCGGATCAGCGGCCAGGTTTCAGGCGGCGGAAAATCTTTGGGCAGGCGTCTAATGTCGAAATGGAAAAAGCCGTGGTGGGTGGGGCGCTTGATGTCCCACCGAAAAAAGTCGGTTACACCGGGCCGGCAGAGAATTATCGCCCCTTCAGGCAGCTCCCAGGCTTGCTCGCCGATACGGTATTGCGCGTCGCCGTGGATCATCCAAACAAATTCATAGTCGCCCAATTCACGCGGTCCGTAGCTGGCACCGGGCGGGTAATGCGCGATGCCGCCGTTGCGCGGCTGCACGAATTCGAAGTCTCCGGACGGCTGCACCAAAGCGCTCCTAGGCTTCGAGAATTTCGTAGCGCCCGTTTTCGGGGAGGAATTCAAATAGTGCGCACGCTTCGCCCGGGAACGCTTCGCGCGGGGCCAATTCCACGCCGCTGGGCGAACGCAGTTTGAGCTTAGCCGAACCGCGCACGCGGAACGTAAGCGCGTGTAGCGGCGCGAAGGGGATCGCGAGGCTGAAAGCCCGGCCGCTGTTAATGCTGCGCACCTGCGTGTGGCGTTCGGTGTGCCGGAATGCGGCGATTTCAGTTGGGCGCATCCAGACGATTTCGCTGGCGAAATATTTCTTGAGGCGCGCAGCGATTTCCTGAAAGCCAGCGAAGCCCACGCCGGAATCCGGCCGCAGACTCTGCCAGTGGCCATAGTAAATCAGTGTGCGGCTGCCCTGCGCGAGGAGTTCGGGGAGGCGGCCGGAGCGGCCGTCGGCGCTGAGGTAGTGGTCGAGCTTGATGTATTGCGGATCATTGTCCCAGCGTCCGAAATGGTCGCCCCGCACGCCGGGCGGAATGTCATAGACCGCATGCGCGCCGTCTTCGATCTGCATCGCGACATCCGCGGGACCCTCTCCGACCGCGCCAATAAACAATCCGCAGACCAGACCCTCGAGTTGCCCGGCCTTCAGCAATTTCAAAAGCGCCTGGTAAACATTTGGATTCATGCGCCCGGCATTGACCTGTACGTGGTTGCGTTTCTTGAAGTCCACACACGCAGCGCAGCCGCAGCCAGGAATCGTTAGCCCCGCATGGCGGAAACCCAGGCTTTGCGCGCGACGCGCAATGTTTTCGAAGTAGGACAGATATTCGTCGACCTCACGGGTGACATCGAGCATCCAGACGCCTTCGTGCGGGCCGCTGGTGGTCATGCGATCAGCTGCGAAGTCATAAAGATGTTGGTGCGACATGACTTCCATGAAGGCGTCAAGGTGTCCGTGCGACGCGCGCGCAACTTCGGCGGCGAAGCCCGGATCGGTGGGTAGCGCGCGGCCGTTTTCGCTGCGCTTGTAGCCAAGAAGCGCGCTGGCTTCGCCGCGGAGGCCGGCGTGTTCGACCCACTCGCTGAAACGCTTGTACGCGTCGGCGTCGCCGGGCGTGGTTCCGAAGACATCGTCGATGATGAACGAGGCCATGGCGCGGTCGCGGTGGCGCGTGAGCTTTTCGACGGCAAGCGGCATTGGGCACTCCTTATATACGTAGCCTAGCGCGGAGGCGGGTTTGCGTCAGGCACGGCGGAGAACTTCTGGCGCATGGCGAGGCGGCTCAGCACGATCCATCCGGCCAGCCCGAAGACGGGCAGAATCCCAACAATCACAATGACCGGATGGTATCCATAATCGTCCGCAAGCCTTCCAATGATCGGATTGAAAATCAAATTGGACGCGGAAAACATGCCGTTCATCAGGCCGGACATCAGAGCCGTCTGGCCTTCGGTTGCGGATTCGATCCCGTAGACGATTAGGACGGTGTATGCGCATTGAAAACAGAAGCGCGAAACGTTGAGCCAAATGAGCGCGCGTTGCGGGTCGGTCTCGTTGTTCATTCCCAGAATGGCCAGTGCGCTTAAAAATCCAAAGCTCATGACCGCGGTACGCGCATTTAAAAAACTTGCGCCATTCTTAATCAAAATTCCCGCAGCGAAGCCGCCGGCCAATTGCCCCATGTCCAACGCGAGGAAGGGCTGCCAGGAAAGCCCTTTGATTTGATCCTGGCTCAGGCCGAATTCCGCATTCAGATATAAGGAGAGATAATTGTTGGTGAATACCGTGGGTGGAACGGTGAGTAGCACGGTCAGCAAGGCGGCCCAGAGCGAGTACGAGGACCAGCGAATTTTCTGCGGAGCCACATCGCTGCCGGCTTTCAGCGCGACGGCGTCGGGTCCAAGCGGCGCTTTTGAACCAAACGCGAGCAAGAGCCAGATCGGCGTCCAGATTAAGCCGAAGCCGCCAGATGCCAGGAAGGCGGCTTGCCAACCATAGCGTAGTTCGAGCGGGATCATGACCAAAGGGGCGATCAGCGCGCCCGCCGCGCTGCCGGCGAAGACAATTCCCAAACCAGTGTCGCGCAAATGCGGCGGCATCAAACGGCGCGCACCCTTTAAGACTGCGGCCAGGCCGGGGCCTTCCGCGGCGGCCAACACCATGCGCCAGAAACAGAGGCTCCAGAAATCATTCACCAGCGAATGTCCGGCAGCGGCGATCGACCAGCAAAGCGTGCTGATCAAAAGACCTTTGCGCACGCCAACTCGATCGACCCACAAACCCCCGAGCACGCTGCTGAATATGTAAATCAACGAGAACGCGGAATTGGCCCAGCCAAAGTCCAGGGTACTTAGACCGAATTCCTGTTTGAGTGTCGGCGCCAGCGTGCTGGCGGTCTGGCGGTCGATGTAATTGAGAACGACGGAGAGCACGAGCATCGCCATCAGGGCGACTACGATCAGGGTCAGCTTCGAATTGGGCGAGGCGCTCTCGGGCTGTGCGGATTCGGATGCGGGGCGGGACATAGCCAAGCGCGAGAGCCTCAAGTTGGGTCGGTCGAGCGGCTTTTATCACAACCGCCTTGAGCGCGTATTACCTTTTGCGCATGCCCGGAATGGAGTTGTGTTTTGCGCGCCAGGTTCGATTCTCGACGTGCTATCGGACTAATTACTAATGAGGAGCGAAAGGATGCGCGCGCCGCGAATCGATGCCGTTTACATGCTGGTCCTTTTGGCTAGCGTCATGACCATGTCAATAAAGAGTGTGTGCGCGGAAGACGCGCCGAAGATCGAGACGCAGGCCGCGGTACCGACGTGGCCGCGCCCGTGCGTGCTCATTCCTGAATTGCCCAAGCCACCTGTACTCGATGGAGCGCTGGAAGACGCGCAGTGGGGTCCCGCGCGCCGGATGGAGCTGCGCTTTCGCGGTAATTCAAACAAGCCCGAGATACCGGACGCGTATTTTCGCGCCGCTCATTGCAACGGGACACTGTACCTGGCGCTCGAAATCGACTGGCCGGGCGACGCAGCGCCAAGGACCGATGCGAAAGACCGCGACGGTGCTATCTGGGAGGATGACGGCGCAGAAATCTTTCTTGTGCCAGCGGATGATTTGGCAAAGCCTCGGCAAATGCTCTTCAACTTGGCCGGTGTGAAAGGCGAGTTGATGCACACCTACGACGTTGCCGCGGAGAAGCCGATCAAGAATGATGCGGCATGGCATCCGGCGTGGGAGGTGAAGTGTCAGAAGGACGGCAAGCGTTGGCTGGCGCGTGCGGCAATTCCATTAAAGGAAGTGTTGGGCCTGGAAGGGAAGGTGGGCGAAGTTTTCCGCTTCGACCTGGTATGCAATCGGCCCAAGCATGCGGCACCAGACCTGCATTGGTGCCCGGTGCTGGGAGAACGCAACAACCGGCCCGCGTTTTTTGGCTTCGCTGTGCTCACAAGCGCCGATCCGGGCGCATTGGAAGCGAAAGATCTGAAGCTGAAAGCGCCCGCGGATGCGGTGGTAGTGGAGGCGCCACCCGCCAGCACCCTGCTCTTGGGAGATCCGTTTCAGCTTACGTTACTCAATCCGCTGGCCGGCGCGGTTAAAGGTGGCTTTCCGATCTCGGTGAACGCGACACTGCACAGAGCCGACGCGAAAGACCGCGGCGCGGTGCAGAAGATCGCGCTCGAGGGCGCGGCATTGAAGGTGACGACCACGCAGCCCGACGCACAAGAAGGCGCCTGGGTTTTCGAGCTCACCTCAGACGCCGGTGAATTGAAGCGCTTTCAAATTCAATGGAGACGATTTTACTGGGTTGATGCTGCCGATCCGCTGGCGGTCAGCGTGGAAGGCAAATCTGCAACCGATATCTTTCCGCGCAGCATCGGGCGGCAGATTCGAGGGCTGCGTCCAGGCGCGAAGCTGACGCTGACCTGCAACGCACGCGCACTGTACCTGCGTTTCCCGGTGCTCTTTGCCTCGCCGGGGCCGTACTACGGCGATTGGTCGGCGGGTCGCCTGCGCGCGCAGATCGACGGCGGAGCGTGGAAAGAATATGCGAGCGCCGAATTCGGGCGCGTGGCCCCGCTGGTGGAAGACCTGCCCCCGGGCACCCACACGGTGGTACTTGAGCCCGTCGGTGGGAATGCCGCGCTGGAAAGCATAGGCGTAGCGAGCGAAGCACTTTCCGAGCTGCATGGCGCAATTTTGGGTGAGTACGCCGAGCTGCTCACCGACGTGCGCGCGGAAATTTATGCGGGTGAGAATCTGGTGCGCAGCGAGGTTGTGCGCGCGCCACAAAATGGGCGCTTTGAGATTTTGGGGCTTGTGCCGGGCAAGTATCGGGTGCGCTTTGTGGCGGCGGGCTGGCTGCCTCAGGAAATTAAAGAAGCGCTGATCACCAAGCCCGGACAGAAGGTGGATTTGGGCGCGCTATACCTGCGGCGGCAACCGGGCTTTAATGGCATGGTGGGGAGCGAAAGCCCGGCATATGGACGCACGGTCAATGCGCAACCCGATGCGGAGATTTCGATTCGCATGCACTTCTGGGCGGAAAAGGTCAAGAAGGCCGAGTTGGTCAGTCGCTTCAAAACCATTGCGCTGGAAATCAAAGCGCAGGAACTGGAAAAATTTGGCCGTTGGAATGACGTGGGCCGTGTGACGCTCAAGCTGCCAAAAGACGTGCCCTTCGATATGTATGCGCTGCGTTACACGTTTGCGAGCCCCAGGGGCGATTTTAATTATTCCGTGCCGCAGGCGGTTTGCGTACGCGCGCCGATTGAAGGCGAATTTATGCTCGCCGGTTGCGGGCATATGAACACGTGGGGGCAGGAGACCGCGGAGTATCTAGCGAAGGTCGCGGGCGTAGCGGAATTGTCCGGTGTACGCACATTCTTAATCGCGAACGAAGTCAACGCAGCGTATCTGTCGGGCACGCTGGCGGACCTGCGCATTCCTTATGTGGTCACGCGCGGAAACCACACGGTCGGACGCTGGGAAGATTTCTTCCCCGCTGGCTCAGTTGCTTACGACGATGGACCCATGCGCCTCGTCACGCACGCGCGTTATCCGTATGAAAGCTGGGCCGAGCCTGAAGCGCGTTTACTTGAGCGGCCCGATGCGAAGGTGCGCGCCCTGTTGTGTTTTGAGGCTTACGCGCCAATCGCACTGATCAAACAGGCGCAAGTGAAGTTGCTTTTCGACGGGCACAGCGACGATCCGCACCCAAATGAAAAAGACTTTCCGCCGCACACCATTCATACACGCGCGCCGACACAGGAAACGCTGCGCTTTATTCCACTAACGCCAGACGGCTTTCCCGAGCGTGTGAAATCTGAACAGGATCTGCCACTTATGGAGATTCCGCGCAAGGGGCCGGCGCCGTTGCGTGTGGAGTGGTCCGCGCCTAACGACGGCAGCGCGGTGGAACTGACCGGGACGTTGCGCAACGATACGGAACTTCCGTTTCCCAGCGCCCGGATGCGAATGGTCTTAAAGGCTGGCAAGTACGACGTCACCGACGGTAAGGTGATACAGACTTTTAACTCCGACGATGGCAAGTTCACAGTAATCGACGTTGAAGCGCCGGTCACGGCGCACGCCTCAACTGTTATTGCAGCGAAGGCGGCGCCGTAAATGCTACTTGGCGCGCTCTTTGAGCAGCGGTTCGAGCGCTTCGAAGACGGCATCGGCATAAAGGTGCACGCCCGCTGCACTGGGGTGCATGTCTTTCTCGCCCAGGTAAACGCTGAAGTTCGCGGCCTGCTCGAACCTTTTGTAAATCTGCGCGAGCGGATATTTCCGTTCGGTGGCCAGATCGCGCTCCGCTTGCCAGAAATCAGCATATTGCTTGTTCACGTCGTCCCACTTGTACATGAACGGGCCATCGCCCAGCGCGATTTTGATTCCCGGATAATCCTTTTGAAGCTGATCGCAAAGTTCGGCGAGGTGCTTCTTGAATTCATCTGCCTTGTATTTGTGTGAATCATTTGCTCCATAGCGGATAACCGCGATGTCGACACGCTGGCACTGTCCGTGGATCGCTTTCTCGTAGCGCTTGGTTTCAAAAAGTTCGTTAACGTATTCCCCGTCTGCCCCGGCGTTGACTTGGCGGAATTTAAGTTTTGGGAAGGCTTTCTGGATGCGCTGGTCCAGCAGCGCGTTGATGCGCTGGCTAAAGGGCAGGTAACTGGTGATCGTGATGCTGTCGCCAATGTGCGCGATCACGAGTTCATCGTCGGCGGGCTTGCTGGGTCCGATTTCGGTTAGCGCGACGCTGGTGATGAAGTACGACCCCGGCGCCTTGTCCCGGTCGAAAAGTCCCAGCTTCAAAAACGCGCTGTCCGGCCCTGTACCGGAGTCGAATAGCACAGATTCGGTGCTGGGTGTTTTTGAAGGCGCGATCGACCCGGATGAGACCGCCCACGCTTTATAGATTTTAAGGAAGTCAGCGTCCTTTGAAGACTGCGGACAGAGGGAGATGTACCCCGTGATGTCGCCTTTGCCGGTCAGCGAGAGGCGGTATAGGGTCTGTGGCTTGAGTTTGAGGTTGTATTGAACGACCGTTGGAGTCGCGCCTTCCTTCTTGCGCTTGAGTTGCAGCGCTTTGGCACCGTCCAAGTCAACCACGGCAACTTCCTGGTCATCGTTGGTGGCGGGAATCTCCCAATTCGCGCCAGCTTGTTTGAAGTCCCCATTCTTGACCAGATTTTCTTCAGCCCAAGTATGTGTAGTGAAACCAACCAGCAGGCCCAGAGTCAAGAGGACTGCGCGCAGCATAAATTCTCCTTGGAAAGACTTGTCACCCTTAATGAGGACTTTTTCGAACCCAATCCTTCGAAGAACTTTAAGGCGCGTGAAGAAATTATATAGTTCCGGGAACACTCAAATGTAAAGGAGTTACCTATGCAAGTGCTCATGCTAGGTGCGTGGTGCGCCAGCGTTGTGTGCCTTTCGTTGTCGGCGCAGGAGCCGGCGCCGAATCCGCTGCTTATGTCGATCACACTGGAGCAGCAGAATTTTGCGCGCTCCGAGAAAATTTCCGGGAAAGTGGTGCTCAATCACGGCCATAACACTGATGGCAAGCTTAGCTTCACCTGGAGCGACAGCTTTGGACGCAATATTGCGCAATTTGAGAAATCCATTAAGGCTGGCCTGGTGCAGGCGGCCTTTGAATGCACTGCCGCGCCCGCACTGACGTATGCCAACACACTTAAAGTTCAGTTTGTGGCGGGTGAAGAGAAGTTGGAGACGACCGCAGAGTTCATCGTTACGCCGGACTATGAGCCCTGGGACGACTACAAAGTCATAATGTACTACGCGTACAAGCCGGAGCAGCAGCCACACCTGCGCGACCTGGGCATCAATGCGGGCATGAACCAGGGGCGTGGACGGTTGCTCGATCCCAGCCGCATCAATACGCGGATCTGGTGGACCTTTGGATATCCGTATTATGCGGAGCAGATTTTGGCCGATGTTTACGCAGAATATCACCGCTACCACGAGAATGCGGATAAGAATATTGAACTAAAAAAAGCGAAGGAATTATACAAACAAGACAAATCGAACAAGGACGCCTTCATCCGCAAGCCCTGTTTTGCCGATCCGGACGTGCGCAAGAAAATTGAGGACGTGATGACCAAGGCGGTGGAAGTAAACAAGCCGCTCGCACCTTTGTTTTATTCGTTGGCAGATGAAGCCGGCATCGCCGATCTGCCGAGTGCCTGGGACTTTTGCTATGACCCGCGCACGCTGGTCCAGATGCGGGAATGGCTCAAGTCGCAGTACAAAACGCTCGATGCGCTGAACGCAGAGTGGGAGACCAAGTTCGCGGCGTGGGACGATGTCGTCCCATTGACCACCGACGAAATGATGAAGCGCGGCGGCGACAATCTTTCGCCTTGGGCAGACCATCGCACCTTTATGGAGATATCTTTTGCAGAAGCGGTGAAGTGGGGCTGCGATGCGGTGCACAAGGCCGATCCCAATGCGTATGTGGGCCTGGTGGGTTGCCAGATGCCGAGCGCGTTTGGCGGATATGATTATTGGCGGCTCTCGCAAATCATGAATGCGATCGAACCATACAACATCGGGAATAATCGGGAAATCTGGCGCTCGTTCAGTCCACACACGCCAGCAGTCACAACTTCGTTCGGCTTCAGCAATCAGGAAGTCTGGCGCCTTTGGTATCAATTGTTGCACGGCGATCGCGGGATCATCATTTACGACGAAAAGAACAGTTATCTGGACGCAAAGGGCGCTCCCACGGAACTCGGCAAGCAGGTCAGTGGCCCCTATCACGAATTGACTGCGGGCATCTGCAAGTTGCTCTCGAACTGTGAGCGCGTCAACGATCCGATCGCGATCCACTATTCGCAGGCCAGTATCCACGCTCACTGGATGTTCCAGGCGCGGCCCGACGGCGAGAAGTGGATTGAACGCGGTAGTGCGAGCGAACGCCTCAAAAGCGATTTTCTCCGGCTGCGCGAATCATTTACCAAACTAATCGAAGACCAGGGACTGCAATATGCGTTTGTTTCATATGAGCAGCTTGAGAAGGGCGAGCTTGCGAAAAATCCGCCAAAGGTGCTCTTTCTGCCGCAGAGTATTGCGATGAGCAAAGCCGAGTGCGACGCCGTGCGCGCATTTGTCGAAGCGGGCGGCACCGTTGTCGCCGACAGCCGTTGTGCGCTGATGGACGAGCATTGTAAGCGCCTGCCGAAAGGTCAGCTTGACGATTTATTTGGAGTTGCGCGCAATAGCCAAGACTGGGAGCAGTGCGAAAAAGGGCTGACGCTCACGGAAAAGAGTAAAGAGTTTCTGGCCAAGCCGGATTTGCTCAAACTGGCGGTGCCTGAAATTGGTTTGAAAGTTGTCGAAGGGGGCGGCGCACAGGCTTTTCTAAAAGATGGGCATAATGTGGCGGCTTTCGTGATGCGTAAGGTCGGCAAAGGCACCGCAATTTATTTGAATATTGATATTACCGATTACCACCGCTGGCGGCTAAAGGCGGGAGAAGATGTAGATGCACGCAGGCTATTTTGCGAGATTTTGAAAATTGCCGGAGTTGTGCCGGCATACTTAGTAAGCGGTCCTAACGGCGCGTTTGTACCCGGCGTCGAAGTGCATCCGTTCGAGAACGGGGACGGGAAGATCGTCGCGCTGCATCGCAACCCCCAACTGCGCATCAACGAGCTTGGCCCGCCGGAATACCAGAGCAACGCGCTCTTCGAGAAGCCGGAAGATCTGCAGGTGGATCTGGGCGCGGCATACGCGGTTTATGATGTGCGTGCGGGCAAGCTCCTCGCCGAACATGAACAGAAGCTCAGCGTAAAACTCGATCCATTTTTGCCGACAATTCTCGCGCTCTTCAAAGCGCCGGTAAAAGCGGTGAAGCTGGACGCGCCAGGGAAAAATAAACGTGGTGAGACGTTAGAGTACAAAGTTAAGCTGGATGCGCCTGCGCCTGCCGCCGTGCATGTGTATCGATTTGAAGTCGGCGGTCCTGAGGGCAAAGAGATGCCACTGTACAGCCGCAATCTCAAGGCGCCCAAAGGTGTCTTTGAAGGCGTGGTCTATCTGGCGCTGAACGATCCAGCGGGCGTATACACGCTGACCGTGCGCGATCTTGCGACAGGGTTGACGGCAAAGCAGACGGTGAATGTGGAGTAAAACTTAAGGACCAGGAAACTACGTCGCGAAGTCGAGATCTTTTTCGAAGTCGAGGTCCTTCTCGAAGTCGGCGACGGCTTCGGGTTCGAGCGTGAGTTTTGGTGTTGGCGCGGGCAACCAGTCCTTCAATAGCACGGCGAGCTGGCGTTTTTCGGCGCGCCAGCGCTGCTTCACATTTTCTTCATTGGTGCCGAGAATGTGCGCGGCTTCGCGCTGCGATAGTTGCATATAAAAGAGGAGATAAATCAGGCGCCGGCTTTCCTTGGGGCGTTTTTTGAGCTGTTCCAGAATCGCCATGCGCCGGCCGAGTTGGTCCATGTTTCCCGTCGTTTCGCCTTCGATTGGCACGCCGTCCTTTTCGCCCTTCTTTTTATTGCGTGCCAGGTCCAGGAGTTCGCGCTGGATCTGCAGCGCGGCCAGACCGAAGAATTTCCCAACCGTGTTGGGGGCGATTTGTGTAAGCGCACGTTCCAGGCGCATGTAGGCGCTATGGAAGATGTCGGTGGTGTCCACGCCGGGCGCGAGACCGTGGAAATCGTCGAGCATTTTACTGGTGAGGCGCTTGAGGCGTTCGTACGCGACCGCGATCAGTTCTTCGCGCGCTTTTTGATCGCCGCCGCGCATGCGGTCGATTAATAGCTGCATTTTGGAGAGCGTCGGCGTTTCCATATCGGGCGCTGAGCGGGCCTCCGTCGAAAAATACCTGTGAGCCAAAGTAATATTACGGAATCCGTACTACTTCTTTGAACCGCGCCAAGCGTTTTGGGTCCCTCGGAATTTAGCAGATTGCGAGGCCTCGGGCAAAGTTTCTCCGCGGGAATCGCCTACTTTGCACATGTGGTGAAGAACGCCGAGCGGACGGCGTCCGATTGGTACGTCTACATTCGTGCCGCTCGCGGAAAAGAATGCTGCAACAGTTGTGGAAAGGCTTAGAACCTCCGTCCGAAAAGCATGGTCAAACTCTTCGAGAAAATCTTCGCCTATTGGGGCGAGCTGCTCGTTCGGCGCAGAGGCCGCGTGCTCGGCCTTTCGGTGCTGGCCGGGCTGCTGTGTCTGCCGCTGGCGATCTATGCACTCAAGCACCTCGACGCGAACATTCTCAATCAAGTCTCCGACCGCCTGCCGCGCTTCAAGGCGCTGAAAGAGACAACCACCGACTTTGGCGGCGACACGCTGGCTGCGGTGCTCTATGTCTCCGATGACAATGCGGGCAAGGACGTTTCGCGCGCGAACTTGCGCATCCTTTCCGACCTCCTAGTGGTTGAGCTTTCCAAAGTCGGCCTGGAAGAAGAAGACCACGCGGCGCTCGTGGCCGCGCTGGGCTCGAAGGAAGAAATCGGCGCCCCCAGCGCCTGGCTGGGCCAGGTTGAGTGCAAGCCGGGGCAGAGTGTTGGGAAACTGTTGACGCAGTTGGTGCGCGAATATCCGCACGCGGTGCTCGGAATGGATGAACTTGATGAACTGGAGCGCCGCTTCGCTCCGGAGGCGCTGCAAAAGCGCCTGAAAGAAGTTCACGAGGCGATGAATGATCCAAATCTCGGGTCCGATTCGGTGCCCTACCAGAAGCTGGTGCGCGATCCGCTGAACCTGTCCGAGGTGGCGGAGGCGGGGCTGCGGAAGCGCATTTCGCCGCAAGACGCCACGGCTCCGGCGAAGAGCGAAGCTTACCTGATTTCGCCGGACGGCTCGACGGCCCTGGTACTCGCCCGCTGCGCACGCTCCGGGAACAACGTGGCGTACAACAAAGTGCTGATGGCGGCGTGTTACCGCGCGGTAAATCGCACCGTGGAGCGATTCCGAGACGAAGTGCCCGGCGAGAAGCTCAGCACCGCGAAGCTGGATCCCGCGCGCGGGCTCCCACTGGCCGGCGAGCCGCACAAGCCCGGCATACATATCGGTTTTACGGGCCTGCATCCGATTTCCGTCGAGAATGAGCGCTCGATGCGCAAGGACATCATGGAAGGAACCGCGGTCGCGTTCCTGGCGTTGGTGGTCATCTTTCTGGTCGCGTACCGCAGCCTGAAGCTCACCTTAAACGTCACGATCATGCTGGTGTTGGCTTCGCTGATGACATTGGCCCTGGCGGGTTTGATTCGCGGGCGCGTCGGTGTGCTCGGTGCGGGCTTTACCTCGGTGCTGATCGGGATGGGCGTCGATTACGCGATCATGATTTATGGAACCTTCCGCAAGCTAAAGGAGCGCGAGGGGATGGCTTCGGCGCAGGCGCTGGTGCAGACGCTGATCCGGCGCGGGCCCGGTGTCTTTACGGCGTGCATGACGACGATGATTGGGTTCCTCGCGGTCACCGTGGTGGACTTTCAGGCGGTTGCGGAGTTCGGGCTACTGACGGGGATTGGGTTGTTCGCTTCAGCGCTGCTGGTGTTCACATTCTTTCCGGCCTTGTTAGCGCCGCGACCTGGGATCCCGGAGAAGCCGGACCGTCCGATCACGCCGCTGGGCTTGCGCACGCTGGGGCTCTTCCTTGAAGGAAAAGTCGGGCGCTGGGTCGGCTGCGGCCTGTGCCTGGTGGCGCTGGTGACTGGCACGGGGCTGCTGATCTTTCAGCCGCCTTTGCAAAAGGGCATGGAGCGGTTCCTGGGCGTGCGCTTCGATCCGGACTTGGGGAACCTGCGCAGCCGCGATGCACAGGCGTTTGCACTGCGCGATAGAATTGAGGCCAAGTTTGGCCGCGCACTGAATGATATTCGCATCGTGATCGAAGCGCCGACCGAGGCAGACGTCCTGCGTGGCGCGGAAGAAGTGCGGGAGCGTTGCGCGAAGTTCGTTGCGTCGCGCGAAGTTTCGGACGGTGGCAGCCTGCTGGGTTTTTTGCCGGGACTGGGGCAGGGCGAGAGCCTCTCGAAGCGCTTCGACGCCTTGGATCTGCAGGCGCGGGAGGCAGATTTTCTTAAGGCCGCGGAGGCGGAGTTCCCTTCGCCGCCGGAACGCAAGCCGAGCAAGGCGGAACGCGCCTTCAAGCCGTTCCTCGATCTGCTGAGTCAGCTCGATACGTCCATGAAGGCGCGGCAAAAACTGACGATTGAGGAACTCTCGCAGGGGCCGGCGGCGCCGTACCTTGCGCGTTTTGCGAAGATCGACACGCTGGATGGCAAACCGCGTTACCGCCTGGTCGCCTATATTTATCCGTCCGAACTGAGCTACACGCAGGATTGGCTCAACCATATCGCCGCGGAAATCGAACAACCCGGCATTCCCGGCTGCACGGTCCGCGTGACCGCGGCGCGCATGGTCGGTTTCGAGCTGCAGCACAGCGTGATCGAAGACATGAAATGGATCTTTGGGATTGTGTCCGTGATCGTGGCGATCCTGATGATGTACACGCTGCGTTCGATCAAGCAGTCGCTGCTTGCGATGATTCCGCTGGGGTTCTCGTTTCTGTTCGTGCTCGCGGGCGTCGCGCTGGCCGAACGCATGGGCTGGGACCTTTCGATGAACTATATCAACCTGATGATCTTTCCGATTCTGCTCGGGTCGGCGGTGGACTATGGCATTTACATCGTTTTTGACGCGTATTCGGGGCGCTTTCGCGGGGTCGCTGATGTGGTTGAAGAGACCGGGCATAGTCTATTTCTGTGCTGCGCGACGACCCTGGGCGGCTACGGCTCGTTTGTGGTGGGCAATAATTCCGGGCTGATCTCGTTCGGCTGGGCCGCCATTCTTGGCTATCTGGGCGCGCTCATTTCGGCGCTGGTCTTCCTGCCGGCACTGCTGACTTTCCTCAAGCGCCCGGCGTACGAAGAGCCCGCCCCAAAATAAACCGGCGCGGAGTTTTCAGGCTCCGCGCCGGTCTGCTTTCCTTTATACGGCTGATTGTCGTTAGACCTGCGCGCCGGACGGGGCCCGTTCTTCCTCTGGATCCGCGCTCTTTTCCTTCGGCTTGCTTTCCAGCGCCTTGGCCACGCTGCCCTGCCCGAACTTGTTGTACCACCAGATCATCAGCGGCGAGGCGATGAAGATCGAGGAGTACATCCCGACCACGAAGCCAAAGAAGAGCACGAACGCCAGGCCCTGCACGGTTTCGCCGCCGAAGAGCAGCAGTGCGAGCGTCGCGACGATGGCCGTAAACGCGGTGAGCACCGTGCGCGAAAGCGTCGCATTGACGGCTTCGTTCACGATGTCATCGAGCTTACGCGTCGGATGCGCGTGCTTCACTTCGCGGATGCGGTCGAACACCACGATTGTGTCGTTGACCGAGTACCCGATCACGGTCAGTACCGCGGCGACGACGTCCAAGTTGACCAGCGCGTGCACGAGGTCGAACGCGTTGGCCAGACAAAGCGCGCCGATCGCGATCAGACCGTCGTGGATCAGCGCCACGATCGCCCCGAAGCCCCAGGCGCCCGTGAACTCGAAGCGGAACCACAAGTAGATGAAGATGCCGATCATCGAGCCGATCAGGGCGAGCAGCGCGTACAGGAACATTTCGCCCGAGACCTGCTTGCCGAAGCTGCTGGTGCGGCTGATCGGACCGTCGAGCTTAAGATCCGTCTCGTTGCCCTTGAGCTTGACCGGCGTGAGTTCCAGGGTCGCGATGACGCGTTCGCGTTGCGAGGCGTCCGTGGGCAGCGGCCCGATGTCCACATAAGGCCGGGCGAAACCGCTGCCCGAGCCATACGTTTCGGTCTTCACTTCGGAAACCTTGAGCGCCGCCAGCGCGGTCTTGATGTCCTCGTTGTTGGAGTCCTTCGCCGCGCCCTGCAGGTGTTCGCGCACTATGGCCGCGACCTTGTCCTCCGCGTTGAGCGACTTCACGCGTTCGCCGTCGAAGCGCAGCTTGGCGGTTTCCTGCGATACCTCCACCGCGCGCGGCTCGAGCTTGCCTTCGAAGAGCTTCTTCAGCTCATCGTCGAGCAGCGACATGACCTTGCTCTCGCTGATGCGCGTGGTCACGGTGAAGCTGCGATAGTTGGTCTTGGAACCCGGAATCGGCTGGCCGAAGGACTGGCCAACGAACGGCGTGCGGTCGTAATCGTCGAGCACCTTGGCCAGGTCGTCGGCCAGGTTTTTGACGATCGGCCCCGTCAGATTTTCGGGCCGGCCGAGTTGCTGGGCCAGGGACGGGTCGTCGGCCTTGATCTGGTCGTATAGCGCCAGACCGGTCTTCTTTTCCGCATCAGCCGAAGTGCTGACCGCGCGGAGCTTTTCCACCGCGTGCTGCACGCGCAGCTTGAGGTTGGCCTTGAGGTCCTTCTCGACCTTGCCCTTAACCTCTTCGCTGGTCTGTTCCTGGCCTTTCGAGAAGTTAAAGACGACCAGCGTGCCGCCGGTGAAGTCCACGTCGTAAATACGCTTCGTTACCGGTCCCATATAGATAAACGCAGCCAGCGAGACAACCGCCAGGAACGCGGTGGATGCAATCCAGATGCGCCGCGTGCCCATGAAATCGAAGTTCGTGGTGCGGAAAAGCTGCATCATGTTGAGGCTCTGCACCGCTTCGCGGCTGACGAGCCATTCCATGACCTGGCGCGTCACCCAGACGTTCGAGAAGAGCGTTACCAGCACGCCGATCGAGAGCACGATCGCGAAGCCGCGCACCGGACCTGTGCCGACGTAGTACAGGATCACGGCGGAGATCAGCGTCGTGATATGGCAGTCGATGATCGTCAGGAAGGCGCGGTCGAAACCGTGCTGCACCGCGAGGCGGAATGGACGCCCTCGGCTCAGTTCCTCGCGTATACGTTCGTAGATCAGCACGTTGGCGTCGACGGCCATGCCCAGGTTCAGCAGGATGCCGGCGATGCCCGGCAGCGTCATTGTGGCTTTGAAGAAGCCCAGGCTGCCCAGCATCAGGATCAACAGCGTGGCCATGCCGATGATCGCGACGATCCCGGCCAGGCGGTAATAAATGAGCATGAACAGCGCAACAGTGACTGCGCCGATCACGGTGGCAAAGATGCCCGACTGGATCTGCTGGCCGCCGAGCGAAGGCCCGATTTCCAGCGTGCTTTCCATTTCCACGTCGACCGGCAGCGAGCCGGCCTGCAGGATGCTGGCCAGTTCCTTCGCATCCTTTTCAGTGAAGCTGCCCGTGATCTGACAGGTGCCATTGATGCGCGAGCGAATCACCGGTGCGGTGACGCCCTTGCCGTCGAGCACGATGGCCATCTTCTTGCCGATGTTTTTGCCGGTAACGTCCGCGAACTGCGCTTCGCCCGCGGCGTCGAAGTAGATCAGGACTTCCCAGTAGCCGTCGTCGCCGCGCGAAACGCGGGAGTTGATGATGCGGCTGCCTTCCAGCATCGGTTCAATTTCGGCATACACGGTGTCTTCAAGGCGCTTCTTGGTCGGGTCGTAGTAGTCGGGCTTCTCGATTTCCATCTTCATCAGCACGGTGTCGTGCTTGCCCGCGGCCAGTTCCCCTTCGACACGTTGAATGTCGGAGCGGTCATCGGTGCAGACGTGGAAGGTCAGGCGGCCGCCGGTTTTGATCTGGCGTTTGATCTGGTCGACCTGTTCCGGGCTGGCCTTGGGCAACTGAATGCGGATGCGCTGGCCCTGATCGTAGCTGGTCACCGGCACGCCCTTGGCGCCGGTGGGATCGACGCGCTTGCGTACGATATCCGTGGCCTTGGTCGGCGCGTTCTGCTTGCTGTCCTTCAGCGACTGGAGCACGCGCACGGCGGCGCTGATTTTCTCTTCGGTGATATCCGTGCCGTCGTTGTCGCGCTGCTTCTTGGCCTGGCGGTCTTTCAGTTCGTCGATGCGCGCATTCTGGGCCTCGATGCGGCGGTCGATTTCGCGGTAATCCAGGCTGTAAATCAGCTCGGTGCCGCCCGCGAGGTCGATGCCCAGCGGATAAATGTTATTGGTCTGGAGATGCCAGAAGTACCCGCCGCACAGGCCGAGCAAGCCGTTGATGAAGAGCATGCGCGCGGCCTGCTTCTGGAAGACCGGGCGAACCACATACAGGCAGATGATGCCCGCGGGGATCAGCGCCAGCAGGAACAGCCACTTGAGCCACCATGCCGGCAGGACGTTTTTGTAGAAGAACTGATCGAGGTTCTGGATCGAGTTCTTCGCGGCCTTGTACTCTTCGATCTGCTTCGGTTCGGTCAGCGCGGGAAAGACCAGTTCGCTGCGCGCGGTCTTTTCAAGGAAGAGCTGGTCAAGCTTCTCTTCACCCTGGTTCTTGGCGGTCTTGTAGGCGTCGTTCCAGAGTGCGTAGGTGCGGCCCTGGTTGGAGCCTTCATAGGCGATGTAGCCGAACGCCGCCATTACGACCAGGCTGGCGATCAATCCGGCGGGGAGCAGGGAAAAAACACGTGACATGACGGGCTTCCTTTATTCTTCGGCACAAAAGTTCCGCCCGCAATGGCGGGCCGGATGGTGTGGTTAAAATGTTTCCGGGAAAAAACGCGTTCAGGCAGACGGCGGCCCGCGCGGCGCTGCAAGCCGGAGGTCCGGCGGGCCGTGCGAGGGACAGGCAGGGGCGTTAAAGACCAGGGGTAGCGACGCGGTGGGCGGGCCGCGCGCGCTTACGGGTTTGGCATCGAGCGCCATCACGGGCGCTTCCGGCGCCGCGGGCGTCAGGACATGGTGGTTGAGTCCGCGCGCAAACTGAGGTGCGGCGGGGACTTCACCCGGCGAATCGGATTTCTGCGCGGACTTGGTGGGCGCCTTTGGCGCTTCGGAAGAATTCTTGGCGTCCTGCGTCTGCGCGTGCTGCTTTTCGGGCGCGGGGCGTTCGTAGGCGCGGATTAGCAGGCTGGCCGGACCCCACACGCTCACGATCAGGCCCAAGCCCAGCGCAAGGATGCGCGCGGACCAGGCCGGCAGGGCGGGGGAGCGGAGCGTGCTGCGCATGGCTACTTCTTTTCCTTCTCTTTCTCTTCGGACTTCTCGGGCTCTTTTTCCTTCGGTGTTTCCTTCGCGGACGTCTCGACGCCTTCGATCGACGAGCGGCGTACGCGCACCTTGACGCCCTTGTTCGAATCGATCATCAGCGTGGCTTCGTCTTTGTCGAGTTCAAGCACGGTGCCGAAGATCCCGCCGGCGGTGACGACCTTGTCCTTGACCTTGATCGAGTTGAGCAGTTCTTCGCGCTCTTTGCGGCGCTTGTTTTCCGGGCGCAGGATCAGGAGATAGAAAATCAGGATCAGCGGGACGAACATCGTCAGCATTGAGACGAGCGCTTCGCCGCCGGACTGCTGTGGAGGGCCCGCGGGCGCCGCGTCTTCGGCCAGAGTAAAGCAGAGCATGCACAGCGAATTCAAGGTCAACATTGCGTCCGTCATTCCTTAACTTACCGTTCGGTGTCCGCGCCTTCGTCCGGCGCGGCGTCTTCCCGGGCCAACTTTTCTTCACACTCCCGCTTGAACGAAGCGAAGCGGCCCGCGGCAATCGCGGCCCGAAGCTCCCGCATCAAATTCAGGTAGAAGGCCACGTTGTGAAGGCTCGTGAGAATAGCGGCGTTCATTTCCCGGGCAAGGAACAAATGCCGCAGGTATGCGCGCGAATGCGTGCGGCAAGTGTAGCAGGCGCAGCTCGCGTCGAGCGGGCTTTCATCCCGGGCGAAGCGCGCGTTGCGCAGATTTAACCGGCCGCCCGAGGTGAAGACGCTGGCATTGCGACCGTTGCGCGTCGGCAATGTGCAGTCGAAGAGGTCCACGCCGCTGGCGACCGAATGCAGGATGTCCTGGGGCGAACCCATGCCCATGAGGTAGCGCGGCCGGTCGGCGGGCAAGAGGGGGGCGCTGTAAGCGATCCCGCGGCGCGTGTCGGCGTTGGCTTCGCCCACGCAGAAGCCGCCCAGCGCGTAGCCGGGCAGATCGAGCGCGCAGGTGGCTTCAACCGAGCGCGTGCGGAGCTTTTCGTCGCACGCGCCCTGGATGATGCCGAACAGGTTTACGTTGGGCGGATTGAGCTCGCGCCAGCGCTTGCGGCTGCGTTCGGCCCAGCGGATTGAGCGTTCGACGGCGGCTTCGATCTCCGCGGGCGTATTGGTGTGGCTGGGGCAATGGTCGAGCGGCATGACCATGTCGGCGCCCAGCGCGGCTTCGAGTTCCACGACCGTCTCGGGCGAGAAGAGGCGCAGTTCGCCGTTTACCGGCGAGGAGAAGTGCGCGCCTTCTTCGGTGATTTTGCGCAGACCCGGCAGCGAGAATATCTGGTAGCCGCCGGAGTCCGTCAGGATCGGCTTTTGCCAGCCCGTGAAGCGGTGCAGCCCGCCGAGGTCCTTGATCAGCGCTTCGCCCGGACGCCAGGCGAGATGGAACGCGTTCATCAGGATGACTTCGGCGCCGGCGGCGTTGACCTGATCGAGCGTCAGGCCCTTGGTCGCGCCGAGCGTGCTGACGGTCATGAACGCGGGCGTGGCGATGTCGCCGCGCGCGGTCATCAGACGGCCCGTGCGCGCCGCGCCTTCGGTGTGCGTGATTTCAAGCTTGAACAACGCTGCGTTCCTTCTCTCTATGCAATGGCGGCTGCGCGCTTAACCGAAGATCGCAGTGCGGTTGCCGTAGACAAAGACGCGGTCGTCCAGAAGCAGCTTGAGCGCGTTGGCGAGCACGATCTTTTCGACATCCATGCCGGCCTGCGCCATGTCCTGCGCGTTGTGGGTGTGGTCCACGGGAATCGTGCTTTGTGCGATGATCGGGCCTTCGTCGAGGTCCTTGGTGACCAAATGTGCGGTTGCGCCGATGACCTTGACCCCTCGCTCGAACGCCTGGCGATAAGGATTCGCGCCGATGAACGCGGGCAAGAACGAGTGATGGATGTTGATCATGCGGTGCCGGTAGCGTTCGATGAAGCTGTCCGAAAGAATGCGCATGTACTTGGCCAGCACGATGAATTCGGGCGCGTAGCCGGAGAGCGTTTCGAGCACCTTGCGTTCATGTTCGTCGCGCGTCAGGCCTTCGTGCGAGATGAAGTGGTACGGGATGCCGAACTTCTCTACCAACGGGCGCAGGCGGTCGTGGTTGCCGATCACGGCGAGAATGTTGGCCTGCAAGCCGTCGTACGCATGCCGGATCAGAAGATCGCCCAGGCAGTGCGCTTCCTTGGTCACCATCAGGACAATGTTTTTGGGGCGCTGTTCGACGAGGCGGATGTTGTGTTCCGCCGGCAGGACGGCCTTGAGTTCGTCGAGCCCCGGATTCTCGGCGGGCCCGCCCAGAAATTCCGTGCGCATGAAGAAGCGGTTGTGGGCGTGGTCCACGAATTCGCCGTTATTGACCACGTTCAAGCCATGCTTGAAGAGCACGCCGGTGATCTTGTGGACCAGGCCCTTCTGGTCGGGGCAATCGATGCAAAGCACGTGCTTCTTCACTAAAGACTCTCCCCAGGCGTGGCGCGGCCTGAACGCAAACGCGTTCAGGCCATTGATGTATTGGCACCGGGGATTCTACCGCGTGGCCCCGCGCTTATCTCGGTCCTTTGCCGGGCCGCGCGCGAGATTCTCTCCTTACTTAAACCGTTGCGGGCACCGGTTCGGGTTTGGGGCGTTGCAGGCCTTCCGGGTGCGGCCGGCCCTGCGCGACGAGGAAATCGTGCCGGGCGTTGTGCTTGGTGATCTGCCAGGCCGAATTGCCGTAGTGAATCACCAATCCGCGGCGGCGGAAGTCCGTCGTGTTGGGCCCCGACATGTGCGGCAGCTTGCTGTGAAAGAAGACCACGGAGCCCGGCTTCATCGGGACCGGGATGCCCTTTTCCTTTTGCACGTCCTTCATTTCGAGGAATGCGGGATTGAGGTTCTTAACTCCGGTTGGCGTGATGTGATCGTTGACCGCGCCTTTATGCCGGCCCGGGATGACCCACAGGCAGCCGTTTTCGACAGTCGCTTCGTCTAGCGCGAGCCACGCGGCGCAGACCGCCTGCGGTTCGATGGGGAAATAGAAGGAGTCTTGGTGGTAGGGCTGCCACTGGCCGTGCTTCGGCGGCTTCATCACGAGTTGCATCGCTACGCAAGTCAGGTCCTGGGCATCGAGCAGGCCGCTGATGACCGGCAATTCCGGCGCGCGGCGCAGGTACTTCTGAAAGAACGCGTCGTGGTGCTGCATGTCCGAAAGCTTGAAGACGCCGAGCTCGCGGTCGGCATCGGGGAGTGTCACTTCGCCCTGCCGGATCTTCATGTCCCAGTGAACCATGGGCGTGTTCTTGGCGTAGGGCGCTTCGGCGCAGATGCGCGAAGCTTCCGCGTTGATTTCGCGGATCTGCGCTTCGGAGACCAGGTTCTCGACCACGAGATAGCCGTGGTCGTTGTAGTGGGCTTTTTGTTCGGTAGAGAGGGGCATGGCGGCTCCTTGGAGGTTCATGGTTTTTGCCTGCGCTAGAAACATACCCCACGCGGCTTGCTCTCGTAAAGGACGCCCTTGTGCGTTTAATTGCGGACAAGTTCACGATTCTTGCTATATTGTGCGCATGGCTGGGATTGCCTTCCCCTTCATCTTCCACACCTCGCTTCCGCCGGACGAGGCCGCGCGCTTGGGCGTCGCGTCGGTGGGCGATTTCAGCGCCGAGCATGGCTTCATCAGCGTGCGGCGCGTGGGTTGGCGCGTCGAGCACCTGATCTACACGCTTGAAGGCGCGGCGCTCGGGGACTTCGGCGGGACCGAAGTCCGCGCGAGTCCCGGGACCATCTGGTTCATGCCCAAAGACAGCTCCTACAGTTACCGCACCGATCCGCAGGTCGGGCATTGGGCCGGACGCTGGATCGAGTACGACGGCGCATGGGCCCGGCAGCTCTGGAAGCTGATGGGCCTCGACGGCGTGCTCGAAGTCCCCGGCTGCCTGGAAGCGGGCCCGGTGGTCGCAGAGATCTTCGCGCTGCTCCAGGCCGAAGGAAACGCCGCGGCGCACCAAGCCACCGGCCTGCTGGTGCAGCTTCTGGCCCTCGCCGAGAAGCGCCTGCGCGGGCAAAAGTCGAGCCCCAGCCCGGCCGAAGACGCCGTCGCGCGCGCGTGCCGCCATGTAAAGGAGCGCTTGGCCGAGCCGCTGGCGCTCGAAGACCTGGCCAAGGCCGCGCGGCTTAGCCCGTACCATTTCCTGCGGGTCTTTCGCGCGCAGACCGGGTTCACGCCGGCGGCGTATGTGCGCGCGCTGCGAGTGAGCCGCGCGCAGGAACTCCTGCGGCGCGGTGACCTGGGCGTAAAGCAGGTCGGCGCGCAGGTGGGCTTCCCGTCCCTTCAACACTTCTCCAACGTCTTCAAGCGTGTCACGGGCCTGGCGCCGGGCGCGTTCGCGCGGGCTCATCGAGCGCGGTGACGCGCGGCGATTCTTACTTATACTTGTAGTTGAGCGACCTGCCTGCGCCGCATTGCTTGACCGTCCGGGCGATGCGTTCGGTGCGCGTCTCCGGGCGCTTGGCTTGTAAAATCCATTCGATGTATTCCCGCTTGCAACTCGGCGAGAGGGCCTCGAAATATTTTGCGGCTTTGGCGTTCTTTTTGAGCGCCGCGACGAGGTCCTTGGGCATCGGCAGCGCCGCGCGCACGGGTCGCCGTTTGACGCCTTGCGCGTTCAAACGCACGGCTTCCTTGACCAGCGCGATGAGCGCGGCCTCCGGAATTTCCCCGGCATTCTGGAATTTAATGGAGCGGTTATTTGCGTTGCCCGCACTGCACGGTTCGAGCATCCGCTTGGGGTCTTTGAGTTGCGAGCCTTTGAAGAACGTGAACGTTACGTGCGCTTTAAACGCGCCGAAGCCGCAGAGCATGCCCTGCTTGTTAAAATTCGGGCCCCACTTCCAATCTTCGATGATTTCCGGGTCGGCCTTGTGAATCAGCGTGCGCAATTGTTTGCAGATTGGGCGCGCAAACTCGGGCATCGAAGCGATATACGCGTCAATTAATTTGCCTGCATCGGGTCGAATGGGCATTTCGAATCCTAATTTGTTTACTCTTTCTTGCGCTCGATGCGTGCGGCCAGATCGATCTTGAATTCCGGCAACTTCAGTTCGATTGAGTGGCCCTTGGCTTCGGCGTCGGCTTCGCCCAACAACTTGCCCGTTTCCGGATCGATCCATTTGATGTGATAGTTGCCCGTGCCGACCCAGATCCAGACGCTCTCCTTCATGGCCAGCGCCTGGGTGTGGTCCTTGAAATTGTGGACGTACAGCACCGCCACGTCGCCGTTGGTCAGGGCCCACGTCTGAATCGGCATCTCGCTGGTGTAGCTGGGCGTGCAGGGCCGCATGTTCACCGGCAAGTCGCGCGTGAAATCGGCAAGCACCTTGAAATGCTGGCGCGAATCGGGCCCCAGCCACGCGTTGACCGGACCGCCCTTGTCCTTGGGCGGAACTTTGCGGCCCGACATGTTCCAAAAACCAATCGAGCATTCATTCATGTACGCGGTCCACTCGGCGACGCGCCACTTGACGGGATCGACGTTGCCCAGGGAGGCTTGGTTGCCGTATTCCGTGTAGAGCACGGGTTTGTTCCAGCTCTTCAAGCGCCCAAATTCCTTGGCCATGTAGCCCGGGGTTTCGGCGGCGGAGCAGCCCATGTATTCGTGCACGGATAGGATTTCGCACCAAGGTTCGTTGGGGCGTTCGTAGCTGGTCATGATCGGACGCTTGTACGGGTCGGCATCGCGGATCGTCTTGGCCAGATGCGCGAGGTAATCCGGCGGCGAGTACGCGTCTTCGTTGTAGATCTCCCAGATATCGACATAGGCGGCGTAGCGCGCGACCACATAGCGGCAGTACGCATCCAGTTCGGCCAGATGCGGACTCTTGAGCGACTTGTAGTTGGTCGTGTCGCGCAGCCCGCCGAAAGCCGTGTGCCCGTCGCCCCACATCGACATGTCCTGGAAGAGAATCATGATCTGGGCCCAGTCGTGGGCTTTAATGATGCGGCACGATTCGTCGAGCTTGAGGCAGTTTTCGACGTCGTAACGGTCGAGGCCGTCCTTGCCGGGCAAGAGGTCCAGCGCCACGCCGGCAGTGGTGCCGGTGCCGAGCTGGCTGCGGATCAAGTTGGTCGCGCCGTCGAAGGCCTTCATGAAGGTTTCGGCGTCGGTGTTGACCCACTGCTTTTCGTCGGGGCCGTCGAAGGGCATGTGCGGCATGGCGCCCCAACCGCATTGCTGGCCGATTGGGTAAAAGGGCGTCCCGTCGTCGTATTCAAAGCGGTACGGGTTCTTTTTTGAGATGCGCACGAAGCCGTGCCTTTTGCCGGCCACGCATTCAAAGCGCCCCTGGGCCTTGACCGGGTCGCCCTTGCCTTTCAATTCCGCGCTGAATTCCCAGACGCCGAGCTTGCCGGGGACGAAGCGCGCCTTCCATTCAGTGCCTTTGTAATGGAAGCCGTCGAGTTCCACGGTCTGCTTGTCGGGGCCGGTGAAGACCGCGTGCAGGGTCGCTTCCGTGAACGGATTGGCGTAGGTGGCTTCGGATTTCAGCGTGAGTTCAAAGACGCCATACTGTTCGACGGGGGCGGGCGGTTCGCCTTCGCCCGCGGAAGCTTCCCCATGGCCCGGCGACCAAA
>Ga0265314_10000533_pt1 | contig 49125 bp, 40 predicted proteins | sample 4126metaG_FD_203106 | JGI IMG/M metagenome (GOLD analysis project Ga0265314, IMG submission 203106) | Rhizosphere microbial communities from Carex aquatilis grown in University of Washington, Seatle, WA, United States - 4-1-26 metaG | ecosystem: Host-associated > Plants > Roots > Rhizosphere >... | reverse complement strand
CCGCGAATATCAGCTTGATCAATCGTCGCCATTACCTGCCACGGCTGCTGCTGACCCTGTCCTCGAAAAGACAAAAACAAAAACCACAACAGCGATTCACAGATGTTGACAGGGTCACACCATATCAGCTTCCGCATTGGCAGTGACTCGGGTGCAACCCGCAGTTTTGAAGTCATCATCTGGGTTGGAGAAAGTCACCGAGACTGTGGCCACCCGCCGTGGTGTCCATCAGGCACCGTTCGAGGTGGGTTTGAAGGATTCCAACATCTTGAGGACATTGCTATCGACTGCATAGGTGATTGTCGTCCCGCATGAAGGACACTCCGCCGACTGCAATCCTCCCTCGACCCCATCGCCCTTATCGATAGGAAAGGAGCGCAGGCATTCGGTACAGGTGGCGAGGAGGTACTCGTTGTTGCGGCGATTGATCCACAGAGGCGCGTGCGTTGGCTTTGCCAACGGTGGGCGAATTGGGCATTCCTTGTAGAGCTCTCGAAGTTTATCGATCAGCTGTTGGGGCTGGTAGTGACCTTTCTGAAAGAACGCATTCATCAGCAGCCCAGAGTGTTCGACATTTGCAACGAATTCGCCGCTGATAACAACCACCGCGATCTGGGGGAAGCGCCGCCGAACGATCGCAAGCAGCTCGAAGCCTGACATGTTTGGCATTCTCAGGTCGGAAATCAGGATTTCAGGGGGCGTCTCGCGCAACAGCCGCAACGCCTCGAAGCCATCTCCCGCGCATCTGCAAACGAATCCGGATGCTGTTAAGACCATACTAAGAGTTTTATTTAGGATAGGTTCGTCATCGACTAATAAGACACGCGGCGCAAAATCAGCACACATCTATGATGGGACCTCGTAACTTGAGTCTACTCGGATCCAGATGGATTGCTGTTCTGTTTTGCTCACGGATCAAGCTATAAGATCGCTACGATTTGCGCCTGGGAATGCTGAACGATCTGCATTCTTCCAACGGCTACGTTGTGCGCGTGAATCCGGCTGTGGATGTGTTGAGCGCCTACACAACCCGGCCCTAGACCAGCCGCTCGACTTCGTTCCGCAGCGCCACCACACGACGCAGTAACTCCGGCAACAGGTCAACGGACGTCTTTGCGTTCACTTCGGTTATGTAGTCCCAGCCGCCGCCCATGCCGAAGAAATGCTCGTAACTGGAACCGATCAGCACTACCTTGCGTTTGGGATCGGGAATCGAAATCGAGTAGATCATCTGCACATCGCGTGCCGCGTAATCGACACGCACCTTCACCGAAGTGCCGTCCAAAGCTCCGTCATATTTCATCGTGCCGCCGGGCATCTTCTCTTCCCTGGCACCCAGCAAACCCTGCAAGAGCGGCTTCACCATCTTCTTAAGCAGTGGAGCCTTCGCAGGATGAAGCCTGGTCACATCCGCTTCGTTCACAAGCGGAATAGGGGCATCGTCGCGCGGCACATAGCCGAGCGTTGAACGCGTTTGCCGCATCATCGCGACCGACTGCGCGTCACTGAGCATCGCCTTAGCCATGCGGATGCTCTGGTAGCGAAGGCCCATGGCTAGAGGTCCCCGCGTCATGGCATCGCGGCACTTGATCACCGCCGGATTCGATTGCACCATTTGCCGAATCTCCTGCTGCGCAGCCGGCGAAAGCACAAAGCCCAGCGAGGTAATCCGAGCGCGCGCGGCCAGTAATTCCTGCCGTTCGGCCAGCGAGATGCTTTCGAGATAGTCGAAGTAAACCGTCGCTCGGGTTGATGGAATGTGGCGCAGCAAAGGGTAGCCGGCATCGGCTTCTGCCTGCATGTAATTGCGGACTAGGGAAACAATCTGCTCCATCCCAGGCCATCCTAACATTGAAAAACTAACTGATGGATTCGCCGTCATCCAGGCACAACCTGTTGCAGAACACAGACCGCATCCGGCTTACCGGTGCTGCAAGCACGGACGTTCTGTGCTCAGGTTTCGGAGCCCTTGAAGCCAAACCTGCCATTGGCCCTGAATGCTGGGTGGTTGGTCGGCAATCCTTCCCTATGCCGTCTGTTCGCTCACCCATTCTTCCAAACTTCGGGTTAGACGGTCACTCGCTTTGCTGCATTTCCCGTACTCTACCGGCTGGTGTATCGAATAGACTGAACCAACTCTGGAGAACACGTCGATGCGTGTCGCAAGCAGCGGTCATGTGGTCTTTTCGCTCACGATGATCGGTCTTGGCATTGTGGGTCTTCTATACCGCGATTTTGTTCCGGTGTGGAATCCCGTTCCCGCCATTATCCCCGGACGCGAAGTCTTGGTTAACCTTGGCCCCCTCATCTCCCTTTTGTGCGGCATTGGCTTGCTTGTTCCACGCGTGGCGATCGTCGCCGCGCGCTTACTACTGACGACTCTCTTCCTCTGGCTGTTGCTTTTCCGGTTGCCGAATTTTCTACTTACATCCCCTTTCGAAGCTTGCTGGTCGGTGTTTCCGCTGGTGGTTATGTTAGCTGCGGCCTGGGTGCTATATGTCTGGTTCGCCGCTGACTGGGACCGCCGACATCTGAGCTTTGTCAGCGGCAAAAACGGCCTGCGTATGGCGCACGTACTTTACGGCTGCTCGTTGATCTTCTTCGGCTCAGCCCATTTCATCGACTTGAAAGACACCCTGTCGCTGATTCCTGACTGGCTCCCGGGGCATGGATTCTGGGCGTATTTCACGGGAGGGGCCTTCATCGCGGCAGGTGTAGCGGTGCTCACGGGCCGTTGTGCGCGATTAGCAGCTTTGCTCTCTGCATTTCAAATCGGATTGTTCTTGCTCCTGGTATGGGTTCCCATCGTGGCAGCGGGCTCCAAAGCCCCTTTCCAGTGGAGCGAGACCATTCTTAACGTGGCGCTGCTGGCAGCCGCCTGGATGGTGGCCGATTCTTACCGAAACACGCCCGGGCTAGTGGCCGATAGCCAGCAGTCGCCTGGGAGAGGCGCGTCGTAGATTGTTTTTGGGCACGCATCACGCGCTGACACTTGACCCCGAACGCTGCTCTGGGCGAGTGGTCGGCAATGCTGACACTATCACTCAAATCTGACGTAACGAGAGATCGCGCGCTTTTATCAGATCGCGCGCGATTGTCCAGCGATTTACTTTTCGGTGCTGGGTGGCGCAATGCCCTTGAGCCGCAGATAGAGAGCCAGCGCGGAATACTGTTCGTTATCGTGAGCCACATTGCCCCAGGCAATACTGACGCGGGCGCGGCTGGCCTGTCCCATGCTCACGTTTTCCATGAGATTGGCGCTGGTAAGTGCCGCGTAGGCCTTATCGCACTCCGCGAAGGAGGCTTGCAGCGCAGAGACGATGGCGGACTTGTCGGCTGTCTCCGGCGGCACTTTAGGGAGCGCGTCAGGTGCGGTGCCATTCAGCGCTCCGCAAGAATGCAATTGCGCCTCTGTTACATGGTTGAGAACACGCGCAAAAGTGCGGACATCCGGCTCAGGCTTGTAAGAGTAGCCGTCTGCCGGCATCTTGTCAGCGGATTTGAGAATGTTCGCTTTCAGTCCGTTGTAACTGCGCAGGACGTCTTTCTCAGGGCCTGATGCAGCGGAAGGGGCGGCAGGACTTTGCGCCTGAGTTGTGAGGGCAGCGGCCATAACTAGCGAGGCCAAGATCGTCGAGCGAAAGGGGGTGAATGGGGAAGCCATGTTTTTCTCCTTATTGCTGCGTACACAGCTTACTACGCGGCGTTAACGGTACATGCAGACTTGGCCCAACCAGAAAATATGACAATGTCCGACGCCTGGCGTCCGGACCTGGAGGCCGAGAGCTTTAGAGGCAAGATTTCAACAGCCTGAAGGCCGCTGCTCCCTCGAATTCCGAATGGTGAGCATCCAGATTCGACCAGATGGCCATCTAAATTGACAAAGCCGCAAATTACCAGGAGCTTAGCGGTTGCTTTAGCGAAAGTGTCCAAGGCATCGTACTCGTTCCACCCTGCTTCTCCACTTTACCTATGCCGAGAATTCCCACATCATCCTACCGGCTGCAACTGAATGCCGGATTCACGTTTGACGACGCTTGCCGCGTGGTTCCTTACTTGCGGGAGCTGGGAATTTCGCACGTTTACTGTTCGCCCTACATGCAGGCCGCCAAAGGCAGCATGCACGGGTACGACGTTGTGGACCAGCAGCGAGTGAACGAGGAGCTGGGCGGCGAAGAGGGCCATGCGCGCTTTCTTGAATGCCTGAAGCAGCAGGAGCTGGGGCAGCTTTTGGACATCGTTCCCAACCACATGGCTACGGGCCCGGAAAACAAGTACTGGTGGGACGTTCTGGAGAATGGGCCTGCTAGCCGGTTCGCGGAGTGGTTCGATGTGGACTGGAATTCGGCCGAGGTGAAGCTACAGAACAAGGTGCTGATTCCTGTGCTGGGCGACCAGTACGGCCATGTGCTGGACAAGCATGAGATCACGATCGAATACGACGGCGACTCGTTCACCGTGCATTATTTCGACCATGTATTTCCGCTGGCTCCGCGCTCGCTGGCTGTTCCGCTGTCGACGGCGGCGCGATACATCAATGTGCCGCTGCTGAACTTTATTGCGGACAGCCTGGCGCGATTGCCTGCGCCGGAAACAACGGACGAAGACGTGCAGGCAGCACGCCATCGCGACAAAACGATTCTCTACGATCTGCTGCAACGCGCGTGCCGAGAAGAGCCGGATGTGCAGGCGGCGATCAAGCGCGCGGTGGAAGAGCTGAACAGGAACGTGGATGCGCTGGATGCTCTGCTGAATCTGCAGAACTATCGGCTGGCCTATTGGCGCACGGCCGATCAGGAGCTTGGCTATCGGCGCTTTTTCGATGTAAATACGCTGATCGGCATGCGCATGGAACGCCCGCGGGTATTCAACGCTACGCATTTTCGCGTACTGCAGTGGCTGAGTAATGGAGAGCTTGACGGCGTTCGTGTGGATCATCCCGACGGGCTTCGCGATCCGGAGCAATATTTTGAGCGGCTGCGCGCGAATGCTCCGCAAGCGTGGATTTTGGCGGAGAAGATTTTGCAGCCTGATGAGTGGCTGCGCAAAGAATGGCCGATTGCAGGCACCACCGGTTACGACTTTCTGAACATGTGCAATGGCCTACTCGTGAATGGCGAAGGGCTGAGCGCGCTCACGCAAATCTATACAAATTTCACGGGACAGGCGCAGGAATTCAAATCGCTGGCGCACGCGAAGAAATTGAATGTGCAACACGAGGCGCTGGCTGCCGACGTGAACCGGCTGACACAACTCTTTGTAGATATTTGCGAAAACAATCGCGACCGTCGCGATTACACGCGCGCGGAGATTCGCAGGGGGATTCGCGAAGTGGCAGCGAGCTTTAGCGTATACAGAACATATGTGGCGCCTGAGCGCAACGAGATTATGGATGAGGATAAGGCACAGATCAGGAATGCTGTTGAGTTGGCGAAGACGCAAAGGGTCGATATCGATTCGGCGCTGTTCGATTTTATGGGTGACGTGTTGACGCTCAGTTCGCGCGGAGAATTGGAGACGGAATTTCTGCAGCGTTTTCAGCAGTTCACTTCGCCAGTGATGGCGAAGGGCGTGGAAGACACAACGTTTTACTGCTACAACCGAATGATCGGATTGAATGAAGTGGGCGGCGCGCCGGAGCGTGACGGCGTAAGTCTCGAAGACTTTCATGCGTATCTTGCGAAGATACAGGCGGAACATCCGAGGACCATGATCACGCTGTCAACGCATGACACGAAGCGGTCGGACGATGTACGTGCGCGGCTGGCGGTGTTGACAGAGATTCCATCGCAATGGAGGACGGCACTGCATCGCTGGTCGCGCCGGAATCAACGCTTCAAGACGGGGACATTTCCAGATCGCAACACAGAATATTTTCTTTACCAGACGCTGATCGGCGCTTGGCCGATTACAGTGGAACGAGTGACCGCGTACATGGAGAAGGCGGTGCGCGAGGCGAAGGAACAGACGACCTGGACGCAGCAGAACAAGGAGTTTGAAGATGCGCTGAAGTTGTTTATCGAGCGCATTTTTGAGTCGCCGGAATTTATTGCGGAGCTTGAAAGTTTTGTCGCGCAAGTTTTGATGCCGGGTCGCATGAACAGCCTTGCGCAAACGCTTATCAAGTGCACGGCGCCAGGCGTTCCCGATGCGTACCAAGGCAGCGAGATCTGGGATTTGAAACTGGTGGACCCGGACAATCGCGGCAATATCGATTACGAAGCAAGAAAGTCATTGCTGGCCGAATTGCGGAGCGGTATGAGCGTGGATGATGTGATGCAGAGGATGGAGAGCGGCATGCCGAAGCTGTGGGTGATGTACAAGACGCTGCAACTGCGCAGCGAGAAGCCGGAATGGTTTGACGAGCGCAGTGACTACACACCGCTGCCGGTTGAGGGCTCAAAGCAGTTGCACCTGGTGGCGTTTGGGCGCGGCGAGCGGGTGGCGGTGCTTGCTCCGCGATGGAACTTGAAGCTGGCCGGAGCGTTTGGTCCCACTACAGTTGAACTGCCGCCGGGGAGCTGGACGAATTTATTTACAGACGAAGTAACGAACGGCGAAAAAGTGCGCGCGCAGAATTTGTTTCGACGCTTCCCTGTTGCGCTGCTGATAAAGGATGCTGGAGTGAACGATGCATCGATTTGAGATTTGGGCGCCGTTTGCAAAACGCGTGGCCTTGAAAACGGGTAACAGCGTGAGCCCGATGAATGGACCCGACGCTAAAGACTGGTGGCGGCTGGATGTTGAAAGCGCGAGCGCCGGAACCGATTACGGCTTTCTGGTGGACGATGATGCGAAGGCGTATCCTGATCCGCGCTCTCAATGGCAACCGAATGGAGTGCATGAGCTATCGCGCGTTTATGATCACTCGCAATTTGCGTGGAACGATGTTGGGTTTCAGGCGGTCCCACTAGCGAGCTCGATTATTTACGAGCTGCACATTGGAACGTTTACGCCCGAAGGCACGTTCGATACGGCGATAGCGCGGCTCGATTACCTGGCTCAGCTTGGCGTTACCCATGTGGAGCTGATGCCGGTTGCGGCGTTCGACGGGCGGCATGGATGGGGCTACGACGGAGTGGCTCTCAACGCGGTTCATGAGCCGTACGGTGGACCGGATGGGTTGAAGCGATTTGTAAATGCCGCTCACGAAAAGGGCCTGGCAGTATTGCTGGATGTGGTTTACAACCACTTTGGGCCGAGCGGAAATTACACTGGCAAGTTTGGGCCTTACGTTATCGAGGCCCACCACACGCCCTGGGGCGGCGCGGTGAATCTTGAAGACGCGGGATCGTATGAAGTGCGTCGCTTTTTTTGCGATAACGCTTTGATGTGGCTTCGCAATTTTCACGTTGACGGACTTCGCATTGATGCGGTGCATGCATTCGTCGATCGCTCTGCGATTCATTTCCTTGAGCAGCTTGCAACTGAAGTCGAAGCACTGGAGGCCTCACTGGCGCGGCGGCTGGTGCTGATTGCCGAAAGCGATTTAAACGATCCGCGAATAGCAACGCCGCGCGAAGCCGGTGGGTTTGGAATTGATGCGCAATGGAGTGACGATTTTCATCACGCGCTATTTACCGTGCTGTGCCCCGCCGAGCGGCAAGGGTATTACACAGATTTTGGTTCGCTGGGGCAGTTGGCGAAGGCGCTTGAACAGACGTTTGTGTACGACGGAATTTACTCACAACATCGCAAACGCAATCACGGCAAGCGTCCGGTCGGATTGTCGCAACATCGGTTTCTTGGCTACATTCAGGATCACGACCAGGTTGGCAATCGCGCGGTTGGCGACAGGCTGAACCACATCGCCGGCATTGAGCGCGCAAAGATTGCAGCGGCGCTGGTGCTGACCGCTCCCTTTGTACCCATGCTGTTCGAAGGTGAAGAATGGGCGGCCTCATCGCCGTTCCAATATTTTGCCGACCACTCGGATGGCGAACTTGCGCGCGCGGTTTCTGCTGGTCGAAGAAAGGAGTTCGCAACGTTCGGTTGGGACTCTGCCTCGATTCCTGACCCGGAAAGCGCCGCGGCATTCGAGGATTCAAAGCTGAAGTGGGACGAGGTGAATCTCTCAGAACACGCGGAGATGCTGGAGTGGTATCGCGCGCTGATTGGCCTGCGCCGCAGCACTCCGAGCCTGAACGACGGAACTCCCGGCAATACTCGAGTAACTTTCGACGAGCAGGCAAACTGGCTGCGCATGGATCGAGGCAGCGTCGCGGTGATCTGCAATTTTGGGGAGGAATATCGCTTCCCTGCTCCGCATGGAGCGCAGGTTTTGCTGGCCTCGCGGGAGGCGCCGGAATCGCCCCTCACGCTGACGCGAGACTCGGTCGTCATTCTGAAAATGCCGGATTCTTCAAGCCGCTAGATGCTTCAGGCCGCTAGAAATGACGAATTGATTTTGGCACTGGTGGTCCGTCTTCAGGAACGTGCATGCGCTCGCCGGAGTGTTCTACGCGGCTTTCAAGCGAACGGCTAACCAGATCGCGGGAGCCTAGTCCGACGGCAAGAGCCAGCGTGAGCACGATGCCGCCGAACAGAATGCCGAAGGCCAGTTCGACAATATCTCTGCCCACCTGCAGGTGATCGAGCACCATGGCCGCGGTGAGTACCAGCACCAGCCACTTGACACCGAGCGAGAGAACGCGCGCGTACTGCAACTGCGCATTCACCGCGCTGATGAGTACTGAACGGGCCAGGAAGCGCGCCATTAGAACACCGGCGAACAACAGCAACACGGCACCGACGGCGCTTGTCAGGTATGGAAGCAGCGAAATAGGCAATGCCGTACCGGTGGCGTACGACGTGTCGAACGCTGACACGCCAATGATGAGGCCGAACAGAACGGATGCCCAGAATGAAAAGCGAGCAACTATTTCTGTAGGCGAGCTGGATGGCGTCCATTCGGTGCCGCCTTTCTTGGCAAGCCGTTGATCGAACTTGAGCCAGGTAAGCGTGCGCCGCAGCGCCCACGAAAGAACGACGCCGCTTACGGTAAACACAAGGATGGCTACGAAGAACGCAAGAATGCCCGGCAACACCGCGATGAGAAGCGTGAGCACGCGATAAAGCGACTGATGCAGCGCATCAGACATATGGTGCCAAATCGAACCTTCGTCCACATAAACCGGAAACGGGGCCAGGTAGGGAGCCGGTTGCGAAATTGTTTTAACAGCGGTTTGAATCATCTCTACTCCTCTCACTGACGGGCGACGGGGATTTATCCGTGGCGCGAGCGACGATCACGAGTTGAACCTGTCGGGCCAACGCCAACGCGCGACCAGGTAAGGTTTATCCGCCTCGAAGGCTGAAGCAACGGCTTCAATGTGAGTTTCGGATGCAGTTCCAGAGGCGGTGACATTAATGTGGCTGGCGACCCATGCCAGGTAGAGCGGAATGAGTGCGCCCATAAGGTGTCCGCGGTTAATGGTGCGGAGGCGATAGGCAATTAAAAAATCGAAAACAATGCGCGCCCAAAGATTATCGGGAATACGGAATTGCGATGGCTCAACAACCGAAAAGCGCTTGAGCATGACGAGGGAGTGCGGCGGCAACACGAGCGACCAGATTTCCTGCAGGTTGGCGTTTGCCAAACGAAACGCCTCAACCATGTGCGCAACGTCTGCTGCATTGCCAACCGGTGACAAGCTGGTGCTGATGCGACGCACTGGAGGCGTACGGCGCGGCCGCTGCCACACGGCTGCCTTAGCTTCAATGTCGGCAAAAAGCGAGCCGGTAACCTGCGCAAGAATCGCATTGATATCGATTTCGACAGGCTGCGGAACCGCGCGCTGGCCGGCGTCGATTTCGTCCATTGGAAATCCGGCGGCGACTGCTTCATTCACCGGCCATAGAATAGCTTCGTTCTGATTGGGCGTGATGGTACGCCTGGCGGCCGCGGCAAGCCGCTCAGCCATGCGCATGGATAAACCAAGATCGACGGCCAGCGGGAAACGTCCGCGTGCCGCAAAGAGCGCCCGAGTAAGCGGGTAAATGATTGCTGAATTAATAAGTCCGGCGTTGGGCGGGAGTGCGTAGCGAGGCGTAGCCAGATCGATGGATGCGTTCAGCACCGCGTCTGCCAGGCCGCGCAGCGCCAGCGGGCTGAGCGAATTCGCTGCCGGGCCTAGCATTACGATGGCGCGCACGTTGTGTTCACGCGCAATTTCATAGGCATGAATAAAGTCAGACGGCTTGAGCGTCCAGGTTGTGCTCGATTGCGGGACGGGAACAATCTGCAAGGAAGGATTGGCCGCCGACACATTCTCATTGGGAGTGGCAACAATGAGAGACTCGGCTGAGAAAGCTTCGCACAGGTTCGCGAGCGCGCCCTCTAATTCGTCAGATGGCATGGCCGCCGCCAACACAAGCAGGTTGGGGGGCGGCTGTTCTGCAACAGTCGTTTGGCTTGAAATGGGATTCGTAGTTGCCATCGTTCGAAGGTGAAAGCAAAGATGAAGCCGTTAGTCCTACAAGAGTAAGATGCCGCTAATCGGAATGTGGAGCCACTCAGGGCGATGGTTCAGTTCATAAAGCACCTCGTATAGCGCTTTTTCGAGCAGATAAGCCTCAAGCAAGGCCCGCGCAGCTTGTGGTTCCGGCAACAGGCCGGCACGGCTGGCCGCAGTTTCATCGTAGGCCCACAAGAACTCCGCGGACGCGGCTTGCTGCCATTGTTGCGCCCAGTTCGCGAGGTCTTCACGCTCAAGGCGATGCCCGGCATTTGCGAGTGCATGCTCAATGGCGGTGGAGGCCGCGTACGAAAACGATCGCAGCATTCCTGCCACGTCTTTCAGTGGAGATTGCTTGCGGCGGCGTTCTTCGATCGACCTCGCTGGTTCGCCTTCAAAGTCGATGATGACAAACTCGCCGTACGAGTTGGCGGCTGCGTGCGCGTCTTTCGTTGTTCGCAAGGTCTGGCCGAGATGGAAGTCGCCGTGAATGCGGATGCGCTGCCCCGCACTTTCAAGGCCTAGCAGGGTGCGCGCTTTTTTGAAAAGTTCAGGTCTGCGCGAAATCAGCAGGCCCGCAGCGTCAGATGTACCGTCTTCAAGTGAAGGCAGCTTCGCTTTGAGTGCGTCGAGCGTGGACTTGATCTGAGATTCAATGCGATGGACATCGCGTGCCAAATCATTTTCGGTCATGGGCTCGGGCACAAATGCCGCCAGGTCAGCCGAACTTGATAACGCGAGATGCATCTCGGCGGTGTGGTGCCCAAGTAGGACGGCGGCTTCAATAGTTGGTTGTGCGGCTGCGAGATCTTTTGACACTTCGTTGCGCGCAGATTGAAATTTCAGAATCGGTGCAACATGATTTGTCGCAGGACTTTCGACGCTGGAAAGCCATTGCGATAACTGGTTCACAAACCATTGCCAACCGTCTCCGTCATTCGGCACCAGCCCTTGCAGCATGGCCACGGTGGTCTTTTCCGAACCAGGTGAGCTAAGCGATATCTCGCCGAAAAACGGCGGAATGCAGGGAAAATGGGCAACTTCCGTAAGGAACCTGCCTATTTCAACGTCGGGATTTTCATCGGGCTGCAGGCGCCTGAACAGCTTGAGAAAGAATTGGTTGCCGTAGAGGATTGACGTATTGGACTGCTCAGCCAAGCTCAATCGCGACTTCAACCGCTGCTCCACCATCTCCGAAGGAAACGCGCTGGATGCGCGAGCATCGAGTCGGCCGTCCTCGGGAGCCTGAAATCCGGCAGACGGAGATTCGCGCGGCTGAATACGATGCGCAACCGACGATTGAATTGTTCCTGTTTCTCCGCGTGGCGGTTCTGCGGCCTCGCCTGGTTGCGCGGTTAGCGGAACAGGACCGCGCACTGCGGCACTTTGTTGTGTATCTTTCACGCCATCCGGAACGGGAAACGCGGGCGCAGCAGTAAATGCGAGCTGCGGTTCGGCCGCTGCCGTCTGCTTTAGAGCGAGTGTTGCGTTGCCCGCAATTTCGTGCAGCAGCTCATGGTGAAGCTCCTGCAGATGTGCCGCATCATAGAGAAAAGCAAATCCGCTTGCCGTAGACATTTTTGCGATGATGCTCTGCGGTTGATTTTCCGTGATCTCGATTAACGCGCTTCCACTGGCGATGGCGAGTGGAACCTGGTACGTGTCCGTCGGGCTGCCGTCGCGATACTTCACCTCAAAGAAAAACAATGCAAGGGGAACTCCGCTCACAACGCTTCCGTCACTGTACGGATGACTTTCATGCCGGCCACCGCTTTGCAATGGCAGCTCGACCCAGTTGCGAACCTTCACCGATTCGATAACGCGTGTCCTTGCTCCAAACCAGCGCCGGCGCGGCAGCCACTCAAGGAGCGCGGGCTCAAGTATCGATGCGCCCGCATCGCGAAGGAACTCTTCCCAACTTGCGGCCAGTAACGGCAATGCGGCGGGCGCTTCCTTTTGCGATGGAACTTCAAGCTCCAGATCCACCGGAAGATCATTGGCCGCCACGGCCGCTTGCAGCTCGAGCCACAGAAAAGAATAAGGAGCGAGCGTGAGCGAATACGGCTCTTTTGTGATGGTGGGAAATGGAACATAACCTAGCATCTCGACCGGTTCAAAGCCGGCGTAGTTGCCGAGATCGAGCGTGACTGGCTGCGCAAAGCGGCTCAGGTTGGCGACGCACAAAACCGTTTCGTGAAAACCGTCGCGTTCAAGCTCGCGCAGATAGGCAAGGATTTTCCTATTCGATGGATTGAGAAATGTAAGTGCACCGCGCCCGAAGACCTGGAAGAGCTTGCGCAGCGCGATCATGTTGCGTGTCCAGTGGAGCAGGCTCGATTGATCGCTGAGCTGCGCCTCAACATTCACCACCTGATAACCGTAGATCGGGTCCATCACGACAGGGAGGTAGAGGCGCGCGGGGTCGCACTTTGAAAAGCCGGCGTTGCGATCGGAGGTCCACTGCATGGGGGTACGCACGCCGTTGCGGTCGCCGAGATAGATGTTGTCGCCCATGCCGATTTCATCGCCGTAATAAAGAATTGGTGTGCCGGGAAAGCTAAGCAGAATGGAATTGAGCAGCTCAATACGGCGGCGGTTGTTGTCGACAAGGGGCGCAAGCCGCCGCCGAATGCCAACATTGATGCGCATACGCGGATCGGCCGAGTAGGCGAAGTACATGTAATCGCGCTCGTCATCGGTGACCATTTCAAGGGTGAGCTCGTCGTGGTTGCGCAGAAACAATCCCCACTGACAGTTGTCGGGGATGGGCGGAGTCTGCGCCATAATGTCGGTGATTGGCAGGCGATCTTCCTGGCGGAGGGCCATGTAAATGCGCGGCATGAGCGGAAAGTGAAAGGCCATGTGGCACTCATCACCATCGCCAAAATAAGGACGCACATCGGCGGGCCATTGATTTGCTTCGGCGAGAATGAGCCGATTATCGTACTCAGCGTCGATGGCCGCGCGCAGCTGGCGAATGATGTTGTGCGTCTCCGGCAGATTTTCGCAACTGGTTCCATCGCGCTCGCACAGATATGGAATGGCGTCCATGCGCAGCCCATCCACGCCCATGTCGAGCCAGAAGCGCATCGCTTTCAGGATTTCGTCAAGCACCAGCGGGTTGTCGTAATTCAGATCGGGCTGATGCGAGAAGAACCTGTGCCAGTAATATGCATGGGCGGTTTCATCCCACGTCCAATTCGATTTCTCCGTGTCAGTAAAGATGATGCGGGCGTCCTTGTAATGCATGTCCGTCTCGGACCAAACGTAAAAATCGCGCTGCGGGGAAGCCGCAGGCGCAAGCCGCGCCGCCTTAAACCACGGGTGCTGATCGCTGGTGTGGTTGACGACCAGCTCAATCAAAACTTGCATGCCGCGCTGATGCGCAGCGTCGAGGAATGCTTTGAAGTCGTTGAGCGTGCCATACGAGGGATTCACGTCAACGTAGTTTGCAATATCGTAGCCGTCATCGCGCAGCGGCGAGGGGAAAAAGGGCAGGAGCCAGATGACGGTGATGCCGAGGTCCTGCAGATAATCCAGGCGCGAGAGCAGGCCGGGAAAGTCGCCGATGCCGTCGTTGTTTGAATCGGCGAACGCGCGTACATGCAGCTCGTAGATGACCGCGTCTTTGTACCAGAGAGGATCAGTGGTACTTGCGATTTTCTTCACGCTTTCAGCTCTCCAGTCAAAATATGCAAAACGAATCGCGCTACTGCAGGCGGCTTACCCGAAAGATGTGTGCGGGTTGAACGCCGGGCCGCAGCGCGACAAAGTTATGATCGTGCCAGGTATATTGCGCGCCGGTGAGCAGGTCCTCAACGAGCAAGTCTTCGTTGGGGGAAAGGCCTAGATGGTCGAGGTCGAGACTGGTCCAGCCGGTTTGATCGCTGAAGGAATCGATGTTGACGACGACCAGGATTGTGTTCTCGAATCCGTGCGTTGTTTTCGAATAGCAGATGAGGTTGGGATTATCGATGGAGTGAAAATGAAGCGACGCGTTGGACTGGAGCGCGCGATTCTCGCGACGGATGCGATTGAGGGCGGCGATGAGCGGGACGAGCGACTCTGGCTTGTTTCGATCGCGCTGGCGGATCTGATATTTTTCACTGTCAAGATATTCCTCTGACTCGTCACGACCCGCCGGCGGATTGGCCGCAGCATTTTCAGTGAGCTCGTAGGCGGGGCCGTAGATGCCGTAGTTCGAAACCAGCGTGGCGGCCAGAATCAGCCGAAACATAAACGCAGGACGCCCACCCTGCTGCAGAGTCTTGTGCAGAATGTCAGGCGTGTTCGGCCAGAAATTGGGACGGAAGAAATCGCTGACTGGCGGCCGCGTGATTTCTTCAAGATAACTTTGCAGTTCCGCCTTGGTGTTGCGCCAGGTGAAGTATGTGTAGGATTGCGTAAAGCCGCGCTTGGCCAGGCCATACATCACACGAGGACGTGTGAATGCTTCGGCCAGAAAAATCACGTCAGGATATCTGCTGCGCAGCGTGCTCAAACACCACTCCCAGAATGGCAGTGCCTTAGTGTGCGGATTGTCGACGCGAAAAACGCGCACACCGCGTTCGATCCAGAATTCGAAAACGGAATACAACTCGGCCCACAGGTCGCGCCAGTCGCTGGTCTCGAAATTGAGCGGATAAATATCCTGGTATTTTTTCGGAGGATTCTCAGCGTATTGGATTGAGCCGTCGGGGCGCGTGAAAAACCAGTTGGGATGATCCTTAACCCACGGGTGGTCTGGCGAGCATTGGAACGCAATGTCGAGCGCCACATCGAGGCCGCGAGAATGAGCCGACTTGACCAGTCGATCGAAATCGGCGAAGGTGCCCAGCTCAGGATGAATGGATTTGTGACCACCCTGATCGCCTGCTACAGCCGCGCCGAGCGGCGCGTTGGGCATGGCGGCGCGATCGCCAATGGCCCACGGGCTTCCCGGAGCACCGGGCGGGGCGACGGTAGTATTGTTTGGCCCTTTACGAAAGGCACGGCCGATGGGGTGAATCGGCGGCAGGTACACCACGTCGAATCCCATCTCTGCAATCTCGGGCAACTGCTGTTCTACGTCGCCGAGCGTGCCGTGACGCCCGGCAATGGGCGAAGCTGAGCGAGGGAATAGCTCGTACCACGAAGAGAAGCGCGCTCGTTCGCGATCAACCCACACCGGCAGATCGATTTTGTATTGCGATGCGTGCGCCAGGTCAGGATAGCTCGCCATCAGACGATCGAGTTCTTCAGTGCACGGATTTTCGTAGAAGCTTTGTTGATCGTTTCCGAGTGCTTCAAAGTTGGTGGCAATTTCTTTCAACCTCAGGGCATCGTCGCCGCGCGCGCGCTGGGCTGCCTGGCGAATGAGAATCGCTCCCGACAAAAGCGCCAGCGCCACATCCTTTGCCGCGGCATCCTGAGCTGTTGCATTCGATCCGATCTGAACTCCGGTATTCGCGTCTGACATGGCGTCTGCTATCTCGGGCTGTGCCTGCGCGGCATCACGCTTTGCGAAATCGCTGGCCCAGGTCGCAAAGTGGTCCACCCATCCCTGCACGGTAAAGCGCCATGCGGCAAGTTTATCGACGACGAAGGTGGCGGTCCACTGATCGTTGCCCAGATCGCGCATGGGCACAAAGCGCCAGGCCGCTTCGCTCTGATGGCGGTAAAGCACACGCGCCGCAAGATGATCGTGGCCATCGGCAAAAACAGCCGCTGTCACAACAACCTCCTCGCCCGAAACCCGTTGAATCGGATGGGCTCCGGCATCGATCTGTGGGGTCACGTCTTCGATCACAACGCGTTGGCGTCCATCGCGTGGTTTCATGTGCCGTTAATCCTCTGCAACTTACAGCACTGCCGCGAGTTGGCGAAGCGAGGATCAAGCAGGCCGCGCACCGAACGCCTTTGATTCGCCAATTGGACGGCAGTATCTACAGATGCGCGGAAATGGGGATGGGTTTGTTGCAGAGTGCGGATGAAATGCTGCCTGCGATAAGTAATTTAGCAATAAGTGGTTGCAGATGAAGCCCGGAGCGGCGAAGGCGCCGGGGCTACAATACTGTGAGTCATCAGGTGTTTAGCGGCGAATGATATAGGAATAGCCGGGGCCGCTTTTACCGGCAATCCAAGTGAGGGCGAACGATGTTAAAGGGTATTTCGAAATACATGAGCCCTGAGCTTTTGGCGGTTCTTTATCGCATGGGGCATGGGGATGAGATTATTCTGGCCGACGCGCATTTTCCTGGCCACAGCATGGGTCCGCAAGTGATACGCGCGGACGGTATTACCGTGACGCAGTTGCTTGAGGCCATCATGCCTTTGTTCGAACTGGATTCGTACGCGGCTCCGCTGTTAATGATGGAATACGTGGCAGGCGACCAACCTGATCCCACGGTGGAGCGGGACTACATGCAGGCGGTGCGGCAACATGCACCGGCGGCTCCTAATCCTGAACGCATTGAGCGCCATGCGTTTTACGTGAGAGCGCAAAAAGCCTTCGCAATCGTCATGACAGGAGAAGTGCGGAAGTACGGAAACCTGATTCTGAAGAAGGGCGTGATTCCCGTAAAGTAGAGAATTCCGGTGAGGCCTTGATGACGCCCCTCGATTTCCACGTGATGGCCAAGCCAATTGGGCCCATCTGCAATCTGGACTGCAAGTACTGCTTCTATCTTGAGAAGGAGTCGCTGTATCCGCAGGTGCAAAAGTGGGCCATGCGGGAGGACGTGCTCGACAGCTACGTGCGGCAATACATTGAGGCCCACGACACACCCATCATCAATTTTGCCTGGCAAGGCGGCGAGCCAACACTGCTTGGCGTGGATTACTTTCGCCGCCTGGTGGACATCCAGAAGAAGCACGCGAACGGCAAACGCATTCAGAATGCGTTCCAGACCAATGGCGTGCTGCTCAACGATGACTGGGCTGCGCTTTTCAAAGAAAACGAATTTCTGATCGGCGTTTCAATTGACGGGCCCCGCGAACTGCATGATGCCTATCGCGTCGACAAAGGCGGGCAGGCCACGTTTGACCGCGTGATGCGCGGAATTGAAACGCTGAAACGAAACGGCGTGGAGTTCAACACGCTGACGACGGTGCATCGCGGCAATGGCGATCATCCAGTCGAAGTCTATCGCTTTCTAAAAGAATACGGCAGCGGCTTTATGCAGTTCATTCCAGTTGTGGAGCGGATTGCGCAGCAGGTGACGGCGGATGGGCTGCAACTGATATCGCCGGACTTTTCCGGGGTGGCGCAGGTAGCACCGTGGTCGGTTGAACCGAAACAGTTCGGTCGATTTTTATGCGCCATTTTCGACGAGTGGGTGCGCAGGGATGTCGGCACATGCTTTGTGCAACTGTTCGATGTGAGTCTTGAGACGTGGTCGGGCATGGAAGCCAGTCTTTGCATTTTCAAACGGCAGTGCGGCCAGGCACTTGCTCTTGAGCACGGCGGCGATCTCTATTCCTGCGATCATTTTGTTTATCCGCAAAATCGGCTGGGCAATATCATGGACGCGCCGCTGGCGGCTCTTGTGGAATCAGAACAGCAGCGCAATTTTGGCGAAGCGAAGGAATCGACTCTGCCAAAATACTGTCGCGAGTGCGACGTGCGCTTTGCGTGCAATGGCGAGTGCCCCAAGCATCGCTTTTTGAAGACGCCGGACGGCGAGGCGGGACTGAACTATCTTTGCGCTGGGTACAAGATGTTTTTCCATCACGTAGACCCGTATATGCGCTTCATGGCGCGCGAGCTTGCAGCACAGCGCGCGCCGGCAAACGTGATGCAATGGACCGCGGTGCTGGATGCGCAGCAGGCGATGGCGCAAGCCGGCCGTAACGATCCTTGCCCCTGCGGAAGCGGAAAGAAATTCAAGCACTGCTGCGCACGACAAGCGTGATTATTTATGGGATGAATGCCGTGTCTGGCGGATGCATCGATGCGACTCCGACCTAGAGCCAGATTTGAGCGCAGCATGCTGCCGAGCGAGAAAGCTTGAGGGATGATTTGATGAGCTGCACGTTGAGCGTGGAATAGCGCCGCATCCCATGTCTCGAAGACGAGACATGGGATGTCGGACAGTTGCGTCAGCTAGTAGGCTCGGAAAAGATCTGACATAACTTTCACGTTGTGATCCGCGGCGTGATTCAGGTAATCCAAACCGAAGCCGGCTTCGATCGTCTTGAGCAATGAGAAGTGGTTGTACTTCACATTGCTTGTTTTGCCGCCTGGCGCGTAGTTGGTATCCACAATGGTGACGACCTGGTTGGGCAGAGAGCTGTAGTCGTTTTCGTCCCAGACAACCACGATGGCGTTGTTGCCTTGCTTCCAGGCCTGCGAGTTCTTGATTGCGGGAATGAGAATGCTGAGTGCCGTATCGCCCTGCGCGATGACGTCCTGAGTTTCAGAGCATCCCGGCCCAACTTCGCTGGTGCCGCGTCCGTGTTGGTCGTGGCATTGGTTGGGCGCGATCAGCGAGTAGTTCGGCACGTCGCCCTTCTTGAGATCGGCAAATAGCTGATGAAAATCTGCCACCCGCTTCAGGCTCAGTTGCGGACGATCGCCATCTTCCACATCCGCAAAATACACGAAAGGGTTGTGCTTGACGGCATAAAGGCTCGGCATGCCCGGCTCGCTCTGCGTGGTATTTGAAACCAGGCCGTCGCTGCTATTCACGCGGTCGGGGCCGTAGGGCGGCAGATCTTCCTGGTAGGATTTCCAGGTCATTCCGCGTTCTACAAGCTGGTCGGCAATGGTCATGCCGACAGTCGGCGCCGAATCCAAGGGGTCGTTGTACACGGGCTCCTGCGGGGTGCCCTCGTTGGTCGTATCGACCGCCGGCGTTGCCGCGTCCATGCCAACGCCTTTGATGGGGCATGTGACCGGCGCAGACGACTCGTCGACCGGAGCGCTCAACGTGGATACGCAGTTTGTGTTGTGCCAATCCGGCGCATTGTCGTTTTGAATTCCGAAGTTTGAACCGCCCACGATTTCAAGGTAGTTGGTCAGGCTCGGATGACCTACGGCAAAATAATTGGTGGCGAGATTTGCCGATTTCGCATAGTCGTTGATGTACTTTGCATTGGGATTGCCGATGATCTGGCCATAGAAACGGTTCTCCATCATGATCACAAACACGTGATCGAGGTGCGGAACGTTGCGGTCGTGGTCGCGATCATGGTCGCGATCCTGCGCTGTGAGCATTGAGCCACACAGCGCTGTTGCAACCAGCATAAGAGCTGCCTTCTTCATACGCTTATCAACCTCCACTACAGATCTGATTGTTGAGTGAGTTCACGCGCACTCAGCCTCTCCGCGCTTTGCGAGCACGTGAGTACGCCCGATTCAAGAAAGGTGCAGAAGGCCTGGGGACTCTGCCTTCCAATCAGGACTATAGGGGTTTGAAGTTTGAGTTTGGATTACGGCAGTTTTGCAATGAAGTGAATTCTAGAGAATGTTTGAAATTTTAAGCCCGCTGATTGTGAATTGCTGGGGGAGGGATTTTGATTTGGCTTTGCCGGAAGCGACTGGCAAACGTGGCGTCTAAGTAGGACGCTCAGGCTCAACCAGCGCTCCGGCGGCCTGTGCAGCAGTGTGGGCCTGATCGGGGAGCGCGTTGATTACTTAGTTGCATCAGGGGTTGGCGGGGTTGTCTGCCTGGACGGAGAATTTCCTGGCGTGGCAAACAGGGCGGGAGAAACGGTAGCCGTGAGAACGACGCGATCCTGATTCTGGTTGACGACCGCGGTTTTCAGCAGCTCTTTCAGACCGTCGTTGGCGGGGTTTTCGCCTAGCGGGGCTGCCAGGCCGCGGGCCATGGTGAGCAGCGTGGCAAGCGAGGCGGCCTGCTCGGTGGCCGCGCCTTCATTTGGGGCGATCTCTACCACCCGCAGGTGAAGCGATCCGGCCCATCGAATGCTGGCGATAAAGGTAGAGTCGGCCTCGATTGGCAGAGACATGCCGAAAATCTTGATCGCCCCGCTCTCTGAAAACGGCGTACCGATCTGCCCCATGCCCCAGGCAATTGAGAGCAATGGAATTTCCTTGTAGTAGCGCTCCAGCAATGACGATCCGGAAAAAGGCAGAGCCGCCGCGCGATGCCGGTCGAGCATGGAGTGAATCTGTTCGGTGGTGGGCGTATTGGAGACGGCGATCATGTCATAGCCAATCTGCGTAACCCGAACAGTGCGGTCTTGAGAAGTGATGTTGTAGATGGTGTGTCCGCCATACGACTCGCGCGAGGCAGCATGGGCGTCAAGCCAGCTATTGAGTTTTTTGCCTGTCAGCTTGCCCACCAGCACCATGGAGTAGGCCACCGGTCCATTCGGTCCCTTGGGGTCAGGCATGCGATGCAACGCAATCGCCACCTGATCCAGGTCCTGCTCCCAGTCGACTCCAGTAGCTTCAACAAACCGCTGATAGTCCGGATCGCGCTGCGGAGGCTTTAAATCTTTGAAGTGGGAAAAGGTCCTGATCGGTTTGAAATTCACGTAGATAATGCCGTCCGACTCCGGCAGCAGACGGGCGGCCTCAGGAGGGGCCTTGGAACGCAGAAAGATGGCCAGTGCCAGCAAAACCAGCACCACAGCCACAACCAAAAGCGTTCTTCGCGTACGTCGGTTCATGAACGGTCGTCAGAGATCAAGGTACCACCAGACCCCTGGCGATTACCTTGACCGCTGACGTAAGGCAACCCGTATTCTCTTAGCTGCAATGGCCTATGACCACGTTCACACCTGGCGATTAATTCTTAACAGTCATGGTGTCCGAATCGACGGCCTTCTTACCTGTTATGCCTTCTAATCCAGCCAGCAGGCCACGGTAATCGTTCTTATCCGCCTGAAATGCCAATCCGCCCTTTTGTCCACTGTTGTCCCAAGTTAGTCCGACGAAATGCTTCTTTGACTTAGTAAGGGCGAGCAGCGCTCCGATGCCGAGGGAGAAGACAGCAACGCCGATTGCCGCGCCGACCCTTCGATGGACGTCTTGCCCGTAACTGATTTCGGTAACGGATGCCGCCGGGATCGTCGCGACCTCAGTTTTCTTGTCCATGATCTTGATATTGGAGCCCTCAATATAGAGCTTCATATCAGTTCCGGCTTTGGCGTTAGCCATGGAACCACCGTCGTAGATAATCTTGTAGCTGTTATCCCCTGCAAATGCACACACCGGGAAAACCATACAAAGTAAAAGAGCAACTATCTTTTTCATCGTTTACCCTCGACACACCTCCGGCTTCGGTTGCAATCGAAATCGATACCGGTGGAAATTTAACCCGATGATCTGCTCTATTTCTGGTTTCTGCAATGATACTTTTTGGGTTATCGGTCCACTTGTGGGGTGTCAGGCCGCCAAATTCCCAAATCGACACAAAAATGCCCGCCCGGCACTTGGCCGGGCAGGCATTTGCTCTTCAGTCTTCCTCGACTATTGCGTAATCGACTTCACCGCGTCGCCAACCTTGAAGCCCTCGCCCGAAACCGGCGTGCACACGGCCGATGCGTCATCAACGTCCGTAGCCTTCACGACACCTACGTTGGTGGTCAACCGGCGAATGACCGCGCCCGTCGACGGATCCTTGATCTCCCTGGTTACGCGCATCACGTTGAGCTGGTCGCCTACTTTGACGCCGGCCTTACCGCCCACGTTGAGAATTACCTGGCCGCCATCAATTGCCGCCACCAGGCCCTCAACCGTGATGGTCCGCACGCCGACCTTTGACACGTCGGTGACCAGGTCCTTGGTCAATTGGTCCACTGCGTTCTTGGTAGCTTCGCCAACGATGGTGTTCTGAAAGTCGCTGGAGCCAAAGTCTGCATGGCCGGCGCCAAAGCCGTGCCAACTACCGCCGCCGCCGTTCATTGAGGTGCTTGACCGGCTCGACGTGCCTTTGCCTTCAGCCACGGCCATGATCTCGCCCGTGTCCACATTCACCAGTCGGGCGTCGATGCCGACGTTGGCGGCGGATTTCGAGTGGCCAAAACCGCCCAGTCCGTAGCCGCCCCAGTTGCCGCCGGCGCCACCCAATCCGGTCTTTTTGGTTTCATTACCGAATTCAGTAATGCTGCCCACCAGGATCGCGTCCACGCCGAGCAGCTTGCCGATTTTTGCGGCGCTGGTTGGATCGGCGCGGTTGGAATTTGAGAAGTTCTGCTCAGACAAAATCTTGTCCAGCGCCTTGCGCTCGATCACCGAGTACGAGCCGTCCTTGACCAGGCCCGTTACCAGCAGGTCGGCAATTCCCTTGCCCACGTCGATGTCTGAGCCGAAGTACGCCGATGCGTACGATCGCACCGTCCCGTAATCGAAATCCATCACGGCAATGCGGGGTTTACGTGCGGGCGCACCTTGCGCGCTTGCGGGCCGGTCGGCAATACCTGTCGCCACCGCCAGCATAAAAGCCAGCATCCAGAAAACTCGTTTGCAGGTCATTGGGGTTTCCTCAGGGAAAAAATCGATTGTGAACAGATTTGCCTTACCAAATCAATATGTCAAGGTAAATCGTCTGCGGAATAGTGATCCGCGACACCAAATCGTTTCAACCAGATAAACGGAAAGCTCTCCCGGAGCAAATACGCGCGGTAGAGCCCGCCAGTACCGCGTACCCTCCAATCAAAATCTACTGGGAACCGGCCAGCCTTCCGCAACGTACCCCTTGACAACCGACAGGAGGTTGGCCTACCTTCTTGTCGAGTATCGAGGGGAAACACATGGCGCCGACTTCGACCGATCTATTGCAAGGGACCTTGGACTTGCTGGTATTGCAAACGCTTTCGCTGGAGCCGATGCATGGCTGGGGCGTGGCCCAGCGCATTCAGCAGGTATCGAACGATGCATTGCAGATTGGCCAGGGCTCGCTTTACCCGGCTCTCTACAGGCTCGAGTACAAGGGATGGATCAAGTCGGAGTGGGGAAACTCAGAGAACAATCGGCGGGCCAAGTTTTATCGTCTTACTGCCGCAGGCCGCAAGCAACTGGAGCATGAACTCAAGACCTGGGATCGTCTGTCTTCCGCGATTGGGCTTGTCCTGGGTCGGGTACCGGAGGCATTGAGATGATGACGGAGTTGCTGACGCGCATTCGATTCCTCGTCTTCCGCAAGAAGGCGAGCGAAGTAGACGATGAGCTTGAGTTTCATCTCGAAGAGTCGATTGCGGCCAAGACAGCCGCAGGCATTCCGGCAATGGAAGCACGCCGGCAGGCGCTGGTTGAATTTGGCGGCGTGCAAGCTGCGCGCGAGAGATGCGAACAGCAGCGCCCCGGTTGGTGGATTGGAACGGTGACGCAGGATGTGCGTTATGCGTGGAGAGGCATCCTGGCGCACCGCTGGTTTTCAGCCGCCGTTATTTTGACGCTGGCATTGGGCATCGGAATGAACACCATGATCTTCACACTGGTGGATGCGGTGCTGCACAAGCCCGTGCCTGTGCCCGGCGGCGAGCGGCTTGTTTCCGTCACCAACCGCAGTCTTGTTCGCGATGATAGCAACGTGCCCATTTCCTATCCCGATTTCGTGGACTACAAAAAGCAGTCCAATTCCTTTGAGTCCCTGGAAGCGACGGTCGGCGTGATGGCGATCCTGAGCGAAAACGACGTTACGCCGCAGCAGTTTTTGGTGTCGCGCTCGACCTCGGGCATTTTCTCAATGGTGCATGCGAACGCCATGCTGGGACGTGCGTTTTTGCCGACTGATACGCTGGCAGGTGCGCCTCCGATCATCGTGCTGGGCTACGGACTGTGGCAGGAGCGATACGCGGGTCAGCCATCAGTGATTGGTCGACAGGTGCGCGTGGATGGTCAGCCGGCGACCATTGTGGGCGTAATGCCAAAAGGTTTCATGTTTCCCGGCAACAACGATGCCTGGATGCCTCTGCAGGCGAATGCAGATCTAGCCAAGCGCGATAAGCGGCAGTTGCGCGCGTTCGCAATTCTCAAGCCGGGTGTAACGATTCGTGCGGCGAACTCCGAGCTTGATGGAATTGCGGCAAGGCTAGCGAAGCAGTATCCGGAGGACAAGGACCTCGGCATGACTGTCCTTACTTTTCATCAGCGTTACAACGGCGGTCCTATTCGCATGATTTTTCTTATGATGCTGGCCGCGGTTGCATTTGTATTGCTGATTGCATGCGCCGATGTGGCCAACATGATGCTTGGCCGTTCGCTGAGCAGAAAGCGCGAGATGTCGATCCGCGCGGCGCTGGGCGCATCACGCTGGCGGGTGATCAGGCAGTTGATGATTGAGAGCATCCTGCTGAGCATACTGGGCGGAGTGGCGGGGCTTGGGCTGGCTGTGGCCGGCGTGCATTGGTTTGATCTTGCCGCCCCCAAAAACACGGTGCGGCCCTATTGGATTGACTTCACAATGGACTACACGGTGTTTGGATACTTTGCCGTGCTGTGCATTTTGAGTGGAGTGCTTTTCGGAATTGCCCCGGCATTGCGCTCGTCTAAGCCGGATCTGATGGGAGTTCTGAAGGAGAGCTCGCATACGGTAAGTCGGCATCGTGGGGGATGGCTCTCAGGTGGCCTGGTTGTCTTTCAATTTGCACTAACGCTGGTTCTGCTTACAGGGGCGGGCGTATTTATTAGTGGACTTTTTCGCGCGCTTACTTTGAACAGTTTTCTTCCCGCCGGGCAAATAACAACGGCTCGTTTGGTGCTGCCACCTACCCGGTACAAGGATGCCGATGCGTGCCGGCGATTTATCGACGAGCTTCTGCCACGTCTGCGCGCGATTCCCGGTGTGTCGCACGCAGGCATTGCGTCTAACGGGCCGGGGCTTGGAGCTGAGCAACAACAAATTGAAATTGAGGGCGTGCCAATAAGCAACACGGCAAAACTACCGTTCGTTTCTTACGTTCCTCAAACGCCTGGCTACTTTGATGAAATACGTTTGCCGTTGTTGCGAGGACGCGACTTTAACGAACAGGATGGCGTCGACCATCATGAGGCTGCGGTCCTGACGCAAGATGCTGCGAATCGCTTGTGGCCGGGGCAAGATCCGATTGGCAAGCGCTTTCGTTTGTACGACGAAAAGAAAAAGGATGCGAACTGGATCACGGTAATTGGCATTTCTGCCGACATGGTGCAGCAGTTTCAGTTGAACGACGCGCCGCCTCTACTTTTTATTCCCTACAGGCAGGTCGGCTGGAACCAAATGGAATTGATAGTAGAGTCCTCAGGTGATCCGCTACCCATGATGCGCAAGATCGTTCAGAGTCTCGATCCAGAATTGCCCGTCAGCAATCCCCTTCGCCTGAATGTTGCATGGGAGCGCCAGATCTGGTTTCTGAGGGTGTTTGGAAAAATCTTCATGGGATTCGCCTTGATTGCCATGTTGATGGCATCCGTGGGACTGTACGCGATTATGGCGCATGCCACCAGCAGCCGCACCCAGGAGATCGGAGTACGCATTGCCATGGGAGCCACCATGCAAAACATTCTCGTGCTGATCATGAAGCGAGGACTGTGGCAGATCGTTGCCGGATTGGTTCTTGGCATTGGCGCCGCATGGCCGCTGGCGCGGATGATCACTTCCATGCCGATCGGCGTGCCGCATTCAGATCCGCTGCTTTTGCTGGCGGTTTCGTTTACGCTTGCGGTTGTAGGCGTGTTCGCATGCTGGCTTCCGGCGCGGCGCGCTGCGGCACTCGATCCGGTGAAGGCTATTCGATACGAGTGAGTGGCGAGAATCTATCCATTGACTCAAAACTATTTTGACCGGTAGCATGGACCCACGCGCGCAGGGCGCAACCGGTCCGCGGAAAGGGCAGTGCCCACCTTCTCTTTATGCAACTGAGCGAATCTTCTTTCAGCCTGACTCATGCGGACACTCCAGGCACTTTTGAGAGGAGCTTCGTATGCCTGATCGCAGCATTCCCGATCGTCCCGACCTGTCACAGTACCGCAAACAAGCCAAGGAACTTTTGCACGCAGCCCGTGCGGGAGAGTCCTCAGCGCTGGCGCGCATTTACAAACATCATCCACGCCTTCACGAGCTGACACCAGAAGAGATGCGCAATCACAAGCTGGCGCTCGCCGATGCGCAGCTTGTAATTGCGCGTGAACATGGCTTTGCCTCCTGGCCTGCATTTCAAAATCAAGTAGAGCACTTGCGGATGATACGTTCCGTTGAAGAAAACGGGGCGCCCGCTGACGCCTTTATCAAGGCTGCCTGTGTTGACAGGCATAGCTGGCATGGCGGCGGAACACTGGAACACGCGCAGACACTGCTTGCGAAATATCCTGAGATTGCCGCGGCGAACATCTATTGCGCGGCTGTGCTTGGCGACGAAGTGGCCGTGCGCAACTGGCTTGCGCGCGATCATGAACTTGCAGTTGCCAAAGGCGGTCCGCATGGGTGGGATGCGCTGACGTATCTGTGCTTCTCGCGCTATCTGCGTATCGACAAAGACCGCTCGGAGAAATTCGCAGCATGCGCACGCGCACTGCTGGAGAGAGGCGCAAACGCAAACACAGGATGGATGGAAGAGATCGATACGCCGCCAAGGAAGATTATCGAATCGGCAATTTACGGGGCGGCGGGAATTGCGCAGAGTATTCCGGTAACGCAGGTGCTGCTGGAATTTGGAGCTGACCCGAACGATGAAGAGACTCCTTACCATGTGGCTGAAACTTACGACAACGATGTTCTGAAGGTGTTGTTGCGTTCAGGCCGTTTGAACGAGCGTAGCCTGGCAACGGTGGCCATACGCAAGTGCGACTGGCACGATAATGCGGGGCTGCTGCTGGCGCTGGAGCACGGAGCCAATCCCAACTTCATGACGGTTTGGAAGCACACGCCGCTGCACCAATCGATTCGGCGCAATAACGGGCTGGTGATGATTGAGCAGCTGCTCGATCACGGCGCCGATCCGTTGATCGCAAATACGCTCGACGGACGCAATGCGTTTCAAATGGCCGCGTACCACGGGCGCGGCGACATTCTTGATGCGTTTGTCCGGCGCGGCTTTGGATACGAAATGCGGGGCATGGACGCGCTCGCGGCGGCCTGTGCGCGAGGAGACGAAGGCGCGGCGCGAGCAGCACTGGCAGGTTCACCGGAGCTTGGCGGGCGTTTGATTGCGATGGGCGGTACTCTGCTGGCGCATTTCGCGGGGGCTGGCAATGACGCCGGTGTTCGCATGCTGATTGCGTTGGGTGTTTCACCGAATGCGGTTTGGAACTCGGGCGATGGTTATTGGGATCTGACACTGGGCTCAACAGCGCTGCACGTTGCGGCATGGCGTGCGAATCATCAAGTGGTGGCCACGTTGATTGCGGCGGGGAGCGATGTGAATGCGCGTGATGCGCGTGGCCGCACTGCGCTGCAGCTTGCTGTAAAGGCATGCACAGATTCGCACTGGAAATATCGCCGGAAGCCCGATTCTGTAGCTGCACTGCTTGCGGCAGGAGCAACGAAAGGTGGCGTTGAGTTGCCCACCGGCTTCGATGCGATTGATCAGCTACTTATGCGGGAGTGATCCTTAATCAAGGCTCGGCGTAATAAACGGTGTCGGTGCGCACGTTTGCTGCGGGGCGATCGACCTTGATTTCGAGCGAGTGGAACTCGTGCGGAGTGGGTGAGGCCGCAAAATCAAATGAGAGCACGTAAAACGATTGCGCATCTTTTATGCAATTTGCAATCGCATCGGGAATGCCCTGGCTGTCGTCCTGGCTTTGTCCGCCGCTGCGGCGAATGATGGCGGCCATGCTCAAAGCTCTCGAAGTCATGTCATCGACTTTCGCCACTTCGTCAGGAAGGGCCGTGCGCTCCGCGGGCGCATGTCTTCGGTCGAGAGCGGAGACCGAATCAAGCGTTACCTGGCCTTCTCGCATTGCGGTTGTAAGCAGAACCAGGTGCTCAAAGAAATTCTCTTTGAGCTCAGGCGTGTCGGGCACAAATTGCTTCCCATCCAGTCGAGGCCAGCCGGGCCCGATCCACACCACGACGAGTCTGCCGGGCGTGTCCACTTCCTTGAGAGCCAGGTGCTCGATGCTGGTAACGCTGACGATGAATTTTTGATTGAGGCAATTGGGCGCCTGGTCAGGAAGGTTTCGTGTCGACGAGCGGTCGGTCCAAATATCCGAATGAAGAATGGGAACGTCGGTGAGATCTTCGCAACGCGTAGATTTCACGCCGTAGGTTATGTCTTGAAGCCGTTGCAACAGTACGCCGCGGTCTTGCGACGATTCGCCGATGGTGAGGCCGAAGCCTGACAACACAGCAATGGCAGTGGGTGCGCTCAGTTGCCCGCTCTCGCGAGCCAGGTACTTTCGAACGCCTGCGGCATCCTGTTCAAATTCGCGGGTTGACTGATTCAACACGTCAAGAACCAATACGACGCGGGGCGATGCTATGCGAGTGCCGTGTTCGACAAAGCGGAGCGACACGAGCGTACGCGGTTGCAGATTGTCGATCAAGGTGAAGTCGTTTGGCGCCAGGCCGAGGATCGGGTTACCGGTTGCGTCGGTGACTTTCACATTCAGGATGGCGCGATGTTCCGCGCGAAATTTCTGCTCCCGCTCTTCGTGCGTGCGCGGGTGCAACTGGGGAGATTGGGCCCAAGTTAGTGCGCTTGCCGATAGGCTTATCGCTAGCAGGAGTGTTCTTTTCATGTTCTGACTGCCAAGAATCATATGCCGAGTGCGCGATTTATGCAGTTCGTCTGGGCGGCTTAAACAGCAGATCCTTCACTCCGCTTACCCCACGCAGTAAAACTGCGCGGGGCCCCAAGCCGCTACGTTCAGGATGACACCGTCTATATAACGCAGCCCACCCAACACGACTCGCATGACACACCCGCGTTGAGAAAATTCTTAACGGCCTTTCAAACCGAGTGCGCTTACGACAGCGCCATCCACTTGCGCGGGTTGGCCGTCCTGCTTGGTCACTACGCCGAAGCCGCCACGATAGTCCCACATGGCCCAGCCGATGCCGTCGGCTTCAAATGCGGTGCGCACGTCGCGCAGCCAGTTAGAACGTGAAACAGTATCGGCGTTATTGCGATACACGCCGAACTCATTGCAGATGAGCGGCACGTTGTTCTGATGCGCCCATGCTGCGGCTTCATCAATGAGCATGCGGATGTGGCGGCCATCCCAGTGATCGATCCAGTAGTTCTCAAGCGCGTATCGGTCTTCAAGATCGGGAACCTGATCGATGAGTGACTGCATGCCGGCATCGGTGGGTGGATACGGAATGCCGTGCGTATAGCTCCACCAGGACAGGCCCCAGTTTGCGCCCTGATGCGTAAACTCGTGCGGCTCGTAAAAATGAAAATTGTAGATGACATTGCCGTCGGCGAGCGGCTCGAGCGAAATCAGGTCGAGAATGTTGGAGTAGTTTGGCCCGGTGGCGATGATGGTGTTGCGCGGCGCAACCTGGCGAATGACGGCGGCGATGCGCGCCTGAATTCCCATCCAGCGATAGCGGTCGCTGACTTCCGGCTCATTCAGAATCTCAAAGAAGACGCGGTCGGGATCGCGATTGGCATAATGCGCGGCCAGCTTGCGCCATAGCATGGTGAGACGATCGACGGCGTCATCACTTGATCGCAACTGCTGCTTGTAACTGTCTTGAGGGTGCAGATCGATCTGCACCGCCAGGCCGTTGGCGAGCATGGCATCAACGGCGCGATCGAGGCGGCCCACAAATTCGGCGTTCAAGCCGTCTGCGGCGCGGGGATATTTCTCAAGCGGCGCGGCGTCGATACTGAGACGAACGTTGTCAAAACCAAGATGCGCCATGAGCGCGATATCCTGTGCGTCGGTGTATCGATCGAGGCGCGCGGTGGAGTAGTCGCCCGACTGCGCGAACCATTCAGATGCATTGATGCCGTGCTGCAGATGATAAACGCGGGCCATGGCGGTTTCCAGTGCGGCTGCACGCTCTGGCGCGGCTGCACGCTCTGGCGTGGCTGCACGCTCAGTAGCGGCGGCCCGCGCCTGCGCGATGAGGGCCGAGCCGGCGACGAGGGACGCGATAAGTATGATGGCGAGATTGCGAGGACGGAGATACAAGATAATTCCTCCCATGAAAACGGGAACAGAGCCAACATACCACGCAGAGGCAGGTACGATGGCTTGCGGAATCATGCCGTAAAGAAGCACAATACCCAAAACCGCTGTCAGATTGCGGCTTGAAAGCAGGTTACGGATGCATGACTCCCCCGGAAAGATTTTTGTGCGTTTCGCATGCGCGTTTATGGTGTTTGCCCTGGCCACGGCGGCAGCCATAGCGCAGAGTCCAGCAAGCAATCCGAACGAGGCGCCGGCAGCCGGGCAGCAGTCCGCAGCCGGGTCACAACCGGCGGCGGGGCAAGCCTCTGCTGCGGATACTGAGTGGCTGGCCAAGACTTCAAATTTATATTTTTCCAGCGCCAAAGCGGGATTGACCGGTTTCAATTGCGACATACGTCCAGACTGGCGGGCGCTTTTTGCAAGCGCAAGCAAAGGCACCGAGGCTCCGGCGAACTCCGCTTACCTGGACCAGCTAAGCAAAGTGAAGGTAAGAATGCATGCGCGCATGAAGGGCGGTTCAACGGTTGAGTGGCTGGTGGACGCGAGCAACGGCAAGCCTCCCAGCGACGATGCCGGCAGCGTGATCGACACCATGCATCAGACGGTGCAGCAGATCCTGGAAGGCTTTATGCAGTTCTGGAGTCCGTTCATGGAGGTCACGGTGGTGCCATCGAAAGCTGACGGGCTTGAGATTTCGCACGGCCCCACGTCGCATACCATTCACGCCGTACAAGGCACAACCGAGCTGACAGAAATTTTCAACAACAACCTGGTGCTGGAACATTTCAACGTGGCGTTGGCCGGAACGTCGATCAAACTTTCACCGGCCTTCGAGCCGACTCCACAGGGGCTGCTGGTGAAGTCGTTTGCGGCGGAGATTATGCCAGCGGGAGCGACGCCCGAGCAGATGCAGAAGATGCAGGTTCGCGTCGATTACCAGACCGTGAATAACCAGAAGATTCCGGGACAATTAAATATGGAAATTTCCGGTGCGGGCAACTTCAACTTTGCCTTCGAAGGCTGCACTACGGAAGCTAACTAGCTGGCTAGCGAGTAAGCAGGCTACTTGCGCGGCAGGTTCGCATTCTGCTGGTTCGATTTCAAACGAGAACGGCTCCCTGGATAGGAGCCGTTGTGGTGTTGCGATAAAGTTTGCTCAGTTGCCGCTGGGCGCGCTGTAGCTGTTCAAGTTGGCCAGTTCCGCATAGGTGGAACGAAGATATTTGTGCGGATTGACGGGAACCTTGTTAACGCGGACCTCATAGTGCAGATGCGGTCCGGTTGCGCGGCCCGACTGGCCCACATATCCGATAATCTGGCCGCGTGTAATACGTTGTCCCGGCGATACAGCAAATGCGGAAAGGTGCCCGTACACGGTTGATACGTTGTGACCATGGGCAAGAACCACTTCACGGCCATAACCGGCGTTCATGGCAGCTTCTAACACTTCACCATCGGCAGCGGCGCGCACCGGAGTTCCGTACGGCGCGTCGATGTCGAGGCCGGAATGGAAGGCGCCTTCACCGTTGATCGGATCTTCGCGCTGACCAAAGCTGGAGCCCACACGGCCTTCAAGCGGCCACATAGATGGCGCATCGGCGAGCGTGGTCCAATCGCCGCTGAAGCTGGGCGACAGTCCGCCTTCGAGGGCGCGCGAAATGCGGCCGGAGAGTGCTTCGGCGCGCAGTGCGTTGAACTGGTCAAGAGAATTTGCAATCTGCTGCTGACTGGGTGTATCCGCCTGCGCGAGAGTGGTAGGCATGGGAGCCGAGGCAGCAGCGCTGGCTGCCGGCTTTGGAGCATTCGTCCGATTTTGACGCAGCCCGTAAAGCGCAGTCACTTCATTCGCAAGTGCTCCAAGCGAGGCCACCTGCACATCGCGATCGTGCGCGATCTGCGCCATCTGCTTGTAATCTTTACGGAGCGATTCGCGCTCCTGGCGCATCTGGTTAAAGCTTTCGGTTTTGAGCAGCATACGGGTGTACGAACCCGCCAGGCCTACAACGGTGAACGTACCGATGACGGCAGCAGCCACAAATCCATACGCATAGCGGATGGGCAGCGGAATCTTGCGGATTCGACCGTCCTCATCGCGAGCAACAAATAAAATGTAATAGCGCTTGCGTAGCATAAGAAAGCCTCTCAATACCCTGCGACCCGCAGGACCGCAATTCGCCTTAATTACATAGAATGGCGTGACATCAAGAGCCAATTGGCTCAGGAAATACATTCTCGCCCCAAAGGGCTTAGTTGCGTGAATGTCTATAAAAGGTTAACAGCCGCCTCCTGAGGGGGTCAACGCAAAGGATTGGGAAACGGTAACTTCGGTCATCCGGGTTCCGAGACGTCATTTTCACCTCCCCAATCAGGAAAACCGGCGTCTCCCCAAAAGGACCGGCGGCAAATCGCCGCGCCCAGAATCAAATTAAATTGAATTTAATCAACGCGTAAGGACCGAAGCCAATTGACTTCTCCATAGGGAAATGCCGTTTTTGGGCATGGGGTGTAAAGAGAAAGATGGGCAAGAATTCTTGCAGCTTGGTCCCATGTCCTATGCTCACAATATGAGGAAAACGCGTGCAAAAACCCTGTCCAGAGGGATCGCGGGAGCGCCGGTTTCGGGCGAACTGGCGCTGATCCGGCAAATTCGAGATCGAGTTGCCGCGCAACAGGGCCGGGTTGCCGGCCGACCGGGCGGAGTGCGCCTGGGCATCGGCGACGATTGCGCTCTGCTTCGAGTAAGGGCGGGAGAAGAGATCGCTGTAACCACCGATTTATCACTCGACGGGCGCCATTTCCGACTTGACTGGCACCCTGCAGAAGCAGTGGGTCACCGTACGCTGGCGCGCGGGCTGAGCGATCTGGCGGCCATGGGTGCGCGGCCGGTCGGCGCTTTTCTTTCCCTGGGATTGCCGCGTGAGTTGGCAAAGACCGGGAGCGGTGCTGGATCTAAAGCGTGGCTGCAGCGATTCTTCGACGGACTGCTCGCGTTGGCAGCAGAGCATGGCGCCGTGCTCGCCGGCGGCGACCTTGCAGAGTCTCCTGTCGCGGTTGCAGACGTGGTGCTGGTGGGAGCCGTACCACGAGGGCGAGCGCTGTTGCGTTCCGGTGCGCGGGCGGGTGAACTGCTTTATGTCACGGGGGCGCTGGGCGGCGCCGCGACTGGACTGGCGCGGTTGGCTACATGGGCCGCAACAGCAAAACCCGGTGCGCGCGGAAGAAGGCGGGGAATCTCGGCGGATTTCGCGGCAGAACTGGCGGCGCATCTGTACCCGCAGCCGCGTGTACAGCAGGGATTGTGGCTGCAACGGCGCGGTGCGGCAACAGCGGCGATTGATGTGAGCGACGGCCTTTCAACAGACCTTGCGCATCTTTGCCAAGAGTCTGGCGTGGCGGCTGAGGTGGACGCGGACTTGCTGCCGGTTCATGCGGGCGCCACGCAAGCACAGGCCTTGCACGGCGGCGAGGATTACGAACTGCTGTTTACCGCCCCGGAGGGAAAGCGCATTCCAAATGCAATTGCCGGAGTGGCGGTGACGCGGATCGGGCGCATGATGCGCCTGCGAAAAGGGCAGCCACAGGTTACGCTCGTTAAAAGACCCAACAAGAAGGGACTCGACAAGAACGGACACGACAAGCTGCCCCTCACGCCGCAGGGATGGGAGCATTTCTGCTGAAGGCGCGTTTCGCGATTTAAAACGCTGCAATTTGCGGCATGTTAGAACAGCTATCATCGGCATACTAAGTTCAGCGGCGAATATGGGATCCTGAATGTGCGCAACCGGGTGACAACGTTCAGGGAAAGTGAGACGGCGTGAGCGAGATTTATTGGCTTGGCACAAGACCGAAGGTGACGCTGGCGATCGTGTCGTGTCCGCGCGGCGACGACAAGCTGAAGAGCGACCTCTTTGAATTGAAAAGCGCAGGTATCGACACAGTACTTTCATTGCTTGAACCGGATGAAGCCGCGTGGCTTGGTCTGGCCGACGAAGAACGGCTTGCTCACGATCTGGGATTGAACTTCATCTCTTTCCCAATTCCCGACGCAAATGTTCCGCTGGACGCGAAGTTGTTTGAAAGTTTTATTGCCGACCTGGCCCGCCGGGTCCTTGGCGGAGAGAATGTGGGCGTGCACTGCCGGGGCTGCATCGGACGATCGACGGTGGCGATTGCATGTGCCTTGATCCGGCTTGGCTTTTCGTCGCACACCGCCTTGGCCGCGGTGGAAGCGGCGCGCGGATGCGCCGTTCCCGACACGCTGGAGCAGGAGCGCTACATTCTGCACTTCAGGCCGGTGTTGTGAGTGCGTGCGTAATCGATTTGAGTTTTCGGCACGATTGGCAGGCTGAAATCCTGCCCGCACGCCCCGCCATTTTTCCCGCACGACATTTTATTTATCCGCGCGATGCCGAGGAAGTGGAACGCGGCGCGCTCGAGGTGCTGGTAAAGCCGCAGGAACATGGTCAGCCATTTCTGGCTACGTGTGCGTTGGGTTTTCGCGATCCCGCAGTTCCTACAGGAATTTGGTCCGCGCCCAATCCTCGCGAGCTTTGTGCGGTGAGCGGCGGCTACGCGTACTTGATCGATACCGCTGCGCCGGAGCACTTTACGATGATCGAGTATCGGCCAGTGCTTGAAGTGAAGGCGCTGGTTGAGGAACGTCTGCTGCTGTTTGTCGGGCATCGGTCGATTATTGCCTGGGGCGCGAATGGTCTGGCGTGGGAGACGGCGAAGCTTTCCGATGAGGGTGTGACTATTACCGGCACTGAGGACGGCGTATTGCGCGGAACCGGCTGGGAAATGATTTCGGATAAAGAGAAGGCGTTTGCTGTGGAGTTGGGGAGCGGGAAGATTCGCGACTAATTAGAGACGTTTCAGGTTATTCTTGGATGCTGCAAGCCAAGGCATTTTGCAATGAACTTCTCCAGCGATATCGAAGTGAAAACGGTCGAGTTGCCGGATGCACTCGAGTTCACCGTGACACGCGAAGGCGGCTCGTATGAATATGTTGTAGCGCCCGTGATTTGCTTGGTGATGCTTTGGTACTTCTGGAAACTTGGCGGACTATTGATTCATGTCTTTGTCGCCGTGGTCTTAGTGGCTACTGTGCTTTCCTATGTCGCGAACCGGCTGCATGGCAGAGAGACGAAACTGCTTGTAAGAGAAGATGGGATGATCGCCAGAGGGAATCTCGGCCGCATCTTCTCCACGAGATTTCAAGTCACTGCAGTAGACATAACAAAAATCCGCTTCGGCACAGATGGGGAAGCCGACAATCCAGGTCTGTATGTCTGGCAAGGCTGGGCAAGTACGTGTGTGCTTCCGGGTATCGGCAGTAAGCAGGCTGACGACATTGTCGAATTAATTGCCCGTCGATTCCCTCACCTACCAACCGAACTAAGTACTAGCGCAGGGTGGCGGGGTGAAAAGCTTATTGAGCTCGGACTTTCGAAGTTGAATCGGGAAGATTCGGACAAACGACACTGAGCATGTTCGGAGCTGACACTCGAAAAACAAAAGCAGATCCTTGACTCCCCCCGGCTCCGCCACCCCACGCAGCAAAACTGCGCGGAACCCCAAGCCGCTATGTTCAGGATGACAGTGGCTTGTTTTGTCGTTGGGGTTCTTGCTATCCCACCCTTCGCAAAGGACGCGAAGGATGGGGCACCCGTTCATTGTGCGCGGGATGAATGTGTTGAGGTTTGGGTTCTTTCTTTCCCAGGTCTCAAAACGGAGGCCTAGGGCACCTGAGCATTGGTGGTGAGGGGCCCTACTTTGATTGCGCAGTCAAGGATTGAATCCTCTGCGGGAGAACCGATTCATACGCCGCATAGACGTTGTCAAACACCGAGTCCCAGCTTGCAGTTAATGCGTAGTCGCGAGCGGCATGGCGCATCTGTGTGTGTTTTTGTGGATCGACGAGGATGCCAACGATGGCGCTCGCGAAGCCGTCATCATTGGCGATGGCGCCTGTTACACCATCGCGGACAATCGTGCAGGGGCCGCCATCGGGCGTAACAACAGCCGGCACCCCGCTTGCCAGCGCTTCAAGCACCACGTTGCCGAATGTGTCGGTATGCGATGGGAAGACAAACACCTCCATGTTGGCGTAAGCGGCGGCGAGTGCTTCGCCCTTGAGCACACCGGTGAATTCCGCGCGCGGCAGGCGTTCGCGCAGGCCTGCTTCTTCTACGCCGTGGCCCACAATCTTGAAGTGAAAATTCGTGCGGCCGAGCGCTTCGAGTTCCTGCTGCACGCGAGCCAGCAGCGCAACGTTCTTTTCAACCGACAAACGACCAACGTAGCCAAGGATAATTTCTCGATCCGTTGATGTGCGGCGGCGTTTGGCGGGAGTAAATAATTCGGCATTGACTCCGCGCGGCATCAGGTGGCAGGTGCGGCTTGTGGCGCGCTCCAGCAGCCGGCACAGTTCCGGATTGGGCGCGAACAGCACCTGGGCCCACGAATAGAACCAGCCAGCCGTGGCCAGCGCCATGTCTTCAATCTTTTGCCCGGTGACAGCCGAGGCGCCGCTTGGCAACATGCGCAGAAACCAGTTGGAGCGGCGCGCCGCATACTCATGCACGTTGGTGTGCCAACTGGCGGCGAGCGGCACCTTGAGCTGGTATGCGAGACACGCGCCCACCATGCCTACTTCGCTGGGGCCTGTGATGTGAATGATGTCCGGGCGAAAGCGCTGGAGGACATCCCACACCTGCGGAATGTGGCGCGGAAACGCGGGATCGAAGCGCAAGTCTTTTTCGAGTGCGAAGGAGAGAAAGCCGCGCGGCAGCTCAAGCGTTTGCAGATTGCCTTCTTCCTGAAAGGCTTGAGAGCGGCCGCCGGCGCGCACGCAGAGAAAGGGAAGATTGCGACGGCGGGCGAAGGCCTGAAAATGCCGGCTGGTGTGGGCCACGCCGTTTACTTCATGGAACGAGTCGGGAAAATAGGCGACCCGCGGAGCGGAGCCAGATGCGTGAACGGAATTCGCAACGTCAGCGGAATCGGTAGCCCCTGGGCCGGCTCCGTTAACCTGACTCTCATCGCTGACGCCGCTGCCTTTGCTCACCCTTCGTTCTCACCAAGCGCGTGACGTAACTGATGCGAGTTGGTCCAGGCGAGGCGTAGACCGCCAGAGACCGGGCCGCGGCCCATAAGCTGCACAAAGGCGATGATGGCACGCATGAACAGGGGCGCCGCTTCTTTGGGCCACAGTTCGCAGATGGGGCGGATGACGCCGTTGCCATCCGGATGGTAGACGCGCTCATCCCAGTTGCGCGAGCCCTGCGGAAACTCAGGATAGTTGCGAATGGCGTCGATGGTGGACTGCAGGATGCGGTGCTTCCACGGCTCAGCATATTGCGGCATAAAGAGCACGCTGCTGCGGCGTTCGCGGCGGATTTCGTGCACGAACTCAGTAAACGAACTGGCGTTGCTCAGATTGATATTGGCATTGGGCTCAACGCCGTGACGGTCGCCGCCGGAGATGAGCAGCATATTCCACTTCTCAGCCAGGCGGCGCACTTCGCGATTCTCGTCCCAGGTGCGCAGGCCGTTCAGTTCAAGCGCGTGGAGAAACGCGCCATTCTTCTGCAGGAATTCGTTGACAAGAAACTGATGCTTCTCTTTGCCGATGATGTAGAGGTCCCACATGGGGTGATTGAACACTACCAGCACATTGGGCTCGGCATGGAGCGCGCGCAGAATTTCAGTCAACCGCTCGTCCGATGGATAGGCGGTGTATTCGTTCAGAGTGGCCATCCACTCGGTGGCGCGGGCACTGGGCAGGTTGTGCACGCCGAGGTGAAAGGCCTGGGATCCGCCGTAGGGAGCCGACCACTCCACTGAAACTGGAATTTGCCGCGCGCTGGGCACGGTGCGCAGCAGCATGGGCGCGTTGATGTTGTCGTGGTCGGTGATGGAGACCATGGAATCGATGCCAAGCTTTTCAATCTGCCGGCTTTCAAGATCGAAGGCCAGCTTGGGTGTCATGGGAGGCGTCCAGTAGCTGCGGGCGTAGTCAATGTGAACGCCGTGTAGCTCCTGCGCGCGACGCTCGGAGCGGACCATGAAGGGGCGCAATGCTGGATACTGATTTCCGAAGTTGGCGAGGAAGTCGAGGGTCTCGTGCGACTGGTTGGTGTGGCTGTGGAGGGAGATTCCCGTCTTGAAGCCCTTCGACGCATTTTTGTCGCGCCAGAGATAATTAATGGTCGCACTCGGCATGGCTGCTCCTTCGCCCGCCCGGAAGCGCGGACTACTGCACACAGTGTCCATGGGCACCCATCAAAGGACCGTTAACGGCACGAGAATTGCACTTCAATTGATGCATGTACCTTGTCAGTTACGGATCTGCTCCGCAAACCAAGCTGCCGGTGAGGGTTGACGCAAATGCCTCTATTTGCTGGTCTTGGCCATTTCCGGGCTCAGGAAATCTTCTACCGTCCAGCCCGCCATCAGGTCCTCATCGTGGTTTGCATGGGGAGTGACAGGATGTGCTCCCGCGGCTGCAGCCGCAATTTCGGCCGCCAGATAGTTCTCTGTCAGGCCCTGGCGAAGGATCGCGAACGCCTCTTCTGGGGTGTCGGCGTAGTGAAACAGGTCAAGATCCTTGGGAGAGATTGCGCCGGAGTCAACCAGTTCGTCGAAGTTGAGGACCTTCTTCCAGTATTCCGATCCGTAGATGACGACGGTGATTTTTTTGGCCAGCTTTTGCGTCTGCACCAGCGTAAGAATCTCGAACATTTCGTCGAGAGTGCCGAAGCCGCCGGGAAACACCACCAGCGCCTTTGACAGATACGCAAACCACAACTTGCGCATGAAAAAGTAGTGGAACTCAAAGTTGAGCGACGGCGTGATGTACGGGTTGGGCGCTTGCTCAAACGGCAGCCGGATATTGAGGCCGATGGTTTTTCCGCCAGCTTCCCACGCGCCGCGATTGGCGGCTTCCATAATGCCGGGGCCACCGCCTGAAGTGATGACGAAACGGTGCTTGCGCGATGGAATTTTGGAGGCCCACTGGGTCAGCAGGCTCGCCAGACGGCGCGCATCTTCGTAGTAGCGAGCCATTTCAACGGCGGCTACGGCGCGCTTTCGCTGCAGGTCAGTAGCCTTGCCGGCGGCAATGTCAGGCGGGCTGGCGGGCTGCTCAGTTCTGGGCGCGGGTTTGGTGGAGCCGGTGTTATCAAGCAGTTCGAGTGCATGGTCGGCTTCTTCGCGGCCGCGAAAGCGGGCTGAGCCGAAGAACACAACTGTGTCCTGGATTTGCTCGTGACGAAAACGCGCCAGCGGCTCAAGATACTCCGAGATAATGCGCATGGGGCGGCCGTCGGCGCTGTTCAAAAAGGTCGGATTCTCGTAAGCCAGGTGGGCGCGTTCAAGTGGAGGAGGTGCGCCATTGCCGGGAATGGTGGCTACCGGAATCGCGGTCTGTTCCTTCTTCCCATCCGGTGTGTTCTTATCGCTCATCGTCAATCAACCTTCCCGATGCCGGAGAACATCTTGCAGCGCATACCAGAGATTCAAAAGTCCAAGCCCCGAAACAATGCCGCGAACCGCTCCATGAGCTGCAAAGTGGGCAAGCATCGGAAACTGCAGAAATAAAGGGTTCTGGTCCCAGAACATGGGCGACCAGGGCGCATAGCAAACCGCCAAACCGATATACATCCGCAACATCACCCGCAAGAGCAATTCGATGCGTTCAAGCCATTTTGGGATCCGCTGGGGCACATGTTCAATGGGAGGCTGGCCGGTTTCAGGGTTGCCGTCGGGGTCCGGCAGCGTTGCCGGACTGAGGGCGAGCGTAGACGATGTCGATTCCGGCTGCTGTGGCATTCTGGTTTGTACGCCCGCCGCACCCACCGCCAAACAGAGTTCGAAGGGTGTGGCCGCAAGCCGGAAAAATACGGCCAGCTTGGGGACGCCGTATTGAAACGGTAACACACTGGAGCCTGCGCGAGCGGTGCGATGCGGTGCCTTAACCGGCCGGCGCAATGTTGTTTTGGGACGCCTTGAAAGCCGTTCCCGCCGGGAGTACGCTGTTGTTGTGCAAATGTTGCCGCAGCGGCGCGTCTGCACACCAAAGGGGGCCTCCCTATGAGACTTGCAATCGGGTTTGCTGCTGGCGCTTTCCTCGCCTTCCTGCTCGGATCGGTTTCCACAAACGCCCAGAGTGCTCCTTATGGCAAGGCCACGGTAGAGGGTATTTACGGGGCATCCAGCCATCATGCCTTCCCGTATAACCCGAATTCAGCCGTAATGCGCGGGGAAATGGGTTCGGCTTGCCCGGTTTCGCTACTTGCGCAGCATGGCGCAGACGGCGCTATGCGCAAGGTAGACAAGAACCCTCCGGAGGGCGTTGGTCAGCAACTGCATGTGACGCTGACCAGCCCCAATTCGTCCAGCAAGGACTCGCGCCAGATTGTAGCGGCACGGCTGCGCGTGCACGGCACCTCAGGCAAAGGACAGTTGATGAGCCAGTTGAGCCTGTCCAACACCGCGCCGAGCGGCATGGACTACACCCGAAACGTGACGGTGCGATTGCAGCAAGGCGCTGACAACGTGGCCATCGGCGATGTGCGGGTTGCGGGTTTGACAGCAGTGCTGCAGGTGGAACTGAGTTCGGTGACGTTTGACGACGGCAGCGTACAACAGTTCACCGCCGCAGACGGCTGCCGTTTTACGCCGGATCACCTGATGCTGATTGCGGGTCGGTGAGAGCGGCTTTCAGCTTCTCCGTAAGATACGCAATATATTTTCGGACGGCACACTGTCGGCTGTTTCCAAAGAGTTGCGGGATGGCTGTGCCTGTTAACTGTCAGCAGTTGCGTGGATGTTTAGCGCGAGGTAATTTCGGGTAGACGGTCATTCGCTCCGAAGGCACCTTTCGCTTACGTCGCACGGAGAACGTCACTAAAGACTCTCCCTGACCGACGGACGGAGAAGCCCTTTGTAAATGAATGGGATGACCTAATTGCGCTATGATCCGTCGAAGCAGCACTGGAAGGAGCGGAACGTGATTCTCCGTGGTCCGAACTTTGGGAATAGCCTGATGCGTGCGATGCCTGTCGGACTTTGCCTGCTTCTCGCAAGCGGGTTAAATGCGCAGAGTCCGCAACCAACCGAACATGCCCCCAACGGTTGGTCTCTCGCGGGAAACAATCCGACGAATTATCGGACAGGCGTCGATCCAGCGGACCAGCGGGGTGGGCTCCCGAGTGCGTACCTGGCTTCACTGGGAAGTGGCAAGGGGTTCGGTACCCTGATGCAGTCAATTTCCGCAGCGGACTACGCGGGAAAACGGATTCGGCTTCGAGCATGGGTTAAGTCGGAGGACGTAGGCGACTGGGCCGGTATGTGGCTGCGTGTCGATAAGGAACGGGGAACGCTTGCATTCGACAACATGCAAGATCGAGGAATCAAGGGTACGCAGACATGGAACAGGTACGACGTTGTGCTCGACGTCCCCGCGGACGCTACGAGTATACATTTTGGTGTGCTGTTAACTGGCACCGGTGAAGTGTGGATGAATGACGTGAGTCTTGAGGTCGTTGACATGAACACGCCCACGACGAGGACGAACCTACTGCCAAGGACGCTGCCACAGCACCCGATAAATTTAGGGTTCAATGATTAGTTGCCAGGAGATTCACTGATTACGGTCGGCAATCGTTAGCTAACCCGGAAATGTACCAAATCTGGGTTAGTTCCGGAATGACGGTGACCCTCTCCCAATCGAGGAAAATGTTATTCAAATCGCGCCCTGCGATTTCTCGAAGAAAGAATTCTCTGACCGACAGGACGGATATGTCGATAGGACAGATGTCTTGACGAGACCATTCTCAATTGATTCCTTTATTTGCAATGAAACTTGTCTAGATGGCAGCTCGTCTGCGGCGACGCCCCCATATTGCTCCCATCAGCACAGGCAAGGCTTGGACCGCTCCTATAAGGAACGACCACAACTCATCCAAAAGGTGCAACCCTGCGGCGAATTTTAAATTCAAGAATAGCGACCCAAAGAAAATGAAGATTGAGCTGACGATCACATACGCGAGACACGCGGCCAGTTCCCGGTCTGGCACCCATCGGGCGAAAAGCCGACCTATCCAAAGTGAACTAAGCAGAGCGAGTACATTGACCATGATTATCCATCCGGTAGAGCCGACCGGATCGTGGAGGCTAATGAAGTAGAAAGCCAATCCAGTAATAGCGCCCATCACACTTGTTCCAAAAAGACCAACCACGAATCCCACGAACGCCACGGCCGTAAGGTTGAGCGGGCTTTCAGTAAATGTCTGCCAGACATAGGAGCCCGCCGTCCGCAATACGCTCGACCAGAACCAGCTAACGCCGCGAACGGCAGCCTGTTCCGTCAGATCTCCCGCAGTGGAGAGGGCGCGGTCACGACTCGTGACTAAAGAGAGAATCGATTCGGCTATCTGAACATTACGCATAGTTGAGTCCCGGGAGTCCGCAACCCTCTAACAACAGCCGGAAAGATCGTTGTGCGCGCGTAATCGCTGAGAGGCCCTTTGAATTGATCATGAAAAACCGCTTCGCTCGTCCTCCGCGCTGCGGAGTCGGATCGCCTAATCGCGACGAAATCATTCCCTTTTTCTCAAGGCGGTCAAGTGTCGTATACAGCGCACCGGGAGCGGACTCGCGGCCTGTGCAAGTGAGGATTTCCGCACCAATGGTTACTCCGTAAGCATCTTCGCCTAAGCGAAGAATGGCCAAGAGAACAATCTGTTCGAATTCACCCAACGAAGGTCCGACTGCCATTTAACCTGCAAAATAGAGGAAACCGGTGATCGCAGTCAAGCAAATAAACGACCGATGTAAATTTGCGCCTATGAACAATGCCCTTACATGCAAACCTGTCAGCATTCGACTTTCGATCGGTTCGTCGGCAACCCGGAAGTAATTCCAATCCTGGCTTTTGCTGGATGCGGGAATCGCTGCTGATCGATTCTGGAATCTACACTTTCGACGGCTATTAATCGCGCGCCAAAATTGAAACTGGCGACCCGCATTGCGAGCCGCCAGTCCGATTGCACTTAAAGTCACAGTTGGTCAGAGTAAATGAGCCGTGCCAGGAGGTTTTCGATTTCCTCCTGCCTGCCAGAGCGTGGCTGCGGGTTAATGTTCTTTTCGACCGCCCACTTTTCCAGTTGATCGAGCGACTTGCTTCCGAGAATCGCTTTTCCGTCTGCGGAATTCCACCCGGCGTAACGCTCGGAAATGATTTTGTCGAGACGGCCGTCCTGGATGATCTTAGCGGCTGTCAGAAATGCGCGAGCGCACAAATCGACTCCGCCAACGTGAGCGTGAACCACGTCTTCTACGGCGAAGCTCTGACGCCGAACCTTTGCGTCGAAGTTGCAGCCGCCCTGGTTCAGGCCACCAGCCTTGATCACGTGATACATGCTCATCGACATGGCCCACAGATCGTTCGGGAACTGATCCGTGTCCCAGCCCAGCAGCGCGTCGCCGCGGTTGATGTCCAGCGAGCCCAGAATGCCGAGTCCGCCGGCGGTAGCGATTTCGTGCTCAAACGTGTGGCCGGCGAGGAGCGCGTGGTTGGCTTCGATGTTTACTTTCACTTCCTTGTCCAGGCCGAACCGCTTGAGGAACGAGTAGACCGTGGCGACATCGAAATCGTACTGGTGCACGGTCGGTTCCTTCGGCTTGGGCTCCACAAGGATCTGGCCCTTGAATCCGATCTTGTGCTTGTACTCGACCACGAGCGTGAGGAAGCGGCCCATGTGCTCCAGCTCCTGCGTCATGTCGGTGTTCAGCAGAGTTTCATACCCCTCACGGCCTCCCCACAGAACATAGTTAGACCCGCCAAGCCGCATAGTCGCATCCATGCAGTTCCTTACAGTAGCGGCACACCAGGCGAAAACCTCGGGATCGGGATTGGTGGAAGCACCGGCCATGAAGCGCGGATGCGAGAACATGTTTGCAGTTCCCCACAGCAGACGCGTCGAATACGACTGCATCTTCTTTTCCAGGTAGTCCACCATGGTTTGGAAGTTTTTGAGGGTTGCGGCAAGCGTGTCGCCGGCGGGCGCAACGTCAGCATCGTGAAAGCAGAAGAATGGCGCATCGAGTACGCGGAACAGTTCAAACGCAGCGTCTGCTTTTACCTTGGCCAGTTGCAGCGCGTCACCGGAGTTGAACCACGGCCGCGGAATCGTTGGGCCGCCGAACGGGTCGCTGCCCTGCATGGCAAGCGAGTGCCAGTAGGCGACGGCAAAGCGAAGGTGGTCCTTCAGGGGCTTGCCCAGGACGACGCGGCTTGGGTCATACCACTGGTAAGCCAGCGGATTCGATGTTGAGGGTCCCTCGTAGCGAACGGTTTTAAAGGAACTGAATACGGTGTCGTTCATAGCAGCCTCACTCATATGGAATCTCCTGCTTCTCCGGTATTGGTTGCGGCGCTCGCAAATTCAGTGTTTCGCTTCTTCCCGAATAAATAAAGCGATTTTCTAAAGGCTTCGCGCGGGCCCAGGAACTGCCACCATCATTTCTAACACATGCCGCCACTCTACGAACGGCGCGCCAGTCGTAGAAGTTGTGATGCAATTGCCGCAGAGGTCAGAATGGGGCAAATTTTCGGTTTTGGCTAGCTAAAAGCTGAAGTAGGCGCCCACCATGGGCTCAGACGTGTGCCTGAACGCGTTGGTGGATGTGTAGAGTTTGCTGAGATCGGGTGATTTGTACAGATTGCCGCGATACTGGAAACGCAAGCCCAGGTGAGGCAAAAGCCCCCAGTCCAAACCTGCTCCGTATACATACACGGCGCGCGTAGAGCTTGAAGTATTGGCCTGGCTGCCGGCAGGCTCGTTCAGTAACAATCCCACACCGAGCACGCCGAACGGTCTCAGGTTGGCCACGTGAACAGAGGGAACCCAGTCAACCGTCACCTGGTGCGCATTTGCGGATACCAGCGCGGGAGTAAGGACGGGGCAGCTTGTTCCGTTGCAGCGATACGACGTGTTGGCGCGGTTGTAAGAGTACGTCGCCTCATATCCGAAGATTGGATTGCTGATGTGGCGAAGCTCGATCAGTCCGCCGGCGGAGTTGGAGGGGCTCTCCTGCACGTTGTTGCCGGTGGTGGTTCCATTGAATGTTCCGTAAAGACTGACGCCGACCGAAGTCTGGGCGTGAACGGATGCGCAAGTTGCGACTGCAAGAATAAGGGCTAAGAGAAGATTCAGACCTTTGTTGGAAGACATCGTTCAGTACCTCCTGATTAGTTTTGTAAGTTCCGCGCTAGCGCTGAGACTGTGATGAGCGTAGTTATTGGATGCGCAAATGGGTGGCAGAGAGCAGCCTGGAAGAAGGGGTCGGTACTTCGGTCCTCATATCCGGGGCCGCAGGAATTGACGGGCACACCAAGGGAATAAAGGACTGCAAGAGTAGAGAAGCGTTTCAAAGCAAGCGGGAAATCCGCACCGCAAACTGCCGAGCTCTAATCGAAATAGACGAGCACCTGCGGGAAATGTCGACACAGAGTCGAGAATTCCCGCCGGCCGTTGAAGTTTAGAAGCGGTAGTAAACGCCGCCCATTGGCATGGCGGTATGAGTGTATTGGCCGTCTGCCGGATAGATGGACGAAATATTCGGCGCCTTGTACCAGGTGTCGCGATACTGGCCACGGATGCCCAGGTGCCTGCCGAAATCGTATTCCACGCCACCGCCGTAGATGTAAGCGCCGCGGATCGACGTGTTGTTGCCGAGCGGGGTCGTGTCAGGCACGCTGATGAAGACGCCGAGACCGCCGACCAGAAATGGACGCAGGTTGCCGATCTTCATTGAGGGTACGTAGTCCAGCGACGTTTCAACCTGCCGGCCGCCGATTTTGACCACCGGATTATTGCAGGTGAGCGCGCAGGCTCCGGCGATGGGCGCGTAGTTCTGTCCGCCGGTATTGAATGAGACCGCCATTTCAAAGCCGAGCAGAGGACTGATGAGGCGGCGAGCTTCAATCAGGCCGCCCATGCCGTCTGTCGGCGTCTGTTGTAATCCCATGCCGCTGGTGTTGGTAACGAAAGTCTTGTAGAAACTGCCACCAATATCAAACTGGCGATAGGAGGGGGCGCTGGCACGCTTTGGCTGCGGTGCGGCTTTGTCCTGCGCGAGTGCAGGAACGCCGGCGAGCGCGGCCATTCCAATCAAAATAAAGGTCGTCAGCGTCAACTTCTTAAGCATCATTGTCTCCGTTTTCGATCTCACCCCGGCCTTTTGAAACCTGGCGGTAGAGAGAGCGGTCCAGAAAAGACCCGCTCCGTGCCGCGAGGGCGAAAAAGCTCAAGGTGACTTGCTGGAGCAATACTCCAGTAAAAACTGCGCTTCCGTTACGGTAAGTGCGGCTTCATTTTTTGAATAACCATACCCCAGCGCCACATTGGACCGCCTGGAACACGCACGGAAAAGCCACTCCGATTATATCGGCTTTGCTCGGGCTGCCCCAGCGACCGGGCAATGCGCTCGCGAACCGGGTAAATGGCTTTTCAAGAGTTTAGACGACTCAATGGGAAATTGGCTGCTGCTCGCTCCGGCAGGCTCCTCAAGTCCGACACCGATCTTCGCCAACTGGCGATGGATCAAACGCGCCGTAGGCGCACCGTTTGTTAGCCCCGCGCTTCAGCGTGGGGAAAACTCGTCCCCCAGATGATTCCGAAGTTCGTAGGGACGGTGTCTAAAACATCTCCGCCACGCGCACCAAGCTGCGCAATACCAAACTGCAATTTGTGCTGCTGCGGAAATGCGACAATAGGAACAGCAGCGGAATCGGCGTAAAAAGGCCAGTCCGATGCGAGGAACCTGTTGAAAATGTTGCGCGTCCTCTCCACTCACTTGTTTTTGAATCAACGGCTGCATCCTGGATTGCTGGAATTGGCAAGTCGATCGGGTGCGGAGGCCGTTGAGATTTTTGCGGCCCGGCAACACTTTGACTACACCAGCCGCGAGCATGTGTCGGAGCTGGCAAACTGGTTTCGCTCAAATAATCTGCAGCCGTGGTCCATGCATGCGCCGCTCTATCCCGATCGCGAGATGGGACGAGCCGGTGCTCCGGCGGTGAACCTGCTGCATCCTGAAAAATCTCGCCGCATCGATGCCATGGACGAAGTGAAGCGTGCTCTTGAAAGCGCCGAGCATATTCCCTTCACCAACCTTGTGGTGCACCTGGGCGAACGCGATGACCAATGGTCGCCGCGCACCATCGAGAATGCCATCACGGCGCTCGAGCATCTGGGAGCATTCGCCCACGCGCTCGGCGTGCGCATCTTGATTGAGAATCTGCTGAGCGAACCAACGACGCCGGAACACCTGATGCTGATTCTGGAGATGGGTCACCTGCCGCAGATAAGTGTCTGCCTCGATCTTGGCCACGCGCATATCACCTCAGGCACGGATGCAGCCATTGCAATCCTGAACGATCGCATTGCGCAGGTTCACGTGCACGACAACCAGGGATTGAAGGACGAACATCTCTGGCCCGGCGATGGAACCATCGAATGGCCAGCGACGGTGAAGGCCCTCAAGAAACTGAAGGAGCCTCCGGCGATTGTTCTGGAGATCAGCCAGAATTTGGGCGAAACGCCCGCCACCATTCCCAGCAAAGTGGAGCAGGCTTTCGCGCGATTTGAGTAAAAACTGATTCTCCGTTTATCACAAACCAGTGAGCGCCCCATCCTTGCGCGGCCAATGCGAAAGCACAGAACACCGATGCTGAGAACTCAGCTCATTCTCCTGGAATCATGAGATGGGCCGTCGTTGTGCCGGCATTCATCACCCACACACCACCCTGTTTACCATCTTCAGGCAAGCCAAGTGATTGGCCCGTGGCTCCCGGTACCGCAACTGTTACGTGGGTGCGTGTGTGTTCGGCATCAGCGCCGTTGACGTGATACCACACTGAGCCGAACTCGGGCTTGACGCGGGTGCCATCTTTTTCAGCGGCGTCGAAGGCAGCCAAGCTGGCCTTCTTATCGGGAATCGCTTCGAGCTTCAAGTTCTGGGCAACGCGGCCGAGGTTGCCAATGCTGGTGCATTCGACAGCAAACGGCTGCTGGCCGGGCTGACCGGAGCGGTCGTAGCAGACCAGCCGGTTGGTGCCTTTCCTTAAGGTCTCGTAGGTGTAGTCGGATTTCCATTTGATGACGGTCGCGCCGTCTTTGAGACGCTGAGGCGCGGCTTTGAGCGATGTTTCAATGGGGTCGGCGGAACTTTGAGCAAAGGCCCCAACGGAAAGCGTTAGCAGACCCAATACCACGCTGATTTGAAGTTTCACTGTGTAACCTCCAGAGGAATAGGACAGAGTATACACAGCGACCATCTGGCCTTGCACACCCAAACGCACGAACATCCCTCGGAGATAGCAGGAGCCTCACCAATCAGCGGTGTCATCCTGAGCGGAGCGAAGGATCTGCGGTTGCTTTAGGAATTCACGCGATCCAGCGAACGCTTCGAATTCGCCGCTCCTCTCAAAGTCTCGATGCGCCATCGCCGATTGAGTAGTCATTATGGTGTGACCGGCTCGATGCGCTAGTCGTGGGTTAGGCTGAGTTTGTTAAGAACGCCAGTCCAGAGCCACAAGCGGAGGGAACCGGTCATGAGAGAGAAGTTACGATTTTTGGGCAT
>Ga0265314_10000531_pt1 | contig 49162 bp, 33 predicted proteins | sample 4126metaG_FD_203106 | JGI IMG/M metagenome (GOLD analysis project Ga0265314, IMG submission 203106) | Rhizosphere microbial communities from Carex aquatilis grown in University of Washington, Seatle, WA, United States - 4-1-26 metaG | ecosystem: Host-associated > Plants > Roots > Rhizosphere >... | reverse complement strand
CCTTGGCGGACCTGCTTATTGGGCCTCTCATTGTGCTTAGACGGAACGCCAAACATTGTGTCAGTTTGACCCGTTGGCTTGGCCTGCCGCGACCGTTGAAACAGATTTTGCCGCGCAAGTAATTTGTAAGTTACTGAATCAATTGCAGTTACGTATCCCAATTTAGGTCCCGCGCTGGCGTTCCAATTGCTTTTACCCCGTTGTCTTACACGGTTGGATAACTCAAGGCATTCAGCATCTGGCAGGACCACGAAATTTAAGGGGGTACGTCATGGGTAAGATCGTCGGCATCGACTTGGGCACGACCAATAGCGTCGTTGCGATCCATGAAGGCAAGGAAACCAAGGTCATCGTTAACGTCGAAGGCAGTCGCCTCACGCCTTCGGTGGTCGCGTTCACCGATGACGGCCGCCTCGTCGGCCGCCCGGCGAAAGCCCAGGCCGTGACCAATCCCAAGCGCACGATCTACTCCATCAAGCGCTTCATGGGCCGGCGCCACCGCGAAGTCGAATCCGAAGAGAAGCTCGTCCCGTACAAAATCGTCGGCGGCACCGAAGACCTCGTGAAAGCCGAGATCGACGGCAAGCAGTATTACCCGCCCGAAATCAGCGCGATGGTGCTGCAGGATCTGAAAAAGTCCGCCGAAGCGTATCTGGGCGAACCGGTCACCGAAGCGGTGATCACGGTGCCCGCATATTTCAACGATTCGCAGCGCCAGGCCACCAAGGAAGCCGGCAAGATCGCCGGGCTGGAGGTGAAGCGCATCCTCAACGAGCCCACCGCGGCCGCGCTGGCCTACGGCCTCGACAAGAAGAAGAACGAGAAGATCGCGATCTTCGACTTGGGCGGCGGCACGTTCGACATCTCGATCCTCGACGTGGGCGACGGCGTCTTCCAGGTGCTCGCGACCAACGGCGACACGCATCTTGGCGGCGACGACTGGGACCGCATGCTCGTCGATTTTGTCGCGGATGAATTCAAGAAGAGCAACGGCTCCGACCTGCGCCAGGACCCCATGGCCCTGCAGCGCCTGACGGAAGCCTGCGAAAAGGCCAAATGCGACCTTTCGACGCTGCCGCAGACCACGATCAACCTGCCGTACGTGACCGCGGTCAACGGCGTGCCGAAGCACCTGACGCAGACGATCTCGCGCGCCAAGTTCGAATCGCTCTGCGAACCGCTCTTCGAGCGCCTGCGCGCGCCGGTGCTCCAGGCGCTCAAGGACGCCAGCATGTCGCCGAGCGAAATCGACGAAGTCGTGCTCGTCGGCGGCTCGACGCGCATGCCGCGGGCGCAGGAAGTCTGCAAGCAGGTCTTCCAGGGCAAGGAACCGCACAAGGGCGTCAATCCGGACGAAGTCGTGGCCGTCGGCGCGGCGATCCAGGCCGCAGTGCTGGCCAACGAACTGCACGACATCGTGCTGCTCGACGTCACGCCGCTCTCGCTGGGCGTCGAAACGGCCGGCGGCGTGCTGACGGTGATGATCCCGCGCAATACGACGATTCCGCACCGCAAGGCCGAGACCTTCTCGACCTACGGCGACAACCAGCCGGGCGTGGACATCCACGTGCTGCAGGGCGAGCGCAAGATGTCGCGCGACAACCGCACCCTGGGCAAGTTCCACCTCGCGGGCATCCCGCCGGCGCCGCGCGGCGTGCCGCAGATCGAAGTCACCTTCGACATCGACGCCGACGGCATCCTGAACGTGCACGCCAAGGACAAGGGCACGGGCAAGGAACAGAAGATCGAGATCAAAGCCAGTTCGGGCCTCGATAAGTCCGAAGTCGAACGCATGGTCCGCGAAGCCGCCTCGCACGAAGTCGAAGACAAGGCCAAGGGCGAACTGGTCGAAGCGCGCAACAAGGCCGACCAGCTCTGCTACCAGCTCGAGAAGCTGATCAAGGAGCACGAAGCCAAGCTCTCCGACGAGCCGCGCAACAAGGCGGAGAAAGCCATCGCCGACGTGCGCGAAGCGCTGAAGGGCGACGACAAGGCGAAGATCGACGAAGCCGTCAAGAAGCTCGAAGAAGCCAGCTCGAAGCTTGCCGAAGAGCTGTACGCGAAGAGCGGCTCGACGCAGGGCGCGCCGACCGGCGCCGAAGCGCCGGGCGGTCCGGGCGAACCCGGCACGGGCAGCAGCTCGACCGGCCCGCGCCCCAACAAGCCCGCGCACGATGGCAAGGAAGGCGAAGTCATCGACGTCGAAGCCAAGGTTATCGACCCGGAGAAGAAGTAAGCCGGGCCTAATTGGTGCCGAAAATGAAAGCGGGCTGTCCTTAGTGGGCAGCCCGCTTCCTTTATATGGGTGTCCAGCGTCTCGGAATCAGGAGCGCCAGGCGTTGGGTTCGATGGCCGCGAGCGCCATACCACGCGCCTTCAACTCAATGGGCACATTGATGTGCTTGCGCCGGACCGGCACCCAAGCCGCGACGCCGCCCAACTCTTCACACATCGGGCAGGCCTCGAAAACCAGTCCCTGCGGCCAGTGAATGCGGACGGCGCAAGCCGTGCAACAATAAAGCGCGCTCTGCGGGACGATTTCCCCAAGGTAGTAGCGACGGCGCTTCACGAGGCGAGGCAAAGGCATGACCACGGGCTTCTCCTGGCTCCGAAAATTCGGACTCCAGGGAAAGTAATCGCAAACCCGCGGCCAATCGAAATTCCGCGGGCCTTATGAAAGTGATTTAGCGGAAGGTGTCCCGCGAGAGCACCGGCTCCTGGCGCGAACCGATGTTCACGAGGATGCCCAGGCAAATAAAGGAGGAGAGCAGCGAGCTGCCGCCGTAGCTCACGAACGGCAGCGTCAGTCCGGTGGTCGGCAGGAGGCCCAGCGCGACGCCCATGTTCACAAGCACCTGGCTGCACAGCAGCGTCGAGATGCCCACCGCGATCAGCCGCCCCGCGGGTTCGCGCGTGCGCACCGCGATGCCCAGGCCGCTCAGCACGATTATGGCAAGCAAGGCTACCACCAGCGCGGCGACCACGAAGCCGCCTTCTTCCGCGACCACGGCGAAAATGAAGTCGGTGTGCTTCTCGGGCAGCATGTCCAGGCCGCTCTGACTCGAATTGCACAGGCCTTGTCCAGTCAGACCGCCGGAGCCGATCGAGATCTCCGAGCGCAGCAACTGCCAGGCTTCGTTCAGGCGGTACTCGTCGGGGAAGAGCCACGCTAGCACGCGGCGCTTCTGGTAGTCCTTCATGATCGACATCCAGAGCAGCACCGTGCCGCCGCAGCCAGCCATGGCCATCAGGCCCAGATGCCAGAGACGCGCGCCTGCCGCAAAAATCATGGCCACGAAGACCGGCACCAGGGTCAGTGTTGTGCCCAGGTCGGGCTGCTTCATCAACAGGGCCAGCGGGGCGAACCAGATCAAGAGCGGCATGGCCAGCCCACTCAGGCGCTTGTAGCTCTCGCGGTGCATCAGGTAATGCGCCAGCGCGATGATCAGCGCGGGCTTCATCAGTTCGGCCGGCTGCAGTTTGAAAATGTACAGGTCGAACCACGCGCGCGCGCCGTTGACGGGCCGCGTAAAGAGTACGCCGACAAGCAGCACCATCCCGATGCCGTAGAGCACCGGCGAAGCACGCAGCAGGGCGGGGTACTCGATGCGTTGCAGCGCCAGGAAGACGCCGAAGCCCAGGCCCGCGAAGATCAGTTGGCGGATCACGAACGCGAAGGCACCTTCACCCGCGCCGGGTACGCCGTGTGAGGCGCTCCAGACGAAGACCATGCCGATGCACAGCAGCAGGCCCGTTGCGCCGATCAGCACCAGGTCCGCGCGGCGCAGGCGATCATAGACGCGTTCGGCGTGGAGCAGGAGCGTCCTGGTCGTACCGGTGCGCTGGGTGGCAAGGACGGAGGGCATGCGCTTACTCTTTCTTGCGCGGTTCGGCCCGCGTGCCGTAGATGCGCTTGAAGGCCTGGTACGCCAGCGGCGCTGCGACTTCGCCGCCGTGCCCGCCGTTCTCGACGAAGAAGCAGAACGCGATCTTTGGTTTGTCCGCAGGCGCGTAGCCGGCAAACCAGGCGTGCGGCGTGTCGTTGACCTTGCCGGTGTCAGCGGTGCCGGTCTTGCCGGCGACGCGGATGGGCAGGCTCGCCGCGCCCTTGGAGAAGGCGTGGTACGCGGTGCCGGACTCGCCCGGCGTGCCGACGCTGACGACTTCGTCGAGGCCTTCGCGCACGATCGAAAGCGTGTGTTCCGACCAGCCGAGTGCGCGCGGCGCGGGCGGAGTGTCGTCGAGGCGCAGGTGCGGCGTGACCGCAAAGCCGCCGTTGGAAAGCGCGGCCATCAGCACCGTGGCTTGCAGCGGCGTGACCGACATGTAGCCCTGGCCGATGGCGAGGTGGAAATCCTTCCCGCGTGCCCAGCCGCGTTCGGGCGAACCTTCGGGGAAGTGCTGCTCGCGCCATTCCCGGTCGGGGAAGACGCCGCTGGATTCGCCGCCCAAGTCCAGCCCGGTGCGCCGCCCGAAGCCGAGGATCTCCGCGTAGGTTGCGAGGCGCTCGACGCCAACTTTTGCGCCGAGCTGGTAGAAGAAAATGTTGCAGGAGCGGCGCAGCGCGTGGGTGATGTCGACACGGCCGTGCGCGCGCTTGCCGTCGCAGTGGTAGATCGTGTTGCCTTCCTTGATGTGGCCGCAGCAGTCCACCGTGTCGTTGGGCGAGATCAGTCCGTTCTCCAGCGCGACCGCGGCGACGAACGGTTTCATCACCGAGCCGAGCGGATACTGGCCGGAGACCGCGCGGTTCATCAGCGGTTTGGCCTGGTCGGAGAGCAGTTCCTTGAGCTGTGCCGAAGTCTCGGGCGTGCCGCGCGGAGGGACGAATAAATTGGGATCGAAAGTCGGCCAGCTCGCCATGGCCAGAATTTCGCCCGTGCGCACGTCCATGATCACCGCGGCGCCGGGCTTGCCGAGCGCGGCGAGGGTTTCTTCGCAAGCTTGCTGCCAGTCGGAGTCGATGGTCAGCGTGAGCGTCGCGCCGGGCTTGGGCGTGGACTGCGCCAGCGCGGGCGCGTCCTTGCGGCCGGGCACTTTGTAGTTGAGTTGCAGCGCGTGTTCGCCGCGCAGGAGCTGATTATAGAAGCCTTCGACGCCCGATTCGCCGACGCGCACGTCCGTCAGCGAGCGCTGTGGGCCATCGCCCAGCCAGGTGCGTTCGGCTTCGCCCAGTTCCATGCGCGACGGGCGCTCGGCCCAACGCACCGGGTCGGACAAGCCGTGTTCGGCGGCCTGCCGGCGCTGTTCGGGTGGCAGGGCGTGCAGAACATCGAGCAGATCGCGCACGTCGATGATCTCGCGCGGGTCGCGGCCCAGGATCGAGGCAAGCTCGGCGTCGTTGGCGTCGAGGCGCTCGCGCAGCTTTTCCCAGAGTACTTCGCGGTCGTGCAGGCGTTCGACCAGCTTGCCGCTCTCGCGCAACTGCTCGAGTTCCTCGGGCGAAAGTTCGCGCAGCGTGCCCAGAATGTGGGCGAGGAAAGTCTTCTCGGGGTAGACGCGGCGCACGGAGTGGATGCAGCTCAGGCCCGGGATGCCGGCGCCTTGCTTCGCATCGGGCAGCGCGCCGGCGATTTCCTTGTTCTTCGCGGCGAGCGCGGGATTTTCGAAGCTGCTCTCCTGCCATGTGCGCAGCCGCGTCCAGGTGGCTTCGTCGAGGTCGCGCAGGATTGGGATGGCGTTGCCGGCGCTCTTCCATTTGCGCGCGACCTGATCGAAGGCTTCGAGCAGGCCGTTGGCAACTTCGTCCGGCGTGCGCCCGGTCTCGTGCGCCACGCGCTGGACCCACGGATCGTGCGTGAGGCGCTCGGTCAGGCGGGCGAAGGCTTCCTGACGCGCGGCGTTGGCTTGGTTGTTCGCGCGCGCCAGTTCGACTTCGGCCAGATCCACCGTCAGCGTGGGCAGTTGGCTCGGCGTAACGGCCAGGTCGTACGAAGCGTGATCGACCGCGACGAGCATGTTGTCACGCGTGCGAATCTCGCCGCGGGCGGGCTGGAGCAGATGTTCCCGGGTGCCGAGCGAAGTGCGAACCTGCTGGTACTCGTTGCCCCGCACGAGTTGGAGCTGCGCCAAGCGCGCCAGCACGATCGTGAAGGCCGCGAGCATCAATCCCGCGATGATTTGCACCTTGAACTGGAACATCGCCCGTCCTTTTCGCAGCTACCGCATCACGGCAAACGGCTTAACGACCGGCGCGAACTTCCCGCGCCCAGACACTCAAAAGGCCCAGCCGCGCGCAGCTCCATTCCAGAAAGAGCGCCAGCGGAAGTCCAATCACGATGGAGGCCACCACCCGGTGCAAGAGCAGCGCGAAGCCTTCGCCCAAGGTCTCCAGCGCGCCGGTCATCCAGCCCAGCAGCGCGAAGACCAAGTATGCGATCAGCGTGCCGAGCACGCAGGCCAACCACGCGCCCAAGCTGCGCGCGCGCACGAAGTCGCGTTCGAGGTTCCAGAGGGCCAGCGCCGCGGCAAGGTAGCCGAGCGTGCACAGGCCCAGCCGCGGCGACGCGAAGGCGTCCATGCACAGGCCCGCGCCGAAGAGAAAAATGGAGGCGGTCTCCGCGCGCCCGCCCGCGAGCAGCAGCAAGCCGCCCAGCAGGAGCAGATCGCCCTGCAGCCACACCGGCAGGCCGGGCACGAGCGCAAGCTGCAGCGCCGCGAGCACCGCGACCAGCACGCCGAATCCGAGGGCTTCGCGCAAGCGGGCTCCTACTTCTTCTTCGCGGGCCAGGGCACTTCGGCCGGGGTCAATTCCTGTACTACAAAAACCGCTTCCAGATTCGGGCCCGAAACCGCGGGCCGCACGAGGATCTGCCACTCCAGGTCGCCTTTGCGTTCGCTCGAGACGACCGTGCCGATCCAGCAGCCGGGCGGGAAGGAGCCGTCCAGGCCCGAGGTCACGACCGCTTCGCCGGGCCGCGCCTGCACCTTCGCGCCCACGGCTTTGAAGACGCACAGGCGTTCGCCGTCAACGGTGCGTCCGCCGCTCAGCACGCCTTCGACGCGGCCTTCGCTCAACCGCGCGGAGACCGTCACGCCGGGATGCGTCACCAGCGCCATGCACGCCGCGCCATCGGCCGAGGAGACCACGCGACCGGCGACCGCGCCGCGAAACAGCACGCCGTCGCCCTTCTTCACCCCGTCGTGCAGGCCGCGATCGAGGCCCAGCAGCGGCTCGGTGCCCAGGGTCTGCCGCGCGATCACCTTTGCGCTGGCGCCTTTGGGCCGCGCGACTTCCGCGGGCAGCGCCGCGGCCCCGGCTTGCGCGCGGAGCTGGCGGTTCTCTTCCTGCAAGCGCACCAATTCGGCGCGCAGGCGGTCGGCTTCTTCGTTGGATTTGCCATCGTCGCCGCGCGGAGAAGTTCCGTTCGGCGCGGCCCGCGAAGCGGAGGCCGTTGCGCCCGCGTCGCCACCTTTGCTGAACCAACCGAGCACCGGCTTGCACAGCGAAAGCGCTTGGCTGCGCAACGACCAACCGTAGCTTTCGGGCAGGAGCACCAGTGTCGCCGCGACGGCGAGAAAAAACCAAAGCAGGTAGCGCGGGCGTTTGGTATGGCGAGGCATGCGAAAATCCGCTTCGTTTTAGGGGCCGCAACGGAGGGCCTAATAAAGCACCTAAAAGAGATCGGCGTTTTTCGCGCTAAACTTAAGCAATTTGAGGAGTTGAATGACCCGGCGGCGGTTTTGGAAGGCACCGCCGCACAAGGGCTTGCAGATACGGCTGGTTTTAGGTGGTCTTCACTTCCGCTTCGGCGTTGTCTTTGGTATCGCCTTCAAGCTGGTACTGGGCGAGTTTGCGGTACAGCGTCGTGCGGTTGATGCCGAGCAGTTCGGCAGCTTGGTTTTTATTGCCCTGGCAACGCGTGAGCACCATCTGGATCAGGTCGCGTTCCACGCTTTCCAGCGCTGGGCTGCGGAAACGCATGACCCATTCGTCCGAAGCGGGCGCGGAAGCGGCAGGCGGAGGCGTGCTTACTGGCGCGGTATTGCGGTCGGAAATCTTCGAGAGCGGCGTAAGCGCTTGCGTCTTGCGCATGCGGTTCACGGGCGCGATGCCGGGTTCGATGCTCGCGAGGCCCAACAGCATCGCGCGTTCGACGCAGTTGCGCAGCTCGCGCACGTTGCCCGGCCAGTCGTAGGCGCAGAGCTGGTCCAGATTGGCGGCGGAAACCCGCATCGCCGGGCGCTTGAATTCCTGCGCGAACTCTTCAATGAAGTACTCGACCAGCGGCTGCAGGTCCTGGCCGCGCTCGCGCAGCGGCGGCAGGTACACCGGCACCACCTGGAGGCGGTAATACAGGTCTTCGCGGAAGACGCCTTCGGCGACCATGTCGACCAAGTTGCGATTGGTCGCGGCGACGATCCGGCAGTCGACGGGAAAGTCGCGCGTCGCGCCGACGGGCCGGTAGACGCGCTCCTGCAGCACGCGCAGCAGTTTGGCCTGCAACGCCAGCGGCATGTCGCCGATTTCGTCGAGGAAGAACGTGCCGCCCGCGGCCTGTTCGACCAGCCCGCGCTTGGAGGTCTTGGCGTCGGTGAACGCGCCGCGTTCGTGGCCGAAGAGTTCGCTTTCGAGCAGCGTCTCGGGGATCGCCGCACAATTGACCGAGACGAAAGGGCCGGCCTTGTTTGGGCTGAGCAGGTGCACCGAACGCGCGGCGACTTCCTTGCCGGTTCCGGTCTCGCCCTGAATGAGAACCGTGGTCGCGGGGCTCATCGCGACTTTGGCGAGCATCGCGCGGACTTCAAGGAGCGCGGGGCTTTCGCCGATCATGCCGCCCATGGCCTTGATGGCCTTTTGCTGATCGCGGCGCAGCGACTGCACTTCGCGCTTGAGCGCCAGACCTTCGAGGATCTTTTCGAGGAGCGCTTCGAGTTCGCGGATGCCAAAGGGCTTCGCGATGTAATGCGCGGCGCCGCGGCGCATCGCTTCAACCGCGAGTTGGATGCTGCTCTGCCCGCTCATCACGACTACGGCCAAATCCGGGCGCACTTTCAGCAGCTCGGACAGCACCTGCAGGCCGTCGTCCTTGCCCAGCATGACGTCGAGCAGCACGACATCCGGTTCCCATTCGGCACATTTGGAGGTGCCTTCGGCGGCGGTGTGCACGCATTCGACTTGGAATTTTTCGTTGGAGAAAGCATCGCAGACGAGGTTCCCAATGTGGGCATCATCGTCGACCACCAGAATCTTCGATTGCATAGCTGCGGGTGCCCCCTCTCCACTGGTCCGGTTGCCCCGGTCCAGCCCCGAGCGACTTTTCAATAACCCGCTACTTTCTAGCGCTGCGGCTAAGAAATACCAGAGAGTACGGAAGCTTTTTGTTTCGCTTGTGCCGAAGAAATGCACGTGTTCCTTCGTCATCAATACTAGACCGCTTTTGTGCGGTGCGCCTCGTGCCCCGACCGATACCATGCTGGGCTCAAGACCGGAGGAGTTACCGATGGTAGTGCGAATGATCTGGTGTGCCCTGATGGCTTGCGTAATCGCGGTGGGTTTGCACGCGACCGAAGAAGTAATCGTGGTCGAGCAGCAATATAAGATTCTGAAGATCGGCGAAGGCGGCGTCGATGCCAAAGATATTAAGCAAAAGCTATATATTCACAAGGACTGGGTGCGCATCGACGACTTCAGCGACGCCACCTCCGCGCAGCCGACCGAAACGTTCTTCATCGACTTCAAGGAAAAGAAGATTTACGACGCGGACAATCTCGGCCCCAAAATGACCGTGGTAACTTTTGACGAGCGCCGCGAAAAGATCGAACAGAACATCAAGGACGTACAACGCGACTTGAAAAACATGGATGAAGGTCCACAGAAGAAAAAGTTTCTGCGCCTGAACAAAGCCTTGCTCGATCTGGATCGGAAATTCGAAACAAAAGAAATGCCAGACAAATCCAAAGTGAGCGGCGTCGATTGCAAAGTCATCGAAATCGTCGATTCGAGTGAAAACGAGTACGTGCCGTACAAGGCTTCGCTGCATCCCGACATTATTCTGCCGTCCGACTACGCCGATGCGCTCTTTCTGCTCAAGATTTTGGGCAAAGGCATGAAGGAATATCTCTCGAAGCAGAAAGACCTGTTTCAGCATCTGCCCATGGAACTGACCCTGGATCTGGCCGCGGGCGGCAAGCTGGAAACGAAGGTCGTTAAAGTGGAACGCAAGCGCCTCGATCAGCTCGATGCGGGCCTGGACCAGCCGCCGGCGATTAAGATGCCTCCGACGCCCGATCCGAAGAAGGGCAAGTAGCGCGGCGTTTCTATATAATCAGCAGACGTTGTGGCGTGGCCGCGTGTAGGCGCGCCCGACCGCAGGCCTTAAGGAAGCGAATGCGTTATGGCGCGGTTTGGCGGCTTCATGGCCTGCATGCTGGCGCTGATCGCAGGCCTTGCGCTCGTTCCCGCGGTGCAAATTAAATCCTCATCACTGCCTGTGCCTTCAAATATTGAGCTGATTTTGCAACCCGCCCCGGTCGCGCTTGAAAAGGAAAGCCCTCGCATAAGCGACGAGGTGCTGGTGGTGGAGCAATTCTACCGGATTCTGAAAATTGGCGACGGCGGTGTCGACCCCAAATACGTCAAACAGAAACTGTACTTTCATCGGGACTGGATGCGCATCGACGATTTTGCCGACGAACAGGCCACGTTGCCTGCTGAAACATTCTTCATCGATTTCAAAGCGCGCAAAATTTATGACGAGGACAACCTGAGCCGAGAAATTCATGTCGTGACCTTTGAGGAGCGCCGCGAAAAAATTGCGCAAAACATCAAAGACGTGCAACGCGACCTGAAGAACATGGATGACGGCCCGCAGAGGAAAAAGTTTCTGAGGCTTAGCTACGCGCTGCTGGATCAGAAGCGCAACTATGCCCAGTTTGTGCCGCCCGCAAAGACGCCAGTCGCTGGAGTTGCTTGCCAGGTGACGGAAATCTTTGCACTCGACGAACCCTACAAAATTTCGTGCCGAATTGCGTTGCACCCGGACATCGAACTACCCTGCGATTACGCGGAAGTGCTTTACCTGCTCAAAATCCTCGGGCCGGGCTTGCGGGAATATCTGTGCCGGCCGCCGCCGCTATTTCACCGCCTCCCCATGGACCTGGATTTGGATTTGGCCGTGGGCGGCAGGCTGCAGTTCAGGGTGTGGAAGGTCGAACGCGTGCGCCTCAACCGGCTCGACCCAGGCCTGGCCAAGCCGCCAGCGTTCCAGACGACGCCGCAGACAGCGCCGCCGAAGAGCAGATGACCGCGTCCCAATTTATTCCGCTTTTAGGGCGGCAATGCACAATAAAGTGGCCGGGCTTCAGTGCGAAAATAATTTTTAAAATCACCCTCTAAATTCTTGACTTTGCTTCCATAAAGGAGTTAGTTAGCCCCGTAGGATCTTAAAGGAGTCGGACCCGTGCACTTGTTTAGTCTACAAACCTTATCATATCGGCCGCAGCCCTGGCAGAGCGATCGCCAGTCGGCAAGACCGGCCATTATGCTCGCACATCCGAAAGCTTGTGTACGCTCCAAGGCGAATTTGAATGAAGGTACGCGCCCACTGGAGAAACCGGCACCCTAGGAAGGTTGAACTTCCGGCCATAAAAGGCCTTCCAGGGTGCGAGCCCTGGAAGGCCTTTTTCATTTCCGGAGCACGAATTAGGCCCACGAAAGAAAGGAGAAATAGAAGCAAGGCAGATTGAATTAAGGCCGTAAACCGCCCATGAATTTCCAGACCGTTCGCGCGTGCTATGCGGACGGGCCGCTCAGATTCTTTCTCCTCGCTCACCAGGTGTGATGCAGGCGCAGGGTCCCCTTGCGCGCGGAGAAGCTCTGTGCCTGTGGAAATCCAGGCGGACCCGTCGCGGGTGTGGCTCAGAGGCTGAGTGCGAGCGTGCCAAGCTCGAGGTGCGGGTTCGATTCCCGCCTCCCGCATGGAAGTAAAGGATTGCGCTGCCGCTCCGGTGATGCCGGCGCACACGGCTCCCTGGTACGGAGCAAAGGAGGGTTCGACTCCCTCGGGCGGCTTGCAGGCAGGAACGGTTGCCGCGGCGTGGCGGCCACAGGCTCCGCTCGTACCGGGGCAGGGCGGGTTCGACTCCCGCGCGCGGCTTTGAAGTTGCCCGCCAAGCATTGGCGATGCACGGGCCTTGTAGACCCGAAGAGGCCGGTGCGAATCCGGCGGCGGGCTTGCGGCAAAGTTGGGGCGTTCGTTCAACGGGAGGATGCGAGGCTGGCAGCTTCGAGATGTGGGTTCGATTCCCGCACGCTCCATGGGGTGGAGAAAAATTTGGAGGCGCGGCCTGGGAGCCACGCGCGCCTGTAAAGCGCGCGCTCTTGCGAGCTGCGAAGGTTCGAATCCTTCCGCCTCCATGTTGGCCCTCTCCGTGGAGGGAAGTTTCGATGCGATGTGGCGAAACCGGTATCGCGCCCGCCTGTTAAGCGGGAGTTGGGGGTTCGAATCCCTCCCTCGCAGTTGGGGTGATGGTGAAATCGGGATCACGCGGCTTTCGCATAGCCGAATTCCGGGTTCGACTCCCGGTTGCTCCATGAAGTGCGGACGTGAAGTAAGCCGGCCCCATCGTCTAGCGGGCAGGATACCGGTCTTTCGAACCGGCGACCGGGGTTCGAATCCCCGTGGGGCTATGAAGGAAGAAGTATGCGGGCCTCCGTGGCGTAACAGTCGGAGCGGGTTCGAGTCCTGCCGGGGGCATGCGGACAGGCCGCTTGCTGGCTGGATGTACATACAAATGTGTGCCTGGAGCTCGAGTGGCAGAGCAGCTGCTTTTTAAGCAGCCGAGTGTGGGTTCGAGCCCCACCGGGCGCACCAAAGTAGAGGTCGGATGTGCCTGGAGCTCGAGTGGCAGAGCATCTGCTTCTTAAGCAGCCAAGTGTGGGTTCGAGCCCCACCGGGCGCACCAATGCGGGATCGTCTAACCGGCAGGATGTCTGGCTCTGAACCAGGCGATGGAGGTTCGAATCCTTCTCCCGCAGTGAGGTAGTGCAGCGGGACCGCGCTTGTGGAGTGTCTTGGCGGCACGCGACGCTTCCAACGTCGAGGAGCGGGTTCGATTCCCGCCTCAAGCATGATGGCTCGTCGTCCAATGGGAAGACGCCGGCCTTTGGAGCCGGAGATCGAGGTTCGAGCCCTCGCGGGCCAGTCGGTCGACGGATTACGGAGCGTAGGGAAGCGGCCAACCCGCCTGCTTCGGATGCAGGAGAACGCTGGTTCGAATCCAGCCGCTCCGATGTTTGGGAGGTAGCTCAATGGAGAGCGCCCGGTTTGGGACCGGGAAGGTGCGGGTTCAAATCCTGTTCTCCCAATGTTGGCGAAGGTGGCGTGTACGGAGGGTGTTGTAGGGGACTGCATGGCTGCCTGATATGCAGCCGGTGGAGGTTCGACTCCTCCCCCTCCGATTGACGGTGTCTGGAGTGTGCCGGGCGCACGCGAGCTTGTGAGGCTCGAAGAACGGGTTCGACTCCCGTCAGACACCCTGGATGTGAAGCACATGGATGTGTGAATCGCTCGTGGTGTAGCGGATCTGCACACGACTCTGCGAACGTCGAGGCCCAGGTTCAACTCCTGGCGAGCGAGTGAAGTGGATTGGCCGCGTGGCTGAGCAGCGAAAGCGCCCGCCTGCAGAGCGGGATATCGGGGGTGCAAGTCCCTCCGCGGTCTTGAAGCCGTCTCGGGGCTTGAGCTGGTGAGGACCGAGCGCCTGGTTGAAGCCCAGGAGGACCGGGTTCGACTCCCGGGGGCCCCATGTAACGCGTGCGCCGCGACAGCGCACCGGTTTGAAGGGAGGTGATCCGCAGTCTGGTGTACGCAGGCCTCCGAAGGCAAAGGAGTGGAGCCGCTTCCCTGTCGAGGATGAGAAAGCCGGTGCGACTCCGGCCGGAGGCGCTTTTCTTGCGGACGGCAATCGGCGGGGAGCGCGTGTGTGCGCGCGCTCCCCCCGCGCCCCGCCTGCAAGGCGCGGACGATCTCCCGTGGTGAAAGAGAATCACTCCGTGCTTCTAACACGGTATTGGGGGTGCGAGTCCTCCCGGGGGAATCGGTGTAGGGACGTAAATCGGAAGCGGGTGGCAAGGCGTGGCGCCTGGCAGGTCTCATAAGCCTGCAAGTGCGGTTCGATTCCGCAACCCGCGATGCGTGCAGGGCAGTCGGGTCGTCGGCCGCTTGGTCCAATGGCAGGACGCCAGCATCACAGGCTGGAAACGAAGGTTCGATTCCTTCATCGGCTATGCAAGACGGCGGGCTCGCTTGGCTCAATGGCAAAGCGCCACCGTGACAGGGTGGATACGGAGGTTCGATTCCTTCAGCGGGCATCACCCCTCCTCGCCCGGAGTTTTCCCCTCCCGGGCGGGGAGGGTGCGGCAGGGGGAGTGCGAAATGTTCGCTCGCTCCGTGGCGGAATGGCAGACGCGCGCTGCTCAAACCAGCAGGCCCGCATGGGCGTGGGGGTTCGAATCCCTCCGGAGCGATTGAAGACAAGGAGGGTTCGAAGTCATTTGGCTGCGGTAGCCCAACGGCAGGAGGCGCCTGGCTCAGAACTAGGACAGTGTGGGTTCGAATCCCTCTCGCAGCATGAAAAATGGAAGTGGGCCGGACGCTGGTCCGCCGGGCCTGACTGCTAAACAGGTGGACGCCATAAGGCGTTCCGCGGGTTCGATTCCCGCCGCTTCCGTTCGAGCCGTTGCATGGGCGGGCCTGGTGGCCCGCATGGGTGGCCCTCGACGAGGGCTCAATAAGGAGTGGAAGGAGCAGGTCATGAAGTTTCATCGGCAATGCGTACTCGAATCGACGCGCGGCGGCTCGAAGCGCGTGATGGTCACGTGGGTCCCGGAGATCTACGCGACGCTCGGACATGAACTCACGATCCAGACGGCCGAAGGCCTCGAGCCCGGCTGGCGCGTGACGCACGTCGGCGGGCGTTTGCGCAGCAAGGCCGCGGAACACCGCCTGCAGCAGGTCGGCGCGGCGGCGCACTAATAATAAGGAAGGCAAACTGGACCGGCGCGCCAGGACCGCCTCGAAAGCGGATCGTTCCCGCTGAGGGAATGGGGTTCAAGTCCTCTGCCTTCCGTGTTGCTCCCGTAGTGAAACAGAATCATGCCACGCTTCGAACGTGGTGTTGGAGGTGCGAATCCTCCCGGGGGTGTGTGAAGTGATCAACGGGGCGTGGCGCAAACGGCAGACGCCGCGGTCTGAGAAGCCGTGGGGCATTGTTGCCCTTGGGAGTTCGAATCTCCCCGCCTCGATGCAACGCCGTGGACAACGATAAGGCGCGATGGCCTGGGGCCTGAGTGGTCTCCAAAACCGCCCGGTGGGGTTCGATTCCCTGGCGCCTTGTTCCTAATGGAGGATGTATGCAAAGTGCGCAATGGTCGCTGGTCCTCAACAAGCATTGGACGCCCGTGGGCTTCACGAGCGTTTGGCGGGCGCTCTGCAAACTCTATGAAGGGTCGGCGCGCGCGATCGCTCCGGAGGATTTCTCGACGCACGATTTCGACGCGTGGGTCGCGCGTGCCACGGGAACCGAGGTGGACGTCGTGCGCTCCGCCCATCTGGCCATCCCGGTCCCCGAAGTAATCGTGCTGGTGCGCTACGGCAAAGTGCCGGAGCGGCGGGTCGCGTTTTCGCGGCGCAACCTGTTCAAGCGCGACCGTTTCACGTGCCAGTATTGCCAGCGGCGCCCGGGCCTGGAGCGGCTGACCATCGACCACGTGCTGCCGCGCTCGCGCGGCGGGCGCACGCAGTGGACCAACTGCGCGACCGCGTGCCTGGATTGCAACCACCGCAAGGCCGACCGCACGCCCTCGGAAGCCGGCCTGGTGCTGCATTGCCTGCCGGCGGAGCCGCCGTGGACTTCGCGGCTCGCGAGCGCGCGGATCCACCGCAAGCCCGTTTGGACGCACTTTGTCCCCGAGACAACGCTGCGTGCGGAAGGCATCGAGTAAGCCAAGCCCCCGGTTCGCGAACCCGCTGCGCCTGCGCACTATCGAAAGCGCGGGCGCGGCGGCCGGGGCGCATTTTACGGGAGCCGGCGGCGCGATGGTGATGCGCCGCCGGTTCTGTTCTCGCGTTGCGGACAGGCCAACAAAGGGTATGGCTCGGGCGCATGAGCCGCTTGAAAGCCGCCCGCCGGCCGCGCGCATTTGTGACCCTCACGCTGCACCCGGCCATTGACCGCGTCGTCGAACTCGCGCGTCTCACGCCGGGCGCGACGGAGTCCGTGTCCTTGCGCCTCGCTGTGCCCGCGGGCAAAGGCGTGAACACGGCGCGCGGGCTGCGCCGCCTTGTGAAAGGCGCAGTCAGCGCCTGTATCTGGTGCGGCGCCGGCGAAGCGGACTTCCACACCGCGATGCTGGCCGAGGAATGCATCGCGACCCAGATTATCGCGCGCCCCGTGCTGACGCGGTCCTGCATCACGATTCTCGAAGCAAGCGGACGCGAGACGCATCTCAAAGAATCGATGCCCGCGCCAAGTCCTAAAGAAGAGGCCGCACTCACGAAAGCGCTCGCGAAGCTGAAGCTTCGCGGCGCGTGCGTTGCGATCTGCGGTTCCGCGCCGCCTGAGACCCGCGCGAAGACCATGGCGCGCGTCTTCGCGCGTTTGCGCGCCGCCGACGTACTGCTCGCAGACACCAACGGTCCCATGCTCGACGCGGCGGGCCGCGCGGGGCTCGAGGGAACCAAAGGCAACGCAGCCGAGATCGGCGCATGGCTGCGCTTGAAGCGCGCCTTCGATCCGGCGTCGAAAGCCGACCGCGCGAAGCTGCGCGCGGCGTGCCGCGCCACCGGGACTTCCCTATATAAAGGAAGAGCAGGTTCGGCTCCTAGAGCGGTCGTCGTGACGCTGGGTGCGCGCGGTGCGTGTCTGGCCCGCGCCGACGGCTTTTGGGTGGCTTCGTCACCGCCCCTATATAAAGGAAGGGCCGTGAGCGCGACTGGTTGCGGAGACGCCGCGACGGCGGGCTGGCTCTGGGCCTTCGAACAGTTCGGCATACGGGTTTCGCCCGAAGAGCAGCTCCGTTGTGTGGTCGCATGCGGTACGGCGAAGCTGGCCAGCGCCGACCCCGGCGGGCTTGACGGCGAACTTGCGCGCGGGCTGGCCAAGCGCACCAAAGTTCGCCGCGTCGAGTGAACGCGTGTGGCATTGCCGAGTCCGCGGGCATCGACTAAAAGAGAGCCAGTGTTACGCATTGGAGATTGCCACATGTCAGAGCCGCGCCGCATCAAAGTTCCCTTCCTGCAGGATGTCGCCGATTCGCTGAAGGCCGGCGACGCGGTGCTGCTTTCGGGCACGATCTACACCGCGCGCGACGCGGCCCACAAGCGGCTCCTCGACGCGCTGAATAAGGGCGAGAAGAGCCCGGTGCCGCTCGACGGCCAGTTGATTTACTATGTCGGCCCGACGCCGCCGAAGCCGGGCGAGCCGATCGGGTCGGCGGGGCCGACCACCGCAATCCGCATGGACAGCTACATGGAGCCGCTCTTCAAGCACGGGTTGATGGCCACGATGGGCAAGGGCCAGCGCTCGGTGGCGTGCGCGGCGCTGCACGGGCAATACAAGCGGGTCTACTTCCTGGCGATTGGCGGGGCCGGCGCGGTGCTGGGCAAGAAGGTCAAAGCCGCGCGCATTCTGGCCTATGACGATCTGGGCACCGAAGCGATCCGCGAGCTGGTGATCGAGGACTTCCCCGCGGTGGTCTGCATCGATACGCACGGCACCGACGCCTGTGCGGTGGGCCGCGCCAAGTACGCGCGCCCGGCGGCCGTTTAAGGCACTCGCTATAAAAGTACTACATAAAGCGGCGCGCGCCTTCGGGGCGCGCCATTTTTGTATTGGCTAGTCTTCGAGCAGGCTCTGGCCGTTCATTTCCGGGCTGGGCTTGAGGCCCAAAAGCTGCAGCAGCGTCGGGGCGACATCGGCCAGGCGCCCTTCGCGCAGCTTGGCTTTTTTATAACGCTCGGAGTAGAGCACGCACGGCACCGGGTTGGTCGTGTGCGCGGTGTGCGGGCAATTGTTGTCGTCGTCCCACATCTGTTCGGCGTTGCCGTGGTCGGCGGTGATCAGGACTTCGCCGCCCACTTCCGAGAGCGCCTGGACAATTTCACCCACGCATTTGTCGACGGTTTCGACGGCCTTGATCGCGGCGGCTTCGACGCCGGTGTGGCCGACCATGTCGCCGTTGGCGAAATTGAGGATGAAGAGGTCGAACTTCTTTGAACGGATCGCGGCGCAGGCGTGCGCGGTGACTTCCGCCGCGCTCATTTCCGGCTGTAGATCGTAGGTCGCGACCTTGGGCGAATTGGCCATGTAGCGCTCTTCGCCTTCCCACGGCGCTTCGCGCCCGCCGTTAAAAAAGAACGTGACGTGTGGATATTTTTCGGTCTCGGCGGTGTGGTACTGCTTGAGGCCCGCTTTGCTCACGACTTCGGCCAGCGTGCCCTTGAGTTCCTGCGATTCGAACGCGACGGGGCACTTAAAGCCCGCGCGATAATCGGTCATCGTGACGAGGTGCAGATTCTTCGGGCGCGGGCCGCGGTTCCAGCCCGGATCGGGGTCTTTGGCGGTGGTCTGCTCGAAGGCGTCTTCGAAAATCGCGCGGATGATTTCGCGCGGGCGGTCGGAGCGGTGGTTGAAGCTGATCAGCGCATCGTTGTCGCGGATCAAGCCTTGCGGCTTGCCGTCGTCACCCAGAATCACGGTGGGCAGGATGAATTCATCGGTCTCCGCGGGCGTCTTGGCGTCCTTCGGATGCTTGGCGTTGCGTTCGTACGCGGTGGCGATGGCTTCGGCGGCGGACTTGGCGGTGAAGTCGCCCTTGCCATGCACCATCGCTTCGTAGGCGCGCTTCACGCGCGTCCAGCGCTTGTCGCGGTCCATCGCGTAGTAGCGCCCGATCACGGTGCCGACGACGCCGGTGTCATAGAGGTCGAGCACGCGCAGGACTTCTGCGACCCATTTTTCGCCCGACTGCGGCGCGCTGTCGCGGCCGTCGGTGAAGAGATGCAGCACCACGCGGTCGCGCGTGAGCCCGTGCTGGCAGCACATCCGGATCAACGCGAGGTAATGTTCGGCGCACGAATGGACGAGCGCGCCGCTGATCAGCCCGAAGAGATGCAGGCGCGAGTTGTGCTTCTTGGCGTGGTCGATTGCGGTCATCAGCGCGGGGTTGGAAAAGAAGGAGAGATCGGCGATCGCGACATTGACCTGCATGAGGTCCTGCCAAACCACGCGCCCGCCGCCTAGATTCAGATGGCCGACTTCGGAGTTACCCATGATGCCTTTGGGCAGCCCGACATCGGTGCCGCTGGTGCGGAGCTGGGTCAGGGGGTATTCGCGCGAGAGGCGCTCGAAGACCGGCTTCTTGGCCAGGTGCACGGCGTTGTGTGCGGTCGCGGAGCGCAGGCCCCAGCCGTCCATGACGATGAGCATGGCGGGACCTTTGCGCGGGGGAACAGGGGCGGACATTTTTTAGGATCCTCGAAAGCGAGTTGAGCCAGGCCAGTTCAAGCGGCGTGAAAGAGAATAGCGTTTACCTCGCGCGGCGTAAAACGAAACACCGCAGAGCCGAGCAATTGGGAGCGGCCACGGCCCTATAAAAGGAAGAGACAGCGGGCGCCGGCGCCGACGGTGGCTCCCTTCGATTTGGACTTAGCTCTATGCACCATTTTTTGGAAAAGAGGCCTGAAAGGGGTGGTACATTATAGTATATATAAGCGCTGACGAGCGTTGCAGGAATGGCGAATTCTGAAAATTTGTGCACATCGGCGTGTTCTGGCGCTTGTAAGTCCGAATGGCCTGGAGACGTAGACCGGTTGGGCAAGGGCGGTTGGACAGCGTTTGGATGGCGGAAGACCTCGCATCGAATTTTCTTGCAAAAATGTGCACGTATGTGCATTTTGACGGATTGATGACGTGGAAGCGCAGGTACGGGCAGAGGCGAAGTCGCACAACATGTCACGCCAATTGGTCAAAGCCTCCCCATAGAACCACACCAAGTATACAATAAATACATACCACTGTCAAATTTAAAAATGAACTTTTGTGTGATTTGATTTGCGCTCGTAAGTGCCTTGAGATCTAGAGGTTGCGTGCATTGGCGATATTTTGCCCAGCCCACGCACGATTTGTGAAAAAAGGATGAGGACAGTGGCGCGCGCGGCGGTGAGATCAAGATGCAGCAGGTGGCGGGCTTCGAACACGGCTTTGGTGCGGAATCGCGATGCGATGAAGATAGCATACGCTCCTTCCATTAATGCTTCCCGCGGCCGCGCGAAGGCGGGCTTGGGACGCGGAGCTGCCGACGCTGAGGTGCGCGAAATGCGGGATGCGGAGCTGATCGCGAAGTTTCTCGCCCAGCGTTCTGAGGACGCATTCGCGGCCATCGTCGAGCGCCACACGGATCTCGTTTATGGCGTGTGCCTGCGTGTGCTCGGAGATTCCAACCAAGCCGAAGATGCGGCGCAGGCGACGTTCATGGTTTTATTGCGGGAAATCGGGCGGCTTGACGCGGGGCGGCCGCTGAGCGGGTGGCTGTTCCGCGTGGCAGAACGGGTGGCGCGTAACATGCGAAGATCCCAAGTCCGTCTCGCGCGGCGCGAACAAGCAGCCGTGGCCGGTGCTGGGTCGCCGGGGTCGGACGCGTTGTGGCAGGAACTGCGGCCCGAATTGGACGGCGCGCTGGCCAGCCTGCCGGCCAGTCAGCGGGAAACCATTGTTCTGCGCTATTACCGCGAGCTTTCGCGGGCTGAGATCGCGAGCGAACTGAAGTGTTCTGAGTTGACCGTGCGCACGCGGCTCAGCCGGGGACTTGAAGCGCTGCGCGAACGTTTGGGCCGGCGCGGCGTGCAGGTTTCGGCGGTGGCGCTGTCGGGAAACCTGGCAGGCAACTTGAGCGCAGCGGCGCCGGCTACACTGGCGAAAGCGATCACCGCGGGCTGTTTGGGGAAGGGCCTTGTTTCGGCTTCTGCCGCGGCCGCAGCCAATGCGGCCTCGCAGGCGATTTTTTGGGCCAAGGCCGCTTCCGCCACTTTGACGGTATGTGCCGTACTCGTGGCTGGGACGGTGGGTGTGATCGGCGTGCGCGTGCTGCTGACGCAAAAGCCCGCGACGCTCGAAGCAGGCGCGGAAGAACCGGTGGCGGCGCCTCCCCGTGCGCAAGCGGCACCCACAGACAAGGGCCGCGCGATGCCCCCGGGCTACGCCGAAGTCTTCCGCGAGGATTTCAAGACATTCGACCGCTTCAACGGCAAGAGCGGACGCTGGAAGACGCAGCTCTATTTCTACAATCCCAATTCGCCGACCATCGGCCGGATGCTGAACGACGATCTGCAACTGTACGTCGAGCCCGAATACGCGGGAACTTCGGGCAAACCGTTGGGCCTGAATCCTTTTTCGATCCGCGACGGCAAGCTGGCCATCACCGCCGACCGCGCGCCGGTGGCGGCGAAGCCCTTCCTGGCGAATTTCGCGTTCACTTCCGGAATGATTTCATCCGAGCCCGCGTTTGCGCAGCTGTACGGCTGGTTTGAGATCCGGATGAAACCGGCCAAAGGCCAGGGCGTGAACACGTGCTGTTGGATGCTGCCCACCGACCGCAGTTGGCCGCCGGACATTCAGATCGCCGCCACCAAAGACGGGGTCCGGATCATGCAGGGCTACAACGACGACTCGCGGGAATGGAAAGGCGGCTTGATACCAGCCGACTCAATTACCGGACAATTCCACACCTACGCATTGGAATGGACTGATGCGGAACTGGTCTGGTACATCGACGGCGTGGAGACGCGCCGCGCGAAAAATTTCATCCACAAGCCCATGTATGTGGTCGTGAATTTGAATGTGGAGCCGGGCGGCGCGGGCGCGGAATTCCCTGCGACGGCGCTGATCGAGTACATCCGAGTGTGCAAGAAAACCGGACAAAAATAAAAGGAGTGCCGCGATGCGATTGCTTGCGCTCGTGCTGAGCCTGTCCTGCCTGACTTTCGCCCTGTGTGCGGCCGACGCGCCCGCAACGACGCCGTCGGGTGTGCCGCTGCCCAAAGGCTGGACGCTGAAAGCTTCCGACCGCTTCGGTACGGGCGAGAAAAGCACCGTCAAAAATATGGTGCAGTTGCACGCCAAATATTTCGAGGGCCAGTTCTACAACGTGGACAAGAATGGACTCGTACGCCTGCCCAATGTTGTGATCAACAAGGAACAGCAGACCTACGAGCACTTCGAAAAAGTAATCACGTTCTCGGCGGACCATCTGACCATTGAAGGCCGAGGACACGCGGATGGCTCGATTACATCCGGCGAAATGGTCAGCAAATATACCGCGCGCAGTTTTTGCATCGAAGCGCGCTACCGCACGCCCACCGCCGATAAATCCTGGATGGGGCTCTGGTGGTATGCGTGGAGCTCCGGCAACGACACCTCTGAAATCGATTTCGAGCAACTGATTACACAAAAGCTCACGCCCCATGACGTGACGATGTTCAACCATCCCGGCGCGACGAATCTCAAGATTGCCGATCCGGCTTTTACGACAAAAGAAATGACCTACTCGTCGCCCACTTTCGACAGCAGCACCGCGCCACATTTCTACGCCGCGATTTATGACGACGAAGCCGGCACGCTCGCGCGCTACATTGACGGCAAGCTGATTTATTCGGGCTCTTTTAAATGGAACGCTTCCCTGGGCGGGACCGGGCATGGGCCTGATGCGTGCACGATCATATGCCTGGCCGTGGGTGGCGCTTGGCCGGGAAATCTGGCCGACCCCAAGTCATATCATGGCGATCTCGACGTGTACTCCATCGACTACTACGGCCCGGCGGGCGCAGCCCCCGCGGCCCCTGAGCCAGCCCCGGTGGCTGCGAACGGGCCAACGCCGTTCCCCGACGCGAAGGATGAAGCCGCCTGGCCGGGCAAAGGCGTGATTCGCGTTTTTCCAGGCTGGATGGTCGACAACCGCAATTGGTTCTGGAGCCGGCGCGAGCCGGACCAGGGTGCGGTGGTTTTCGTGGGCGATTCGAACACGGGCAATTGGAAAGCCGAAGAGATGGCGAAACTATTTCCCAAATTGAAACTCGCGAACCGTGGGATCGGTGGCGACGTGAGCCGCGGCGTGCTGTTTCGCTTCAAAGAGGACGTGCTCGACCTGCATCCGAAAGCGGTTGTGCTGAATATCGGAACCAACGATCTGACGGCGTATGGCAATCCTGCCGATGCGGTGGGCAACATCACCGCGATCATCGCGATGGCGCACAAGCAGGATCCGAACCTGCCTTTCATTGTCTGCACGCTGGCGCCGAGCGAGAGCACCGTTGCGCCGGTGAAGCCTGGCGCGCGCGAGGCTGTCAACGACGGCATCCGCAAGCTGGCCAATCCAGCGGCGCACACCGAGGTGCTGGACTTGTATCCCCTGTATGTCGACGCGGACGGTAAACAAAAGAAAGAGTTCTTTAACAAGGACCGCCTGCATATTTCGAGTGCGGGTTTTACGAAATGGGCCGAAGCGCTGCATCCGCTCCTGGCCAGGCTCAAGCTGGAGTAAGCGCATTGCCCAGCCGGACAATTCGACCAAAAGGCAAAAAACGGGCCGCGCTGATTGGGCGCGGCCCGGTTCATTTGCGTGGGTATGGCGCGCGGTTTACTTCACCAGCAGACCTTCGCGGTCGAGGCCCGTGTAGGTATTCGCGGGAACCAGGCCCAGCCACGGGTCGCTCTTCGGCGTCAGGAAGAGTTCCGCATAGACGCGGTCGTTGAGCTGGTCGAGGTGCTGATACAGGTTCGTGCTGCCGAGCCACGCATGGATCTGGCTGTGCAGCAGGTATTCGTTGCGCACCGTGTCGAGGGCGATGGAGTACTGGAACGCGCGCACGGTCGAGACGAGCGGATCTTCCACTTCCGCCTTGGATTCGGCGCGGGCTTCGGCGGCTTCGGCCGTGGGGAACTTGCTGCGGATCAGCGCGATGCTGCCGGCGTCGAGGGCGGCGTCTGGCACCACGCGTTCGGCGAGCTGGGCCCAGGTGGCGTCGTCGGTGGACTGACCCAGCGTGCGCATGCCGCGCGCCGCGCGCAGGAGCGGCCGTTCGACGACGACCTTCGAGACGGCGATAGGGCCGGCTTCTTCCGCAGTGGGCGCATCTTTTTTGCCTGACGAAACGTCCGCTTTGGCGCGGGCCGCCGCGGGATTCGCGTAGGCCAGCGCGGCTTTTTCGCCATCCGGCTGCTTTTTCAGTTCCTGCAACGCGTCGAGCCACTCCTTTTGCAGCGCCAACGCCGCAGCGGTGTGAAATTGCGCGAGCTTGGCTTTCACGGCTTTGTCTTCGAGCGGCGCGGTTTGGAGCGCGAGGGCTTCGTCGGCCTTCAGAAGCTTCATGAACATGGCCGGGCTGTACAGACCGGGGAGCACGTCCACGACGCGGCCTTGTGCGTCGAGAATGTAGTGCGCGCTGTTGCCGGTGATGGTGCGTTCGAGCTTGCGGCCGTCGCCGAAGTCGATCGTGATCTTGGGGACCGGGCGCTCGGAGGTCCAGACCAGCGTGAAGTGCTCCTTTAAGTACGCGGAGACTTCTTTGTTGGCGTACAGCGCGGTGCGGAAGAAGCGGCTGTTGGCGCAGGAGCAGTCTTCGTAGAGCTTGCCGAGCATGCGCAGCGCGAGGATCGGCTTGCCCGAGGTCTTCGATGCGGCACGCGCGTCTTCGATGCTGGTGTACCAGTAGAGCCCGGAGCTGTGCGCGTCCTTCTGCTGCGCGACCTGGTCGAGCGCATAGCGCACGCGTTCGGCGAGCGGCGAAAGTGGCGCGTCGGCGGACGGGCGCGCACGCAGTTCTTCGACTTCCTTGGGATATTGCTTGAAGAGCGCTTCGAGCCCCGCGGGGCCTTGCGCGCGCAAGGCCTTGATCCCGAGCGCGGCGGGTTCTGCGGCTTCGGAGCAGGCTTGGATTTCAGGCGCGGCGCGCGGGGTGTCTTCGGCGATGGCGGCGAAGCTGGCGAGCGCACAACACAGGGCCAGGGCGAGTAATGGTTTCACGGGACGCATAGGTAAACTCCTCCAATGGATTTCCTAATAAGGTAGACCCCTGAGCCGGGGCTTTGATTGTAAAGGAGGCGTAACAGTTGGCGGTAGGCCACGGCGCTTGTTCAAAGGGTGACGGGGAATGGCTTTGGGAGAGGGCAAAATAAAACACCGGGGGCGCTTGGGCGCCCCCGGTGCGTTCCGGGCAATCGCGAGGGAGGTTACGCGGTCGCCGGTTTGGTTGTCGCCGCCGGTTGTCCGGCTTTTCCGGCGTCCGGTTCGGCGGCTTGCGCCACTTCGCCGGCGTATTTGCGGGTGAGCTCGCGGGTCAGGCTTTCGAGATCCGCGATGCCTTCTCCTTTCACACCCGGATCGACGCCCGTGCGTTCCGCCAGCAGCAGCGTCAGGAGCGGACCGACCACGCTGGTCTCCAGTTGCGAGCCCGGCGCGTTGCCGCCGCTTCCGGCGCCCGTGATGAAGAGGCGCTCCGGCACCAGCGGCTGGCTCGAGTGCGCGAACTGCTCCGCGACCAGATTCAGTGCGAAGAGCCGCGGATCGCCGTACGCGCGAACCTTCTGGAACAGGACCGCGGCTTCCGAGAGGCCGGTCTGCGCGATGCGCGAGGCCGAGCCCTTGCCGAGGAGTTCCTGCGCCCTGGATTCGCCTTCAGCCAGGAGCTGCTTCGAGCGCGATTCGCCTTCGGACAGCAGCACCTTCGTCCGTGAATCGCCTTCCGCGTGCAGCACTTTCGTGCGCGCTTCACCTTCGGCGCGCGCGATGTCGCGTTTCGCCAGTTGCTGGGCTTCGGCCAACTGGGCTTGGGCCCGGTTCCCGGCGATCTCGATGCCGATCTTGGTCTGCGTGAGCTCCGCCTGTTTGTCCGCGGCGGCGCGCACGTCGTTCAGCTCGCGTTGCTTCGCGGCGGCTTCCTCCTGTTTCTGGTACGTCCCGATCTGTTCCTCGGCCAGGCGGCGCTGCCGGAGCTGGTCGAAGAGGCGTTCGATCGGGTCTTCCGCGCCTTTCTGCTTCGACTCCGGCCGGCCGATCAGGACCGCGATGCAGTTGATGTCGTACTCCCGGAAGCGGCGCGCGAGTTCCTCGGTCGCGCGCTTCTGGATTTCGTCGCGCTTCGTCAGCAGGTCCAGCATGTGCGAAGTCTGCGCGACATCGCGGAAATACGACGACAGGATCGGGTCCAGCGTCTGGCTGATCAGGCGTTTTACGTCACCGAACCGCTGGATGACGCTGGGCGCCTTCTCGTAGTCGATGTGCAGCACGAGCGACAGCGGCAGCGTGGGCTCGTAGCCGTCCGCCGTGATCAGTTCGATGCTGCGCAGGTCTTCGTCGTAACGGTGCGCCTCCACCTGCCCCGTGATCCAGCGCAGCACGAAGTTGACCGTCGGCACGAGCTCGACTTTGAGCGCGTACGGATTGAGCGCGTACTTGCCCGGCGGCAGCGCGCGCTTCCAGACGCCGCGCGTGCCCGGCTCGACTTGCTCACCGTACCGGAAACCCACGCCGGTCACGTCCAGGCCCATCTGGCCATAGTACGAGACCACCACGCCGACGTAGCCGATCGGGACGAGCGTCTTCGGCTGGATCTCCACCGTGGCGAACCAGCGATTGATGAAGTACGTCCCGTCCGTGAGCACCTGCAGCTGCTTGCCGCGTTGCCCGCCCAGGGCCAGAAACGTCTCCGGGTCCTGGAAGTAGTTATGGTCGCTCTGGCCTTCCGGTGCCTTTACCTCCGGAGCGATGATCTCGCCCGAGTCGATCGTCGGGCCGTCGTGCACCGTGACGACGCCGATGGAATCGTGCGGCGAGAGGCCGGCTTCCGCGTAGCGGCGCTTGCGTTCTTCGCTTTCCCCGCCCAAGTGGCCGATCTGCACTGAGCAGAAGCCGTCCAGTGAAGCCAAAAGCGTCTGCCAGGCGTGGTAGCGGCCTTCGTCGCCTTCGCGCACCGGCGCGGCGTAGACCTGCTTCTCCGTGATCACCACGAACTGCGCGGTGTTGATCGCGTAGACGCCTTCGCGCAGGATCGCACGCTGCCGGCCGCGCTGGCCGCCGCCCTTAAGAAAAGCCGCGGCGTCCTGAAACGAATTGCTCGCGACATTTTTTCCGAGCGTCTGGGTCGGCGGAAGCGGGGCGCCGTCGCGGGCGTAGACGTAGCCCAGCTTGCCTTCGCTCACCGTCACCAGCGGCACGCGGTGGATGCGGTACTGCCACGGGAAGTACCCGAGATGCAGCCCGCCGCGGAGCAGCTCGGCCTGAAAGCCCGCGCGGCCGTCGAACGAAGTCACCTGGCCGTTCTTGAGCGAACCCAGCGGCGACCAGAGTTTCTCGATGACGCCGACGCGGTGGTGCGGGATGTACCGCACGCCCAGGAGCCAGCAGCCCAGCGTAAAGGCCAGGACCACGCCGAGAATGGCGAGGCCCGTGTAAAGTAGAAGCTGCTCGGACATCGGAGACCTCCCGCGCACGCATTTTTGCAGGCCGCAGGCGAGCTTGTCCCCGGCGCTGAAGTCGGGGCGCGGCTGCGCCAGTGGCTGGCTGCGCGTGCGTGCGCTTTCCGGCCCGCGAGCGCACGTACAGATGTGCGGCATCCGTGCGTTGCGGGCACGACGTTGTTAGTGGGGGCGTGAACGATTGTTGAGACGCCCTGAACAGGCCTACGAGGTTAGCTGACGGGTTAGGGGCTTCAGGTCCCCCTCGTGCGTTGACCGCACGATGCACCCCAACGGCTCGGTTCCCCCGTTCCGCCTGCGACTCAGGCTGGACTCGGCTTTCGAATTTAACTTAATCATTATTTTTCATGCGCGTCAAGGCGTGCAATTTGCCGCGATATTTAAGCCTAAATTCCAGGCCCAGTTATATTGGTTCTGCACTTCGAAGGCACAGCGTGCAGCACCGTGGGGTCTCGCAACGCACACTTGGCCGCCCCAGGCTTCCCTGTATATTGTTTGGCGAACGAAAGGCTCATTTAGGGGGCGAAAAAATCCATGCGGCGCATCGACTCGCACTGCCACTTCAACGGCTTGCATCCCAGCTCGGCGAAATTCTGCGACGATCTGAACGTCAAAATCCTGAGCATCTGCATCGGCTTTGACAACCACGGCGAGTGGCGCAAGCAGGCCGAGAAGTACGGCGGCATGGCCAAACAATATCCGGACCAGTTCGCGTGGATCACGAGCTTCGATCTGCCGCGCTTTGGCGACAAAGGTTATGTCGATAGCGTGATCAACCAACTGGACCGCGACTTCAAGGCCGGCGCGGTCGCGTGCAAAGTTTGGAAAAACCTGGGCATGGAAGTGAAGCACCCGGACGGGCGCTGGTTCCAGGTCGACGATCCGCTGCTGCGCCCGATTTTCGATTATCTGGCGAAAGTGAAGAAGCCGCTGGCCATGCACATCGGCGAACCGATGGCCTGCTGGCGCCCGCTCGATAAGAACAGCCCGCACTACGGCTACTACAGCGTCAATCCGCAGTGGCACATGTACGGCAAATCCGATTGGCTCTCGCACGAAGACCACATTCTGGCGCGGGACAACATCGCGAAGAATCATCCGGATCTGCGCATCATCGCCTGTCACTTCGCGAGTCTGGAGTACGACACGGATGAAGTGGCCAAGCGCCTGGACAAATATCCGAACATGGCGGTCGATACGTCCGCACGCATTGGCGACATGATGATCCAGCCGCGCGAAAAGGTGCGGAACTTCTTCTTGAAGTACCAGGACCGCATTCTCTTTGGCACGGACCTGTTCACGCATTGGGACGTGGCGGTGCCGACCGACGCGCAGCGCGAAGAGATCCACAAGGAAGTCAAGGAATGCGCGCTGGCCTGGTTTGATTTCCTGTCGACGGACAAGGTCGTGAAGTACTGGGACCACTCGGCGCAGGGCCTGGCTTTGCCGGCGGACGTGTGCGAGAAGATCTGGCTGCACAACGCCAAGCACTGGTATCCGGGAATTTAAAGTAATTCAATTGAGCTGATTAAAGCAACGGCGTGCTCCGGGAGGAGCGCGCCGTTATTCTTTGCGCACCTTCAATTTCTGAAGTTCCGTCTCAAAATTGTGGACTTCCACGGCCCACCTTTCGAAAAGCGCAGTCAGCGCATCCGATTTCTTATCGATGGCGGCCTGCTCGATTTCGTTGGCCAGGCGCAGGAGTCGCGGCAGTCCCAAGGTTGACGTGGACCCCTTGAATTTGTGGCCCAGCAGTTCCACGTCGGCAGAGGAGGCGCGCTCAATGAAGCTAAAGGTAGTTTGCGCGGCGACGTGCGCGTCCTTGGCGAACCCCTCCACTGTTTCCCAAAACAAGCCTTCGTTGGCCACGCCAAAAGTTTCTTTTAATTCCTCCAGCTTGTGCCGATCCCAGACGGGCAGGCAGCTCAGATCGCATTTGTAAATCGCGGGCGCCGGATCGCGCAGGACTTCTTCGTCATCAGGTTCGATTGGCGCGCTTTGGCCGGCATCGGGCTTGAGCCACTTCTGCAGAATCGCCGCCAGGCGGTCGAGCGAGACCGGCTTGGATAGAAAATCGTTCATGCCCGCGTCCAGGCATTGCTTCCGGTCGCTACGCATCGCATTTGCCGTCATCGCAATGACGGGCACCTGCGGATTAAGCACGGGTCTGCCGGGTTTGCGAATCTGGCGCGAAGTTTCCAGACCATCCATCTCGGGCATCTGCATGTCCATCAACACTAGGTCATAGGGCGCGGATTCGAGCGCCTTCAGAGCTTCGAGTCCGTTTGGAACGATATCGGCATGCATGCCCAATTTAGTCAACATGGCTTTGGCCACGCGCTGGTTGAAGACATTGTCTTCGGCCAGCAGGATCCGGAAGGCCTGCCCGTTTGCCATGAGCGCTTCGCGTGCGGAGTAGCGCGAAATGATCCCTGCTTCTTTTTCCATCCCGCGCGCGCCGAGCGCCACGAGCAGGCAGTTGTGCAGGTCGTCTTTCCGGATCGGCTTGGGCAGATAAACAGAAAAGCCGAGTTCCTTGAACGCTTTGGCGTCACCGTGCTGGCCCACCGACGGCATCAAAACCAGCGTGGTGGCATTCAGATTCGGATCGGCTTTGACCATGCGGCAGAGCTCCGCGCCGCTGATGCCGGGCATGTGCATGTCCATGATGGCGACGCGGAATGCGCGGCCTTCTGATTGTGCGCGGGACAATTGCAAAAACGCTTCCGCCCCATTGGTAGCCTGCCGAACTTTCATCTGCCAGGATTCAAGGTGCCGCGTGAGGACTTCGCGATTGATGGTGTTGTCGTCCACGACCAGCACCGGGACATCCTTTAGCACGCCCGGCTGCAATTGTGGCGACGCGGCGGGCGCCTGCCGGCTCATGCGCACCGTGAACCAGAATTCCGAACCCAGGCCTTCGGTGCTGTTGACGCCGATCTGGCCGTGCATCAGTTCGGTGAGTTGCCTGCTGATCGCCAGGCCCAGGCCCGTACCTCCGAATTTCCGGCTGATCGAATTATCCACCTGCGTGAAGCTCTGAAAAAGTTTGTCGAGTTTGTCGGCGGGAATGCCGATGCCGGAATCTTTAACCGAGAATCTCAGTTCTACTTCAGCATCCAATTCGCGGCGCAATTCAACCCGCACTATCACATGGCCTTTGGCGGTGAATTTGATCGAATTACCGGCGAGATTGATCAGGATTTGGCGCAAACGGCTGGGATCGCCGCGCAGGCGCAGTGGCACCCTGGCATCCGCCACGCAGTGAAACTCCAGTTTTTTCTCGTGTGCGCGCAGCGCAAGAAATGAAGCCAGGTCGTCCAGTAGAACTTGCAGGTCAAAATCGATCGATTCGAGGTCGACCTTGCCCGCTTCAATTTTTGAGAAGTCAAGAATGTCGTTGATCAGTTCCAGGAGCGATTCAGCGCAGGTGCGCACGGTTTCGGCCATGCGGCGCTGGTCTTCGGATAATTCGGTGTCGAGCAAAATGCCGGTCATGCCCAGAATGCCATTCATCGGTGTGCGGATTTCGTGGCTCATGCTCGCGAGAAATGCGCCCTTGGCTTCGTTGGCCAGTTCCGCGCGGCGCGCCAGTTCCTTGGAGAGCTGATATTGCGCTTCCAGCTTTTGTTCGGCGAGTTTGCGTTCGAGAATGTCCTGATTGGCGCCCTTGAGCGCGCTTTCGTAGCGCTCGCGAATTTCCTTTAATTGCGCGGCCTGGGTGCGGGTGCAGCCCACGAACCAAATGCCCGCGGCGAGCGACACGGACAGCAGCGTTCCAGAGATGGCGATCAGTGTGACGCTTTCGCGGCTGGTTTCGAAATCGAGTAAGGCAGCGGAAGCGGTGAGGAACAGGCCGGCGAGCAGGCCGATCCCGGCAAAAATTGCCGAGCGCCGGGGTGAAATTTCCACTCGGTCGTGCGCGTCTGGTACTTGAGCGTTCGAAGCAGCTTGCATGTACGGAATCCCGCACGACCGGCAAGAAATGAGCGCCAGAACAACCCCGAAAGGGGGGTTAAGCACTTCCCATTCCGAATGCGGTTCGTGTTGCAGGAAGTTCGCTGGGCTAACTGCTCGGGGGGAGAGTTATTGCGCGCCGGCGGCTTTGGTCAGCAGCGCTTGTGCGTCCTTGCGCCAGGCGACGAGCTGGGCCACGGCTTCGGCGTTCGCATGTTGTGCGCCGAGTTCATACGCTTTTTCGAGTAGCGCTTTGGCCGCATCCACGAGTTCTTTCGGCGTCTTGGCGTCCTGGGCGAGCGTTTCGACGGCGCGCGCATAGCGGAAATCGTCGATACCTTCGCGGATGCGTTCCCAGCGCGCAGTCGTGGCGAAGCTCCCGTCGAGGCGTGGCGGCGCCATCATGCGGTCGTCTTCGCGCGCGTCGAGGTCGTAGTAAATATCGACATGGTTGCCCGTGTACGCGTAGGTGATGCAGCCGTCGGTCTGGCGTTCCTGCATCGCGCGCCATTCGCGCAGACCGTACGCGGGGCGGTTTTCGCCGACATTGCAATTGAGCAGGAATTTTCCCGCGGCTTTGGCCTTCTTGAAGTCTTCGACCTTGCAGAAATCTTTGAAATGATGGACGTCGAGGGTCTTGAGCAGTTCGTAGCTTTCCGGATTTTCAACGTGGTACGCGATGCCCATCCAGATGTCGGGCGAGACCGCGTGCACGGCTTTATTCGCGGCGGTCAACTTGTTCAGTGTTTCTGGAACATTCGGTTCATCGCCATAGCAGAAGTAGGGTTTTGGCCAGCCGTGCGCCTTGAAGGTGTCGGTGATTTCCTTATGCCAGGCCGCGATAAATTGTTCATGCTCGAGGCCCTTGATTTTTCCATTCCCGGCCAGTTCATCGAGCGAGCAACCCGACGGCGCGGCCACCGTTCCCATTTCGAAGCCCAGTTTTTTGCGTAGCGCGACTTCCTTGTCGATTGCATCGGCGTTGGTGATGACAGCCTTACCGTTTTGCAGGCTAGCACTGACCGCGAAATCGGTGATGTAATTGATGCCGTGCGCACGCAGGTCGCGGTACAGGGCTTCGTGCAGCCTGGGCCGGTCGGTTTGCATTTCGGGGTAGTAGACCTGCGGCATCAGCTCAATGCCGTAAAGCGAGAACAAGTGTCCTGGCTCGGGCAGCTTGAAGGGCAGTACGGTTACACGGACGGGCAATTCGCGCTGGCCGCCTTTTTCCGTTTTCACCAGCAGCGTGCCGGAATACAGGCCCGGCGCCGCGTTGTCGGGCACCTGCACATTGATCCAGAAATGCCGCGCCATGCCGTTGTCGGCGCGCAGGATCTCGTTTTCGCCACGGTTGAACTGGCGCAGTTCGCGTTCGTTGACCGAGTACAGCCCCGACTGCGGATTCTGGAAACGCGAGAAACGGTAACGCCCTACGTATAGCGTGAGCGCTTCCGCCGGCAGGCTCGCGCCCTTCGCGTTCTTGAGTTCTGAGCAGGTGACGTCCACTTTGCCGAGCGGTTTGGCGGGGCGCAGTCCGAAGCTGATTGGCTCCGCTTCACCTTGCGCGGCCGTGGCTTCCAGTGCGCTCAGCAGTTCGCTTTCTTCGGGCACGTGGTCGTAGGGAAATTGGTTGTAAACCGATTCGGTGCCTTCCGGCGAGACGGCGTAGAGCACGTAGCCGTCGCGTGCGGCCTCTTCCGCGGCCTTCCCGGAAAACTTCGGCTCGGTTGGCGGCTTCGAGACCGGCTTCCAACGCTGCGCCCAGTCGAAGCGTCGCAACTCCTTCACGTACTTCATGAATTGCGCGGCTTTTTCGGCCTGCTCCGCGGGATAAATCAGGACCGCCGAGAGCGTGTTGCCGTAGGTGTCCTGCGAGTGGAACGCCAGGTTGAGCTGGCCGTCGGCCACGTCCACGTCGAAGCTGTGCCACGGAAAACGCGGCTCGACGTATTTTTCGAATGGATCTTCGCCGGGGAAATCTTCGGCATCCTGATTCAGGAAGTAGCGCTTCAAGAAATCCGCACCGTTCATCTTTTCATCAACCACCAGCTTGCCTTCGGCCGAAACCTGGCGCTGTGCGTAATGCTGCATGAATTCCCAGTAGCCGGGATCTTCGATTTGCAGTTGGACCCGGTATTTCCCGTTGGGCAGATCGACGGCCAGTTCCGCGTCACCGCAGGAAATGTACGAGCGAAACAAATTGTCCGGATGCATGCGGTCGTCGATGCGCAGAAAATTGGCCTTGGTCCAGCCGTAGCCTTTGTCCTTCGCGTATTTGTCATTTTCATTGAGCTTGGTGAAGCCCGGGAAGCCGGGCGTTTTGGCCCCGCCGACTTTGAACGCTTTCAACCCGGGGACTTCTACCTTGGGCGCCTGGAAAGATTCCAGGCGAATGTGATCGACGATCGCATCGCCGCCTTCCGCGATCAGGTTGAATGTGGAAATATTCTTTGGGTCGAGCGAACCGGGGATGTCGCTGCGCAAAACTTCGCCGCGCCACAGGTCGGCGATGGCAAATTGGATCGTGTTCTCACCCGGGAGCAGCGCGACGTAGCGGTTGTGCCAGGTCCAGTAGCCCTTGTCGACATTGTCGCGAATCTGGATGGTCAGCTTTACGTTCTTGTCGGATGGATTGAAGCAGTCCAGTTTGACCAAGTCGTACTTCGACCAATCCTTGGGCAGGCCGTTGGCGGGCGTCGCATTCAGCCATTGTCCGCCGTGGAGCTTGAGCGCCTTGCCGCCATAGGTGGCGTGCGCGTCGGTGACTTCGCCTTTGCCTTCAAAGGGCTTGGGTGTTCCGTCTTCGAAGTCCCCGAGCACCAGGGGCGGTTCAGCGGCGCTCGCGCCGGCGGCGCAGGCCAGCAGCGCGACGAGAGCCAGACGAGGAAGGATCGACGAAAACATGCGTAGCTCCTTAATTAAGCGCGCGGCAGATCGGAACTGGCCCGCGCGATGAATTCACACGTAAAGACATGCCGGACGACCGACGCGTTTGGCGCGTCGATGCGCGCGCGCAGGATTTCGGCGGCCTTGCGGCCGATGGCTTCAACCGGGATGCGCACCGATGAAAGCGCGGGCTGGCTGAAGTAGCCCAGATCGCCAAAGCCGATCAGGCTGAGATCTTGCGGCACGCGCAAGCCCTGGTCCTTGATCGCGGAGAGCGCGCCGAGCGCCATCTCGTCGCTGCCGCAGAAGAGCGCCGTAGGCAGCGCATCCTTCAAAAGGTTGCGGGTGGCCGCGTACGCGCCAGCTCCATTGCATTCCGTGCGCACGAGCCGTTCGGGGCGGACGCGGATCCCTCGTGTAAAGAGCGCGCGCGTGTAGCCGGCTTCGCGCTCCAGGGCTGCGGGTGTGGGACCGTAGCTGAGCATCGCGATGTCGCGATGCCCCAATTCAAGCAGATGCAGGACCGCGCGATAAGCGCTTTCTTCGCTCGTGTGCGAAACATAGTCGCTGGGCGGCAGGCCCTCGGCTTGCGCGCTGTCCACCAGCACCGCGGGCAGGCCTTGTTGGCACAACAGCTTCAACAGGCGCTGGTCAACGATGCCCAAAATGACCAGCGCATCGAGGCTCGCGTCACCGACGAGGTCGCGCGCGAATTTTTCAATCGGCGGCGTGATGGTGTGGAAGGAAAGCGCGAGGCCCAGTTCGCCGGAGGCTTCCTGCAGGCTTTCCAGAATGCGGTAGTAGAAGAAACTTTGGCGCAGCTCGGCCTGGCCAAAGGGCATCACAATGCCCGCCGTGGCTTTCGCGCCAGCCTTGCGGGTCTTTCCTTTATTACGCGGCCCGGCGACGAAGGTACCCCGTCCGCGGATGCGCTGGAACAGGCCTTCGGCGGTGAGTTCCATGATCGCGCGGCGGACCGTCATGCGGCTAAGTTCAAGGTCGGTAGCCAGCTTGCGTTCTTCGGGGATGGGATCGTTGGGCTGGAACTGGCCGGACGCGATCGCGCTTTTCAACTCCTCCTTTAATTGGAGGTAGAAGGGGCGAGGGGAGTCCTTATCGATCTTCAGCATGCGATTATACCTGATGTATACCTGTAGATACCTACACCATAAATGTGGAGTGTGAATTGATAATCGAAAAAATCTGAGATGCACGCCAGGATTGCTTTGTATTCCTAACTGCTTCTAGTGTATATATACAGTGAAAGTAGAGGCGAATGTGCTGATTCTATCCTCCCAATCTCCGACCGACCGAGTAACCAGCACCCTGCGCGCGCGGATTCTTTCCGGCGAGCTGCGCCCGGGCGAGAAGCTGGAGACGGTTCGCGAACTCGCGGAAATTCTGAAGCATGGGCAGGCCGCGATCGTGCGTGGGATTGAACGTCTGGTCGATGAAGGCTTCCTTGTCACGTACGACCGCAAGGGCACGTATGTCAGCGAGCGCGCGAACTGGAAACCGATTCCGCGCAACGTGGCGATTCTGACCGGCGTGCCGACCAGCTTTTCGGCGAGCGTGCTGGCCAAGTCGACGCATCTGGCGGGACTGACCGAGTTGCAGCGCCTGCTGGTCGAATCGGGCGATCAATTGTCGTTGCATGGTTGCGTGTTCTATCCCAACGGGCCGGTCGAGCGGCGCTTCACGCCGCCCCGCAAGCTCGCGCTCGACAGCATGGATGCGATTGTGGCCGCAGGAATCTACGAGCTTTCGTACCTGGGCCTGCTGCAGGAGCTTGAGATTCCCGTGATTGCGTACGACGTCGACGCGTCGGCGGTACGCATGGACTCGGTCTTTGTGGACGAAGTCGAAGCCGCATTCCTGCTCACGCAGGCGTTGCTCAAGCGCGGCCTACGGCGCGTGGCCTTCCTGGCGGGCCCGCGCAACGCGCCGCGGCGCGAACGCCTCTGGAATTACGATCCGGCGCAAGGCCTGCGCGAGGACGGCTACCGGTTGGCCATGCGCGCGACCGGCCTGACGCCGGAAATACTCCATCAGGACTGGGCTGGCGACGAAGTCACCCAGGGGCTCGACGGTCTGCCCAACAGCGCGGGCATCGTGACCAGCGGGGAACTCGCCGATTTGCGGCTCTCGGCGCGCGGCTTTGCGGTGGCCGGCTGGAGCTCGGTACCGCTGGCCGAATGTCCTGCCCATGTGGTGGCCGCCTGCAGCGTCGAACACGCGCAGATGGGCGCGCAGGCCGGCGAATTGGTGAACTGGCGTTTGAACCATCTCGATGCGCCGATCCAGCGGCGCGCACTGCGTCCGAAATTCGAGGAACGAGGTTGAAGACTTAAAAGTTTCGTCCGCGCGTGGGGCGCGGCACTCCGGGGGGAGCGCAGCATGTTCAAAAGAGATTCCAAATTGATGCTGGCGTGTGCCGCGCTGTGCTGCGGCGTGGCGGGTGGATTGTTGGGCGCCGATGCAGCGCTGCCGAAACCGAAGGCTGAAGTAAAGGAAGAAGGGGAGCTCAAGCTCGACTGGGCGCTCCAACCCTACATCGCGGGGCCGCTCTTTTTCCTTTCTGTGCACCGCAGCGGGGTGATCAACGTTTTCAATCGCGACGAAAAGACGGGTGACGTGAAATTTTTGAGCGCGATCCCGGTTGCAAAGGATCTGGGGCGCGAAGGCACGCATCTGGACATGAATCTGGCCTTCAGCGCCAAGAATATTATTTATGCATCGGGTTCGTGGACCCACGCGCACGGCGACGGCGATTCGATTGGCCTCAACTATTACCAAGTGGAGCCCAAGGACGGCACGTTTAAGAAATTGGGCACGCTGCCTTGCTCGGCGGGCGTGCTGTATGCGTCGCCCGACCCGAACACGCTTTACCTGTCGGCGTACTTCGCGACGCAGATTCATGTGATCAAGCTCGATCCGGCCAGCGGCAAGCCGACCGTCGCCGAAAAACTGACCGGCAAAGGCATGGGCGCGGGACTGGTCCTGTCGCCGGATAAGAAATTTTGCTACACGCTGGGCGCGGATGGAGCCGTGAGCTGGCTGGCGTGCGGCGCGGACGGCAAGTTGGCGCCCATTGGTTCGCTCGCGCTGCCCGAGATGACCATCAGCGGCGCCGGCGACTTCTGTTTGTTCGGCTCGCCGGATGGCAAACACGTCTACACCGCGGTCTTCAAGCGCTACGACAGGCCGGAGAACGCGTATCTGGCCAGCTTCAAGCGCGACGAAAAAACCGGCGCGCTGACCTTTATCGAAAAACTACCCCCGATGAGCACCGGCGGCCTGACCCAAGTGAGCTTTGCGCCAGACGGGCTGACAGCGTACTTCTGTGCGGAACCCGAGCATCCGGCGAGCGGGCTGGGGATTTTGAAGCGCGATCCTGAGACTGGAAAGCTGAGCGGCCAAGCCATGGTGCCCGGCGCCAATCCGGCAAGCCGGTTTGCCTACGCGTCCGACACGGGCACCCTGTACCTCGGCGGGACGTGGAGCATCAAGAGCTTCCGCATTTTTGAAGTGCCCAAGGCTGCGGTGACCGCCGCGAAGCCGTGATTTAGGTTGCGGAAATCCAGTTTCGCCTCATGCGGGATTCCTTTACCTTGGCGGGCGCGATTAACCTCCTGATTAAGGGCTGCATCGGTGCTGAAGGATTATTACGACTACCCGGATCTGCTGAACAACAACCGCAGTTGGGTCAACGACTGCCTGAAGCAGGACCCCGATTACTTTTCGAAGCTCGCCGAAGGCCAGCGGCCGCCGTTCCTGTACATCGGCTGCTCCGACAGCCGCAAGCCGCTCAACATGATGACGCAGACGCGGCCGGGCGAAGTCTTCATTCACCGCAATATCGCCAACCAGGTTTCGCTGACCGACATGAACCTGCTCTCGGTGCTCGAATTTGCGATCGAAACGCTAAACGTAAAGCACGTCATTGTGTGCGGGCATTACCACTGTGGCGGCGTCGAAGCGGCCTACCGCCACACGGCCACGGGACTGGTGGACAACTGGGTCACGCCGATCAAAGACCTGGCGATGGTGCACCAGGACGAACTGAACCGCCTGGCGACCGAAGAGGAACGCCTGAACCGGCTCAGCGAATTGAACGTGATCGCGCAACTGCGCAATCTCTGCAAGATTTCGACCGTGCAGCGCGCATTTAAGAACGGAAAATATCCGCAATTGCATGGCTGGATTTTCGCCATGAAATCGGGACTGATTCAGGAGCAGAAGCTCCCGATCAGGGAATGGAAGGAAATGGGCCTGCTGCCCAAGGATTTCCCCGAATAGAACACCGAAGTTAGCTGTGCGCAGGGCACCTGCCTTTCTGAAAGCGCAATGAATTGCTTGCGCTTGTTCCTTACAATACTAATTGCCGCTCGATTCCAAATTGCCGATCTTTTCCCATTTTTTCCGATAATTGCCGACAACTATTTCACTATTCCAAAGGGCTAAAGACATTGCAAAAGCGTGTCAAAATGACGCTGTGTACCACCACTTTTTGCATAGGGATTGGATGACTACGCTAATTGTAGTGCATGGGGTAGTGCATGGCAGTGTGCGTCAGGAAGTCCATGAGCAGCCAAAAGATCACGGCGAGCGCTTCGCCCACGATCAAGCCGATGAAGAACGGGCGCCATTCCAGATAAACTTTTTGGCCGCCAAATTTCACGATCAGGGCTTTGATGCCCCAACCCAGAAAATAGCTGAACCACATACGCATGATCGGCCAGACGCACATCCACATCACATAGCCGATGGGATGCGGCCACCAGAGCACGCGCGTGCGCATAAAAAGGAAGAAGGTCATTACGATCGCGCCGATTGCGGTCCACCAAAGCCGCGTGGTATCCAGGCGTGCTTCGTTGGGGACATCTTCGAGCGGGACTTCCTCGTCCTTTTCCGCGAACTTCTTTTTCTTCTCTTCAAAGGCGGCCATGTGCTCGAGCTTGGCGTTCAGGCCGGTGAATTCGGAAGGCGGCTGGGAATTAAATTCCCACGTATTCAGGCCCCGAAGGCCGCCATCCGTCTTGTACGCGACATAATGCAGGGAAAAAAACGAGATGCTGAAGACCAGCACGAGCGCCGCGATCAGTCCGCAGACCAGCGGCCGCGTACGCAGCCGCGTGAGGGTCGCCAACTGCAGCGCGCTGAAGATGTTGATCGCGGGGTTGCTGCGGTACCAGTCGAAGACAAAGATGCGGCTCCAGAGCGAAAGCGAGACGAGGTTCTGCGGGCCCAGCGCCTGCGGGGTAAACCAGCCGGCCAGATTTTCCGCCGGATTGGCTTGCATCTGCAAAAAGAAGACGCCGCCTTCGGCCACCAAGCGCGCGATGCCCAGCACGGTCATGAGCAAAATCAGGACGCCGGCCGCGGCCCAATACCACGTCACGCCGGCCCAGCAGAGCCAGAGGACCGAACCGCCGTAGCCGATCAGCAAGGCGAGCCAGGTTGCGCGCGGCGAAATGCCATCGGCCGGATCGCTCGGCGCCAGACCCAAAGCCTGTTTGAGCGAGCGCCACAGCAGGGCCCGCGCCATAAACAAGCTTACCAGCACCATCGCGAAGCAGGCGCCCGTGCCTTGCGCGGTAAAGACGCTTTGCTGGCCTTCCAAAGCCGCGAAAAACCATTGGTCCTGGCCCATGCCAAAGCCCTTAACGGCGATGAGCAGGCAGATTTTAAGTACTACAATAAAGAAGAACCAGAGTGAGAAGGAGACTTCGAGCGAGATCAGGTACATGATCCCGATCACCGAGGGATAAATGCACATATAGACGGGATTCAGGTGCCGCCAGGGTTCTTCGGTCAGGTAGTCCCGGTCGATATTGTCGATGCGCAATGGAATCGGCGGCCATAAGCCGGAGTAATCCGCGAGCGCATTCCAACTGTGCAGCGCGAACACGATCCCGATGCCCCACCACGCCAGTCTGGAATGGAAAAAGGGTTTCTGGCCGCGCTCGCCGCCGAGCCCCGACATCATTAATTCCGGAATCTGCGCCATGGGGAAGGAGAGCCGCTCGCGTTCGCTCCATTGCCGGTGCAACAGCAGGCACGCCGCGAAGAGCATCGCCAAAACGAAGACCAGCGCGACGCACCAGTACGCGTAAGGTTTGAGCAGCGCGGCCCAGGGGATAGCCTGGCGCTCCGGCAGTCCGTTGAAAAACCATTTCGAGGGCTGCTCGTCCTTCGTGTCTTTGAGCGCGATGCTTGGATCAACCGGCCGGAGTTCCTGGGGAATCCGCGGCAGCAGGTTTTCTTCCCACTTGTTGTCGGGCGAGGCGTAGCCGACGGGCCCGAGGACTTCGCCCGCGTAGTAACTGAAGAACCCGCACGCCGGCAGCGGGTTGATCAGCATGGTCATGGCGAAGATCAGGGCCAGGTCCTGGCGCGTGAGCGTGAAAAATGTGCTCAGGCGCGCGAGCACCAGATTGAAGCAGAAGATGCAGCCCATCAGGATGAAGACCGACGATACGGGCAGCAGATTGAGGGTGAGGCGCGTGCCTTGCGGAGCGATGCGGTATTCGATGAACGGAATCAGCAGGCTCATCAGCCCGCACGAAAAAAGGCCAATGAGCCAGCCGCGGAGCGTTGGCCCCGTGTTGGCGCCCGACTCGAGCCCCTGCAGGCGAGCCCGGTCGGCCTCCTTAAAGCGAGGTCCCTTCCGGTGAGCCGACCCCACGCGCTCGTCCTCGGTCGCGCCGTCGGATTGCTTCAAGATAGTTTGGCACCCCAGTGTACACCGCAGCGTCGGGCGCGCGTGGGAAATTAGAGCTTAACGATGTAAGGCTCCTAAGAGCCAAGTAAGGCCGCCGCTCCTAGTGAATTGCGCACAGCGTTGGCTTTCAGACGGAAATTCTTTTGATGTGAAATAAATCAGCGCGGCGGCAGATGCTGTTTGAGTTCTTCGACGGAAGCAGTGGCGGCGTGCTTGAGCATGCGCACGTCGGAGCGGTAGGTCAGCAGGCGCACGCCCAGACTGTGGCTCCACTTTGCGAATTCCGGCGTGGGCGCCAGGATGCCCAGCGCTTTGCCGTTTGAGCGCGCGGCGGCGCAGATTTTTTCGATTGCGGCGCGAATTTCGGGATCGTCAAGCTGGCCGACCTTGCCCAATCCGTGCGAGAGATCGAACGGGCCGATGTAGAGCATGTCGAGGCCCGGGGTCGCGGCGATTTCGGCCACATTTGCCAGCGCGGCGGGCGTCTCGATCTGCACGGCGACGACGATTTCACGGTTCGCGTGTTCGATGTATGCCTTCAAATCCGGCGCGCCCCAATTCGCCGCGCGCGAGCCGCCGTTAAAGCCGCGCGAGCCCAACGGCGGGAAGCGGCACAGCGCGGCGGCTTCTTCGGCTTCCTTGCGCGTGTTCACCAGCGGCACGAGCACGGCGTCGGCTCCGGCATCCAGCGCATGCTGCAGGTGCGCGCGGTTCAGGGTCGGCACGCGCACAAACGCCCCGCCGCCGGCGCCTTGCGCGGCGCGGATCAGGGCTTCGATCTGGTCCGGCGCGAGCGCGCGATGCTCGGCATCCACGAGCACGAAATCGAAGCCTGAGCCGATCGCGATTTCAGTGACGGCTGGATCGCCGAGCATTTGGAAGGGGCCGCAGAGCAGCCGGTTTTCCTTCAGCGCGGCGCGGATCGGGTTGGTTCGAACGTTGGGCATGGATGCTCCTTCGATTTTCCCGGTTAGCCTTTCCATTCCCAATTCTTGATTTCAGGCATGTCGTCGCCGTATTTCCTAATGTAGAGCTTGTGTTCGACCAGTTTTTCACGCAGGTATTGAATCATCTTCGCGACGCCGGAACCCAGCTTCGGCAGGCGCTCCAGCGCATCGGCCGCGAGGTTAAAGCGGTCCAGATCGTTCAGCACAACCATGTCGAAGGGCGTCGTTGTGGTGCCTTCCTCTTTATAGCCGCGCACGTGGAGGTTCTTGTGGTTTGCGCGCCGGTAGGTGAGGCGGTGAATCAGCCACGGGTAACCGTGGTACGCGAAAATGATCGGCTTATCCTTGGTGAAAATCAGATCGAAATCCTTGTCGCTCAGCCCGTGGGCGTGTTCCGATTTTGGCTGGAGCGTCATCAGATCGACGATATTGACCACGCGCAGCTTTAATTTCGGGCATAATTTCCGCAATAATTGAACCGCGGCGAGTGTTTCGAGCGTGGGGACGTCGCCGGCGCACGCCATGACCAGGTCGGGCTCGCCGTTGCCGTCGTTGCTGGCCCACTCCCAGATGCCCAGGCCGGCGCTGCAGTGTTTCACCGCGGAATCCATGTCAAGCCATTGCAGTTCGGGCTGCTTGCCGGCGACGATGACATTGATGTAGTTGCGGCTGCGCAGGCAGTGGTCGGTCACCGACAGCAGCGTGTTCGCGTCGGGCGGCAAATAAATGCGGATGATTTCGGCCTTCTTATTCACCGCATGGTCGATGAACCCCGGATCCTGATGGCTGAAACCATTGTGGTCCTGCCGCCAGACATGCGAGGTGAGCAGGTAATTCAGCGATGCGATCGGGCGGCGCCACGGAATGTGCCGCGTGACTTTCAGCCATTTGGCGTGCTGATTGAACATGGAATCAATGATGTGAATGAACGCTTCGTAGCACGAGAAAAGCCCATGGCGGCCCGTGAGCAGATAGCCTTCCAGCCAGCCCTGGCAGAGATGTTCGCTCAGGATTTCCATCACCCGGCCGTCGGGCGCGAGGTGGTCGTCGCTCTTGAGAATCGTGCCGGTGAAGGCGCGCGTAGTGAGGTCAAACAGATTGCCCAGCCGGTTCGACGCGGTTTCATCCGGCCCAAAGACGCGAAAGTTGCGCTGCTCCCAATTCAGCTTCATCACGTCGCGCACGAATGTGCCCATGACGCGCGTGCTTTCGGCAAACGAGCGGCCGGGCTTGGGCACTTGCACCGCGTAGTCGCGGAAATCCGGCATGCGCAGGTCGCGCAGCAGCAGGCCGCCGTTGGCCACCGGATTGGCGCTCATGCGCCGCTCGCCTTCCGGCGCCAGCGCGCTTAATTCGGGAATGAGCCGGCCTTCCTTGGTGAACAATTCCCGCGGCTTGTAACTGCGCATCCATTTTTCGAGCAATTTGAGGTGGGCCGGATTGCTGGCCAATTCCGAGAGCGGCACTTGGTGCGAGCGGAACGAGCCTTCGGCCGGCTTGCCGTCGACGGTTTTTGGGCCGGTCCAACCTTTCGGCGAGCGCAGCACGATCATGGGCCATTGCGGGCGCGTGGTGAAGCCGTGCGTGCGAGCCGCGGTCTGGATCGCGCGGATTTCGCTGAGAGTTTCATCAAGCACCTGGGCCATGCGTTGATGCATTGCCTCGGGCTCGTGTCCTTCGACAAAGAAAGGTTTGTAGCCGTAGCCCTCGAAAAGCTTGACCAACTCGTCATGCCCAATTCGCGCGAGCACCGTGGGGCTTGCGATTTTGTAGCCATTTAAATGCAAAATGGGGAGCACGGCGCCGTCGCGTGCGGGATTCAGAAACTTGTTGGAATGCCAGCTCCCGGCGAGCGGCCCGGTCTCGGCTTCGCCGTCGCCGACCACGCAGGCGACCAAAAGTTCTGGATTGTCGAAGACCGCGCCGTACGCGTGCGCCAGCGAATAGCCGAGTTCGCCGCCTTCGTGAATCGAGCCGGGCGTCTCGGGCGCGACGTGGCTGGGGATGCCGCCGGGAAATGAAAATTGCTTAAAGAGCTTTTTGAGGCCCACTTCGTCTTGTGAAATGTCCGGATAAACCTCGCTGTAGGTGCCTTCCAGATAGGTATTTGCCACTATACCCGGGCCGCCATGGCCGGGACCGGCCACATAAATTACATTCAGGTCGCGGGCTTTGATGACGCGGTTGAGATGCACGTAAATGAAATTAAGCCCCGGTGTGGTGCCCCAGTGTCCGAGCAGTCGCGGCTTGACGTGCTCAATTTTGAGGCGCTTTTTCAGCATCGGGTTGTCGAATAAATAAATTTGGCCCACCGAAAGATAATTGGCGGCGCGCCAGTACGCATTGATTTTGCGCACCTCTTCCTTGGACAGCGGATTTTTCTTCGAGCCTGATTGCGATGATTTTCTAGTTTGTGCGCGCATGGAATAAATGCTCCCGAGTGAACGTGCGGCCTGGGGTTTCTGAAGCAGCGGTTTGAAAAGTGTCCCCACCGCTGCAATGCAGGTCAAGGCGTTCGCGAAATTTCACGTTCCCTATGTGTAGTCTTTTCGTTATGGCGCCGATTTGGGTTCTCCCAGCAGGCGCTGCGCGGCGCGGGCCAGTTGTACTTCTTCGTCAGTTCGAATCACGCGCACGGCTACGCGGCTTGCGGCACTTGAAATCAGTGCCGCGTTGGCCTGGTTTTGGGCGGCATCAAGTTCAATGCCCAGGCATTGAAGATCGGCGCAGATGCGCGCGCGGATTTCAGGCGAATTCTCCCCAATGCCGCCGGCAAAGACGACTGTTTCGAGCCCGCCCAAGGCTGCACTGTACGCACCAATAGTTTTCTTGATCTGGTAGCAATAAAGCTCGATTGCTTCAGCGGCGCGCACATCGCTGCCTGAGCGCTTCTGCAGGTCACGCATGTCGGCGCTCGTTTCGGAAATCCCCAGCAAGCCCGACTGCTTGTTGACCATGGCGTGGAATTGCGACGCCGTCTGGCCTTCCATTTGAGCGAGGTACCAGACCAGGCCGGGATCCAGGTCGCCCGAGCGCGTGCCCATGACCACGCCGGCGGTCGGCGTGAAGCCCATTGTGGTATCGATGCTTTTGCCGCCTTTGACCGCGGCCAGGCTCGAGCCGTTGCCTAGATGCGCCAGCACGATGCGGCCGCGAGCGGCTTTCGTGCCCGCCACGCGCGCCAATTCTTCCATCAAATAGCTGTAAGAAATCCCGTGGAATCCGTAGCGTCGCACACCCTGCGCGTCGAAGCGCCGAGGGATCGGGAGGATTTGCGCGACGCGCGGCAGGGTGTGGTGAAAAGCGGTGTCGAAGCACGCGATCTGCACTGCGTTCGGATAGTGTGCGCGCGCGGCTTCCATTAAGGCGATTTCCGCGGGCAGGTGTTCCGGATCGAAAGAACTCAGCGCGCGTAGTTTCTCGAGCATTCCCGGCGTCACGCGGTGCGGCGCATGGAACTCCGCGCCGCCGTGAACGACCCGGTGAGCCAGCGCCAGTGGCGTGCTGGCACAGTGGTCGTCCAGGAATTTCAACAGGGCCTTGCCCGCTGCGGAAAAATCCGCCTGGCCCAGTGCGAAACTGTGCATGTGTCCCGAGGCGGCCTCGCGTGCTTCGAACTGGGCATCCGCCTGACCAATGCGTTCTATTTTTCCTGCCAAAATGCGCGTTAAATCGGAGGCTGCGAACAAGGCGAATTTTATGCTGCTCGAACCGCCGTTGAGCGTAAGAATCATACCTGGCGCGCTTGTAGTAAGTGTGGTCATGGTTGCGGGCCTACCTTATTTTTGGCTATAGAATTCACATGATCTTCGACGCGCCCGCCCGCATGTGCCATCAAAACTTTTTTGAAAGCAATTGGCATCATGATCTGCGAACACACCTGCCGATACAGCTCGAAATTAGTAGGGCTGTCTTCAATCGCGAGCACGAGCCAGCGTTGGCCCGCAAAGCGCGCGGACGCGTGCCGGTCTGCGGCGATGCCAATGAGTTCCACCAATGCATGCGCCAGGTCCAAAATAACCTCCGGATTTGAATCAGGATTGTGGACGAATCCGAGCACCTTCTGCGCGTAGTTCGAGATGTTCTTCACGATGCGAACGCGGATCAGATTCCCATGAATTGTGGTTTGGCGCTCAACCCGTGCCGATCGGTGTGTGAGCCAGCCTCGGACTTGTTCTTCGATAGCAGCCGCTGTCTTAGCCGGCAGGAGGATTGGCGCGGTAACGGTCAGGATTACCGTGGAGCCTTCCGGAACGACCGCGCTCAGGTTGGCTTGCAACGTTTTAACAAGTCTTAGCACGACCTTATCAAACCGAAGGCGCGGCTTGCTGGAGCCCACAAGCTGGCGCGTGAGCGCCGCAACTTCGACGGCAACGCGTTTCCCGCCAATTTCGAGATACGCGTCGGGCGGGCCTTTGCCCTGCACCCAGTTGGTGGAGAAATGTTTGGCAACCGCCTCGATGGCGGCCAATTGCTGCTTGCTCAGCTTGCGCATGGCGGATGGCTTTGTGCAACGAACTCCCCGGGCTGGATTCGAACCAGCAACCCTGTGATTAACAGTCACATGCTCTACCGTTGAGCTACCGGGGATTGGGGAACTTCGGGCGGACTTATGAGCGCTCGAACATTTTGCGTATTCATACGCGGCCCGAGGGTCCTTGCAAGTGAAGGCGCTCGCTTTCCTGCGGGCCTGTTTTTGCACTCGTTTCATCCTAGTTCCCACCCTTGATTCCCCATGTTGCCGGCTAGCCTGCTCCTTACCTTTCCTGCCTTTACCGTGGGCCTGCTGCCGAACCCGCGGCGTCCTCTGCTGCAAAGCCTTTTGGGCCCTAGCTCACTCACGGGCTTGCTCCTTTCTTATGCCGGCTTTGCAGCACGCCGGGCGGTGAACTTGCGGCCTACTCGCGGCCAAGCCCTTTGAGGCGTAGTGCGCTTCATGACCTCACCCAGGCCCCGCTTGCCGCTTGCATCCGCGCGGCTTTCCGTTAACCGGATGGCGTTCCAAGCCTCCGCTTTGCATTCCAACCCATTGGGCCACTTTCGGGGAGCCGTCATGCGCATCGATTCGGGTCTGGTGTCGGGCCAGGTCTTGCAGCGCGTCAAGGGTTTGGGTTCGGCCTTGCTTAAAGGGGCGGCGGAAAACACCGGCCCGGTCCTGGCCACGCTGACCAAGGGCGGCCGCTCGCTGGCCAAGTGGTCGCGCCGCGAAGTCGGCCGCGCTGCACGCGGCAAGTTCTCCGCCGAACTTTCCGGCCTCCCCACGGGCGGGCCGTACAAACTGACCCTGGAAGTCGCGCGCGAAAAAGTCTCGCTGGCCGAGATATTTGTCGGCGACGTGTGGCTGATGGCCGGGCAGAGCAATATGCAAGGCATCGGGAATCTCTCCGGCGCGGCCAAGCCCGACCCGCTGATCCGCTGCCTGTACATGGACGCGCAGTGGCGCCGCGCCGAAGAGCCGCTGCATCTTTTGCCCGCCTCGCCCGATCCCGTGCACAGCCCGAACGGCCCCACCACTTATGCTCTGGCGCGCCAAGCCGCGCTGCGTGAGGGGAAGGGCACCGGCGTCGGATTGTTCTTCGCCAAAGAGATGCTCAAACGCACGCGCGGCGTGCCGCAGGGGTTGATCACCTGCGCGCACGGCGGCACCACCATGGCCCAGTGGGATCCCGCGAAAAAAGGCGACGGCGGGAAGTCGCTGTATGGTTCCATGCTCAAGCTGTGGCGCCCGACCGGCCAGAAACTGGCCGGCGTGTTGTGGTACCAGGGCGAATCCGACTGCGGCCCCGGCGCGGCCAACGTGTATACGGAGAAAATGCAGGCGCTTGTCGCGGCGATGCGCAAAGATTTCGACACCCCGGGCCTCCCGTTTTTGTGCGTACAACTGGGCTGCTTCACCACCGCCGGCGGCGGCGCGGGGCCGTGGTGGGAATGGATCCGCGACCAGCAATTGCGCCTCGCCAAAAAGATTCCCAACTTCGCGCTGAGTTCCGCGATCGACCTGGCGCTCGACGATCCGATCCACATCGGCGCCGACGGCTACACGGAATTGGGCCGGCGCATGGCGCGGCAGGCCGCGCGCTTGGCGCTCGGCGACCGCAAGGAAAAGCCCGAACCAGTCCCAGCCAAGGTGACGCTGAAAAAAGGCGCGCCGGTCTGGGACGCGCCCGCCAATGTGGTCGAAGTGCGCTTCGACCATGTCGTCGGAGGCTTGCGGGCACCTGACCGCCCGAATGGCTTCGTGCTTGTGAGCATGGACGGTGCGCAGCGCGCCAGCCAGTTCCGCGTCACGCTGCACAAAGACACGGTGCGCGTGTTCACCGAACCGAATATGGGGCCCGGCACCGTGGCGCTGCTGTACGGCCCTGGCGCAAACCCGTACTGCAACATTACCGACGGCCGCGGCGCGCCGCTGCCCGCGTTCGGGCCGGTGTATTTCCGCAAGGATCTGCATGCCATTACGCCTTTCCTGCCCGTGTGCGACGCGACCGAAGTCCAGCTGCCCGTTGCCGGCGGCATCGCCAGCCTGGACTTCCCCAAGCGCGGCACGCTGCCCGCGCACCGCGCCGACAGCATCAGCATGGCGGGATTCATCAACGAGAACCCGCATTGGGAAGGCAAGCCGGGCTGGGCCGCGTTTCATTTCAACATCGATTGCACCGAAGCGATGCCGGTCAAAATCATGCTGGGCTATGACGGCCCGTTCCGCTTCGCCATCGATGGGCAGGAAAAGTTCCGCGACCTGAACGGGACCAATCCCGCCGTGGCCGACCGCGGACTGGTGGAAGAGAACCTTCCCGCCGGACGCCATGAAGCCTGCATCCTGATGGATACCAACGGCGGCAAAGCCTGGGGCTTCTGGTTTCGCATGGCGCGCACGGATATTCCGGCCGAACGGGTCCCGAAGCGCGATTTCGCGATGCCGATCTATTCGACGTAGCGGTTCGACCGATCGAATTGTCAAAGAACGGGAAGTAAAGCCGGCGTGCTACGCGACCTGGGCCTCCTCTAGTGGGGGTGTTGGCGGGCCAGCGGAGGAACTCGGAGTCACGGCTTGCAGGCTTGCCGCTTCGACCGCGTCGGCTGCTGAAGCCGACAAGGCGGCGGACACGGACTGCGCCGCACCTGTTTCGTACTTTTGTGGCGTAACTTTCGAAACGGCGCGGTGTTCCGCGGCTTC
>Ga0265314_10000530_pt1 | contig 49260 bp, 44 predicted proteins | sample 4126metaG_FD_203106 | JGI IMG/M metagenome (GOLD analysis project Ga0265314, IMG submission 203106) | Rhizosphere microbial communities from Carex aquatilis grown in University of Washington, Seatle, WA, United States - 4-1-26 metaG | ecosystem: Host-associated > Plants > Roots > Rhizosphere >... | reverse complement strand
GGGGCGCCTGCGCACGCACGCCGACAAGGTAGCGGCACCGACCGTCAACCGCCCTTCATGCGAGCGTGAAGATCGGATCCGGGATCTCACCGCCGAACAGCTTGGACTGACGCGCCGATTGCCACTTCTTTACTCGTGTCTCGACACCGTCCTCGATCGTGGTGAAGAAGCGTTCAAAGACCTCTCCCGGGGATCCGCAATTTCGGTGCCACAGGTCGAAGCGGCCGTCGACTATCTTTGCGAAAAGAACTGAGGACGTCCAGAATTCTTCTGGGTTGGCGGCCGCCTTCATTTCGCTATACCAGTGCCGCGACCATTCGTTCCTGCGATAGGCATACGTTGCCGCTCGGTGTGCGTCGCCCACGAACCCGACGCTGCCCTCGAACCGTTGTAGCGTGCGGCTTGCATGATCGTTCACGTCCGAAAATCCACAGACAAGCAACGCTCGGGCCGTCTTGGCCGGCTCGCCAACCGACAGCATTGCATCAACGTACTCTCGAACGAATTCCTGCGCTCCGGCCTTATGGGCCGCCAGAACCTCGACCGCGATCTGGGAATCGTTGGCGGCTGCGTCGATCCGGGCGAAGCATAGCTTGCGCACCTCCGGAATCGCAACTCGGGACCAGACAGCGACCGCCTCCGAGGGAATACTGGAAATGCCGATCACGCGATTCACGAAAGGCTTAAGTGCGGCGGTGCGCTCGAACAACTGAGCAGCGCTCGCCGGGTCACTCGGCGCAATCGCCCGCGCGAGCCCCGTCGCAAAGGCATGCATCGCCCGAAACACTCCGTCCTGCGCGGCAAGCAACGACTGCTTCCATCCGCCGGCAAGGGCCGGATTGCAGGCTACGATCGCGTCGAAACCTCCCCATGAGAGATCGTCCAATATGAGGCGCGCGTCCGCGAGCGTGATCCGCTCGACGAACCGGTCGAAAGCCTGCCAAGATCGCTTCTGCCGCTGCTGAAACGCCTCATCGTCCTCACCCAATTGCTCAAACGCCTGCCGGATGTCGCGGGCCGGTTGATCGACCAACGATAGAAGCGGCGGCGCCTGCCCCTCCTCCGCCGTGACCGGCTGCTGCACCAACGGGAATTGGGGGATGTCATTCACGCCGATCGCGCGATGGAAGGCGACGTCGACTCTGTCGGCGACGGCTTTTGCGCCCTCATTGTTCACCTGCGCGGCAAAGCCGTAGAAATTCGTTCCCATACGGCCGACAGCTTCGGCCGCACCGACCAGCCCCAAATCCGCGGCCACCAGAAGGCAACGCGAGCCATACCAGAGCTCATGATACCCGCTCTTCGGATCGCAATTTGAGGCCTCCCAGCCTGTGGCCAGAAACTGTCTCAAGAGGTCTTGATCGCGAGTCTGTGCGGCGAGCGCCATCGCCCTCATGCGCATCCCCTGATCCGCCGACTCAATTAAGGGGATGAGGCGGGATCTCGCACTGCCTGAAAGTGGCGTTGAGCAAAGCTTACGGCGATAGCCAATTTGTTGGTTTCGCCTGACGCGACCGCGCGTTCGATGGTCGCGTCGAGTTCTGCCTCGGAGCCGGCCTTCGTCGACTGCAGAAGATCGAGCAATACCTCGCGGCTACCGCCGGCCTTGAGGATCTGCAGTTGCTCGTCACCGCTCCTGTGCGGAAAGGACGCCCGAAGCGCATACTGTTGCGCGAGCCACTCATCGCGCAATCCGCCGTTGTCGGACAGGAATTCGGGCTCTGGTGGTGCCGAGCCAATCGAGACCAAGCGGTTCACCGTATCGGGCTCGAGGATCGCGCTATCCTTGAGGAGCGCGATCACGCCCAGCCGCAGCGGCAGGACATCCGTACGATCGACCACTGCCCGCGCAAACCCACGGCGAAGCTCGATGGCCGTCGCGGGTTCGAAACGAGCGAGCGCCGGCAGCGACCTGGAAGCCATGTGATCTTGCGCGGTCGCGCCGCGACCGACGCTCAGAATGCCGACATCGATGTTCCTGTTGGCGGCAACAATCGTGTCCATGTTCGCAGGTGCCTGCGTGCTCGGGTCACATGGGTCGACTTGGCTGTAGGTCGTATCCTCCGAGAATGAGAAGCGGGGTCGGTCGCGATTGAGGGCTTCAAATATTGTATGCGCCGGAGCCGCGTCGTCAGGATCACCCGTGGCGCTCAACATGATCGCCGCTGCTCGCTTGGCCGTCGCCGACGCTTCCGCCGTCAGGAATGGCTCGCACGCGATCCGGACCGCATCGCGTGTCCGAGGCCATTCCACCGCATTGAAGCGGATCAGGTGCCGGAACTGCTTGTCGGGTCCGTGCACGTCCGAATTCAGCGCATCGGCGAAGGCCCATCCCATCAACGCGGGCACGGCACCCTCAAGCGCCTTTCCACCCAACAGCTCGAGTGCATACAGATGAAGCTGAGCCAGCCCCTCTCGAGGCTCTTCCGTCAGTCTTCCGCTCACGAATTCCCGTTCGGAAGCGGTCAATTCCGAGAGTTTGGTATCGAGACGTTGCCGCAATCGCGTCAATTCCGCAGCTTCCTTTGCCGGATCGCGACCGGGGTTGCGGAACATTCCCACCTCTGGGGCGAGGGAATGGCGACACAGCCAATCCTGCGCCTGCCGCGATATCTCGGCGGCATTGGCCGGGTCCTTCGATGCGGAATGCAGCGCTGCTGTCAGCCATCGGGCGTTCGGCAACATCACCCGCGAAAACGCGGCGTCATGCATCGCTCTCAGGAACGGCGCGGGAGCGCGCTTCACCAGCGCCTCGAACGGCGGATACAGATCGTCCGACACGTTCTGTAGGCCGACGAAGTATTTCGCCAGCGCTGCCTGAACCTCCAGTGGGCAGTCTTCCTGCAGGAAAGAGAGCTGCAGGGCGGAAAACACCACGGCGGAGGTTTCCGAGAGGGCGTTGATCGGCTCCGTTACCTCGGCCAGTCGGGCTTCGGGATCTCTGCCTGCTCGCACCTCCTTGCGGAGCACGCGGATCAGCGCCAGGCCCAGCGCCAAGGGAAGCCCCTCCTTCCTGACGGCATACAGGTCCGTTTCGCCAGCGACGGGTTCGAAGAAACGGCCCTGCGCAACTGCGCCGAGGTCCTTCCCGAGGTCGAAGATCGTGAGATCTTCGCGCTCCTGCTTGCTCAACCGTTCCAGTATTCCCTCGGCATGGGTCCGCAGCATCCCAGCGAACTCGGGCGCCGTCATCCCACTCATGGCATCGCGCTCGTGCCGGAGGATGTGCTCGAACAACAGTCGGCCGACAGTCAATTCGTCGATGCGCTCGATTTCCTTTGCATCGAGGAGTTCAATGGCAATTCCGAGAATCCTCGGATTTCGCAAGAAGTCGAAGACGTCGGCAGCAAGGGCGTCCGATTTCACGCCTCTGCTGTCCAGAATCCCTTTCAGCTCGGACTCCGACCACTCGTCGACCAACACCCGGTCGATCGGCGAGGTCACCAGCGAACGGATATGGGCATGATGCCAACTGGTCGTCGTGACGACGAGCCTGCCGCCGATCTCTTCCAGGAAATTTGCCATGGCATCGATCCAGCGGGGCCAAGGGAAGCCATGCGCCTGATTCAACCCATCGACCCAGACCGCGAGCCTGACATGCCCCGGCGCCGGATTGTTGCGCCAGCCCTTGAAACGGCGCGTCCAGCGCTTGCGAATGTTGTCGGTGAGAACCTCGCCAGCCTGCGATGTCAGCCTTCTGATAAGCAGCTCGTCCATGTCGCTCATCGCCTCAGGCATCGTCAGATCGCTCGCCATGAAGACTGCAAGCAGCGGCGCTGGCTCACGCACCATCCCTTGGCGACCAACCAGGACTTGCCTGTTCCTTCGTCGCCCAGGACGAGGACGACCCGATCGTCCGGCGGGCCGGCAACCGCGTCCTGGACCCGCTGAACAAGCGTCGGTCGCTCGGCCCATGGCAGTCCGGACGAGTCCATGGGTGCCAGCGGCTGGCCGAACAGCCTCCTCGCCTCCCGACGATCCGAAAACGCCTTGACGAGGGCCGACCGATTGGCTGCTTTCACCAGGCCCAGCCCGATGGATCCATCGCGAACCGCTGATCGAAGGTTCGTCGACATGTCGGCGACCTGGCTATCGGCCGCCACGGCGTCGAGGTCGGCCCGTACGCCCGTCACAGCGGCCGGATTCTGCGAGTGATCCTGAATGAAACGTTCGACCCGCGACGCAGCCATTGCGAGCAGCACAGCCAGCGGCGGCAGCGTTCCCGACGGCCAGTCGAGGATCAGACACCCGATGCCGAATGCCGCGAGTGAGCCCCGGTACCTATCCGCGTGCTGCGAATTTACCGGACTGGTCGCGCACAGGATCCAGGTATCGACCTGGCCTTTGTCGTCGTTTGCGAGATCTACGATCTTGCCGTTCACCGCAGCCGGGGGAACGTCATCCTCGTACAGCTTCGCCTCGAAGAAGGTCGCCCCGTCGTCGAAGGCCGAGTCTCCGTCCCGTCCCCGCTGCGATCCGCTTGAAGCCACCCGGAACGGCTGGCCGCACACTTCCGACAGCACGGCCGCGAGCAGCCCCTCGAAACCATGGGAGCCACTGTGATTCAAGGTCTGCAGGGCGGCCTTCAAGGCCGCCAGGTGAGGTACGGTACTCGCGTCCATGTGCGCCTTGTTAGACGGAATGCAGGCGCTCACAAACCGAAATTTGACGGTCCCTTACGACGGCTTGCATGGCCTATGCCCCTTAGAGAAGCTTGATCGGAAAACTTTCCCGAACGACCGACTTCGTGGACGCGCTTCCTGTCGCACGCGTTACTCGTGCAAGACAAAGGTTAAACATGCGGAGGCGCCAAGCTACGTCCCACCATAGGAATGAGCTGATTGAGCCGGTACTTTGGCGCCGGCACGCGCGGTCGATCCGACCCGGCCCGGACGGGCCGGGCTTGCGGCGCGTATGAGGATCAGAGCCACCTGGGCAGGATGGTGAACGCTAGAACCAAAATTAACATTCCGAAGCACAGGTACATCGGCCACATGGCTCCATCGAACCGTCTTGGCTGTGCGGGCGGGCTGGTGCCCGATTTCTCTGCATCCGCCATCCGCAGTTTCGCGTCGCGCGAGACGCCCGTTAAATTGCGCGAGAGATCGTGGTCCGTCATCATGAGTTCCTCCAGATTTGCAAGCCGAGCTATGGTCCACCCGTCCTGGGATCCGGCCCGTTCGGTGCTCCAATTCCATCTAGTTCGGATGGCAGGGATCTTTGGTTACAGTTGACTGTTCTCGACCCTGGAGGGCGGAGACCTCTGCGCGACAGCAGGTCTCGTCGGCACAGAACGATCCGCCCTGCGATAAACGGGCGAAGGTTGGCTCGAACGCTTGTCCTGCAAAGATGATGTCCTGCGCCGTGGCGGATACTGCCCCGTCAACCTACTTGTCCGGAGATTTTTTTTGGGGTCGTTTTAGCTTGACGCCCTCTCCAGACTTGTCGCTTGCGAAGGTGAATTGGACGCCGAGGTCCTGCTCCAGGTGCCGGCGCAGCCTGTTCAGGACTTCCTTTCGCCGAGCATCGACCTTTTCCTGATTGTCGACTTCGATCAACGAGATGGTCTTCCGCGAAATGCCGGAGCTCTCTGCAAGCGCAGCCTGATCGAAACCGAGCAGCGCTCTTGCCGCGCGTATCAATGTTGGCGTTAGCAGGTGTTCTTGCACGTCGGAAACTTCCTTCGGGCTCGTCACTAACCGCGATTTCGGATGGCGCGAGAGCCCCATCGAGAGTCCATCCCTGAACTAACTTCCCTAAGCTTGCGTTAACCATACAAAATTTCGTAGCTGACAGCTACCGATATTACGAGCTATGGAATATGTGATTTATCACATGATAGAAAAATCGAGCGTGAGAAACGTCAGAACCATATCGATTGCGGCATGGGGATTCTTCGGGACCCGTGCGGTGGCGGCGACCGTGTGTCGTCGCCAGCCGGCAGCCGACGGACTTCGTTCAAGCCGGGACATCCGCGCTCGATCGCCCGAGTTCGTTCGGCTGTTCGGGTGGGTCCACCAGATCGAATAGTGCGCACCGGCTTGGCGCGCCTCCCATGAGGGCGGCGGTCAAGATTCATCAGAAGTTTTACAGGGCGCGCTGGAAAGCCTCCTGCGCGAACGACGGAATTCGACCATGAACGAGATCTCGAAAACTGGGCGCGGGTGCCCGACTGCGCCGTGGCCGACGCCTCTCTCCTACTGGCGCACGTTCCGCGCCGAGGAGTTCGACAAGGAGTTGGTGGACCACGTGAAGGACTGCGTGTCTTCCATCTCGTCGACGATTCCGGAGTGGCGCTCCGCCGTGAAGGGCGATGCCGCCGCCGCCATCGGCATCGTCCTGCCGTGCAGGCCTCCTGAACGCTTCGGTATCAAGGTCGACCTCCCGATGACCACGCTGTTGAACGTGGCCTTCGGGAACCCTGCGGCGGCCTTGGTGCTGTCGCACAAGCTGCGGCAGATGCCTATGGACCGAAGCTATCGTGCGCGTCTGGCTACCTCTTGGTTGGTCCACAGCCTTTGGCTTGGCCACCGGGGACGGTCTCCTCGCCCCACTCGTCCTATCCCGCCTGAGGGAGACGAGACGTGATTCAGCAGTCCATGTCCGATCTCCACTCCGACCCCGTATTGTGCACCGGCATGGGGGCGCTCGAGCTGGCCGCCTATCGGCGTCATTGGCGGCAGTCGATGCAATTCCGTCAGCAGGTTGAAGACGCTACCGCATTCGGCCGGCGGCTCAGCCGGGGATTCGGCGCGCTCCGTTCCCGCTCGGATCAAGCGCCGGACTTCGATCTCGAAGACGAGGCCGATCGGGGGCCCGCAGACCGCTCGACCGATCGTCCGCCGGACGTCGGTCGTATCGCGGTGGAGCTTCAGCTTGCGCGATACTTCGACGAGCGGAGCGACTTGCTGACGGAGATAATGAAGGGTGCGCCGACGATCGTCGTCGACGTCGCCGATCCGCGTGCATTGAGCCGTGTCTCGCAAGCCTGGCAGGATCTGCTTTTTCAGGGTCGACGGAAGGTCGACATCACCCAACAAGGGTTTCGGCGTCGCCAGGAACTCGACGTACTCTTCATGACGGTAAGCGAGCCTCCCAAGGGCGCAGTCGCCGACGAGCGTGAAAAAGCCGCACTACATGGATTGTCGCTCGGCTTGCCCTTCTTCGGCATATCGCCGCTTGCGAGATCTCACCTTCCGAGCTGTCTCATCAAGGCCGCATCTACGAAGATGGACTTCCCGCGCATCGACGCTCTGACCGTCGAGCGAGCGATCCGCATCGTCACGGGACGCCGCTGTGGGAGGGCGTTGGATTGCTTGATCGGCACCGGTGCCACGGTCGAAGACCTCATCATCGCCATCCGTTTCGACCGTACCCCCGGACAATGCATCGAGGAGCTTGGCCGCCTTGCCGATCTGAAGCGCGCGAAAGCCGACTCCCGCGGACTTGTATTGTCTCAGCTTCATGGCCTGGGAGATGCGCGGGGTTGGGCAAGAGACAGTATCGCCGACATCCATGCATGGAAGCAGGGCCGCATTTCCTGGAGCGCAGTTTCGTCCGCAATCGCGCTCGAGGGACCGCCCGGCTGCGGCAAGACGACGTTCGCTTCCGTGTATTGCGCTGAGGCGGGTCTGCACATGGTCGGCGACGCCAACATGGCTGCGTGGCAATCCAGCGGCGAGGGCCATCTCGGCCATTTGCTTCGGGCCATGAAGAAGAGCTTCGAGGAGGCCCGCGCGAACGCACCGGCTTGCATCGTTCTCGATGAATGTGACAGCGTGGCCGATCGAAATTCGATGACGCATTCACACCGGGACTATTCTGTCCAAGTGGTCAACGCGCTGTTGGCCGAGATCGACGGCATCAGGGGGCGTGAGGGCGTTGTAATAATCGGATGCAGCAACGATCTGTCTCGTTGCGACCCTGCGCTGTTGAGAGCCGGCCGTCTGGAGAAGATCGTTAGAATCGGCTATCCGGACGTTGCCGAACTCGAGCGCATGTTTCGGGTTCGACTCCAGAACGATCTGAGGGACGACGACCTGACGCCATTGGCCGAACTTGCGATCGGCATGGTCGGCGCCGACGTCGAGCGCATCGTGAAGGACGCACGTCGCGTCGCTCGCGGCCAGAACAGGCTCCTCTCCATGAGCGACCTGCTCGGTTCGGTCGGCGACGGCGAGGAACTGGACGAGCGAACGCGCCGGCGGGTGGCTGCCCACGAGGCGGCACACATCGTTGTCGACGTGCTCCGCTTCGGTCCCGATCGGGTGCACGCCGTGCTGACGAGGATGCGCAGCCGCGCCGGTGCAGTCGTCAGGCAACCCGCTCCCGAGCTGGAAGGCACCTACGCGGACTGTCACCGCCGCCTCCAGATCCTGCTCGCCGGACGCGTCGGAGAGCACATGCTTTGCGGATCCACGTCGCGCGGTGCCGGCGGCCGCCGCGGCTCCGATCTGCATCAGGCGACTAGCCTCGCCGCGTCGATGGTCGGCTCTCTCGGTTTGGCTGGCCGGACGCCGCTCCTCTTCCTGGGCGCCACCGACGAGATCGAAGCTCTTCTGTCCTTCCGCGAGGTCAGGACGGCGGCCAACGCCGAGCTTTCGAAGGCAGACCGCGCCGTCCGGGATCTGCTCGCCCGGTATCCGACCGCTCTCGAATCCGTGGCTAACACGCTCTTCGAGCGCGGGCGGATCGATGGCACCGCGGTGGCGGCCATTCTCGCGTCGACATGCATCAACGACGACACCAGCACGAAACCGGCAACGAAAGCGATGCTGGCATGACGCCGGAATAAGAGATCTTCCGCAAGCCGGTTGTCGCGACTGCCGAGAGATCGCGGACATTCCGGCAAGCTCGGCCGCGGGCAACGCGAGCGAACCAAGGTCAGCGACGTCGACGAGAAGCTCCCTCTGAGCGGCGCTAATACCCGTGTCGGACTCTCGATCGTCGTCGGAGATGAGGCCATTTGCGGCGCTCTCGGGTGCTCTGACGAGCTGCGCCCAAACAAGAGCCTAACTCGTTCGACCCGGAGGATTGAACCGCGACCACCGCGACGTCGGCGGAACGGGATTCACTACCAGAGAAATCAACACCATCAATTGGATACGATGGCTCGGGCATTAGCCGCCTCGGTATCAAATGAACCAAGGCGGAGTGTTTGAAGCCATATTCTTGCGTCCCGGGCGAAATTCTGTCGATTATATCTGTCCGCAAAGTTCAAGGGCTGTTAGCAGCACTTCAACTTTTCGGACACAGACAATCGACAGAATTTAGTCGAAGCATGTGTTTGGACGGTAAGGTGTCCTGCCTTGGATGAAGGCATTGTTACTGGCTTCGACCGTTCTTCAGCTTTCGCAAAAGGAGGCCGTCCATGGGTCTAGCATTCTCTCCTACCCGTTAACGCCTTGCAGAGGCGCGGACGAGTTGGACACCTTTCTCGAGGTCTCTCGGGGGAGATGCTTGACCAAAGAATGTCAATTCGGAGCCTGCCGGTCGCTGCCCCTTGCGCGATAGGGTTTCACTTCCCCAGCACCTTATGAGAGCGGGTGTTCCGTCATATAGCGCTTCGGCAGCGACAGCACCGCGTTCGGGTCGAGCGCCCTGGCCTTCATGAGGCTATTGCGCCGATCGAATGCCGCCGGAATGTCGTCGATGTCGGAGCTTCGGCGACCCTTCAACCTGATATTGATCCCTTCGATCAGTCGCGGTGCGTGCTTCGACGCGATGTCGGCGAACAGATCGATGACGTTCCAGAAGTTGGCGATTTCGCGCGCGGCCCGCAGGACAAGGGGCGGATGCTCCCACTGCGAAGTCATGCTGGGACAATGATGCAGGTCGCAAACTTTGATATTCGAGCGCCGTTGGAGCAACAGAAAATCCATGACGTCCCTGATTTCGATCGCCTTCGGATAACCTTCGATCCAGATAGGCTCCCGCGGTAGCAAGGCGGCCATGAGTGCCCATTCCGCGTCATTGATCCGACTGTCTGGTACGGAGATCCGATTCCAGCGGATCGGAGGCTGCTTGGCAGAGCCTTTTGGCACCTTGAGCTCGACGTTCCTGGCTTCGATGCGGATCGTGGGATTGGAATCACCGGGACGGGCTCCGATGTTCGCTAGAGGACCATGGATGGTCAAATTGAAGGAGCGAGCGGACAAGGCCTCGACTTCGACGCTAGATACCAACTCCTGAAAAGCCGACATCAGTCGGGTTTCGCGTTCATCTGCGCCGTTGAAGTCCTTGCAGTAGGGAAAGTCTTGAAGGAAGCCGGCAAGCTCGCTGAAGTCGACGCTCTCGAGAGGGCGCTCGGGCATGGCGGGGATCGGCAGAGCGGCCAATTCCAATTTCTTTTTTTCCAAGCTTTCGTTGTAGCCTTGGCGTAACAGCTCGATCGTTTTTTCGGGAATGCTCTGCGTGTATGCAGCTTCGAAGGTGGCTTTGATCTGGTCGATGATGCCCTTGATTTCGGCCTTGATCCGATGCCGGTCCTTCTCCTTATCGGCAAACTCCCGCGCCACGGCGCTGTTGTAAGCCTGTTCGGCGACCGTGACGGCTCCAACCGTGGCGACCCTCTCCGCAGCCGCGGTTACCGTGACGATCTCCACGCACTGCAGCAGAACGGAGTTACGCTTCTGGCACGGTTGGCTATCGGACTTGCTGTTCGCGTCTTCGTTCTTGCGCTTGGCGTCCGAGCAATGAATCCGGACGTGCTCCCAGGAGCGGTCGTGAGAATGCATCGGACTGCCACACTCGGCGCACGAAAGGATGCCGGTCAACAGGCGCGTCGCGGGCCGATTCCAGCTTCTGGAATGCCGCACATCGAGCTGCTGCACCTTGTTCCAGATGTCGGTCTCGACGAGAGCCCAGTCAGGCCTCTCAGACAAGCGCCAGGCTGACATCGGCGTCTTGGTGATCTTTCGGATGATCGTATAGGCGTCACTTTCGGTCTTTTCGTGTTTGGTCCGGAAGTAGATGATAAGCCCGATGTAGATGGGATCCCGCAGGATTTTGCTCACCTGGACCGTGGACCACTTCTTGCCCTTCCGGGACAGAATCCCTTTTTCATTGAGGTGCCGCCGGATTTCCGCGGGTGAAATGCCGACGCTCCGCATGGAGTACATCCACTTGACGTGTTTGGCCTCCTCCTCGTTTTCGAAGAGCTCTCCCGGATATCCAGGCTTCTTGTAGAAACCGTAGGGAGCGGCACTGGGATACTTGCCGTCCAATACTGCGCGCTCCGTGCCCGCGCGGATCCACATCTTCAGATTCTCGAGCGCCTCCTGACCCATCAAGCCGTTGAAAGCCGCGTGCACCAGATGCCACTTGCCTTCGGCCGGCGTATGGATCTCGACGCCCCACCGGCGGAGGTCGCGAAAGACGGAAGTTGTCAGTCCGAGGTCGCGAGCAAGGCGGTTTCCGGTTTCAAGAATGAGCTTCTTGAACTTGCCGGCCTTGGCGTCCTTCATCATCCGCAGCAGGTCGGGTCGCCCCGCCCTGAATCGTCCGCTCTTGCCTTTGTCGTCGTAGACGAAGGCGATGTAGGTGTTGATCCGATGAGCGTAGCTTTCCACGCCCGCCTGCCGGTCCATGGCGGCTTCCTTCTGCTCCGGCGTGGAGACGCGACGATAGACGGCGGCGGGCTCAGGGCCGGTGAATTCGGATGGTTGAGGTTCTGGAGGAAGCTTTCGATCCCGCAGCCAGCCTCCGGGCAACTTGGCCAAGACCTTCTGCTTGCGCTCGTCCTCCTTGCTCCGACGGCTCCGGAATTTCTGAATTTGGTAGGCGACCGTCGTCTGTTCGGACGGCGCCGGCGACAATGGCGGACCCGCTTGGACGGTGACGGCGTAAGGCACGCACGTCTCAAAGCCACCGATTGCGGACGAGTCCAATGCCAAGGTCGCGAGGGTCGCGTTGATCTTAACGGAGTAGGGCATGGTACCTCAGGTGGGCGCGTTGGCGGTGACGTAGCGGTTCGGCAACGACAGTTTGACGTTGGGGTCCAGCGCGCGAGCCTTCTTGAGACTGTTGCGACGGTCGAACGCGGCTGGGATGTCTTCGATGTCGGCGCTGCGGCGGCCCATCATCCGGATCTTGATGCCCTCCGTGAGACGCGGTGCCTGCACCGAGGCTAGGTCCGCAAACAGATCGATGATGTTCCAGAATTTTGCGATCTCCAGGGCGGCCTGGAGTACTCCGACGGGATGATCCCAATGGGAGAGCACGTTCGGCAGCGACTTGAGATAGCTGAAGCCGATCTTCGATCGCTGTTTGAAGATAAGCAGATCCAGGACGTGCCTGAGTTCGATGGGCCTGGCATATCCCTCGACCCAGATGGGTTCGCGGGGGAGCGACGGCGCCATGAGGGCCCACTCATCATCGCTGATGCGAATGTCCGGAATCGACACCCAGTTCCAGCGACGCTTTTCCAGATCGCTTTTTCCCCTTGCGACCTTCAGTTCGACGTCCCGTGCCTCGATGCGGATCGTCGGGTTGGGATCATTGGGATCGCTCCCGATGTGGGCCAAGGGCCCGCGGATCGTCAAATTGAACGATCGCCCCGACAGACCGTCGATTTCGACGCGTCCGATCAGTTCCTGAAAGATGGCGACCAGACGTGACTCGCGCTCGTTGGTGCCGTCGAAGCTCTTGCAGTAGGGGAAATCCTGCAGGAAGGCGTTAAGGTCTCCGAAGTCGATGCCGGCGAGCGGAAGCGCTGGGATTTCCACGATCGGCAGCGCGGCAAGCTCGCATTGGACCGACTCCAACTGTTCGTTCAGATCATCCCGCAGCGAGACGATGGCACCCTCAGGCATGCTCTTGGTGTAGGCCGCCACAAACGTTGCTGCGAACTGGGCGTTGATATCCACCATTTTCGCCTCGAGCCTCTTTCGATCGGCGCTTGTCCGCTCGATCTCCTTCATCGCGGCGGCCTTGTATGCCTTCTCCGCGGTGGATTGGGCACCGATGACGACCATCCTTTCCGCGGCCGCCTGTATCGCCACGACCTCCACGCATTGCATTAGAACCGATGTGCGGGAATGGCAGAGCCTGGTGACGCTCTCAGAGTCGACCAACTCAGCCTGTTTCGCGTGATCCGAGCAGTAGATTCGCACGTGTTCCCGGCGGCGATTGTGCGAGTACATCGGGTTCCCGCAGTGGGCACACCAAAGGATGCCGCTGAGCAGGCGGTTCGCCGTGCGCTTTCGCTGCTTGGATCGCCGCTCGTCGAGCTGCTGGACCAGATTCCAGACGTCGACCTTGACGATCTCCCAGTCCGGCCTTTCCGAAACCCGCCAGGCGGACTTCGGCGTCGTGGTGACCTTTCTCTCGAGCGTGTAGCAGTCGGTTTCGACCGTCTCGGACTTCGTGCGGAAATAGATGAGAAGACCGATGTAGATCGGGTTGCGCAAGATCGCGCAGACCTGCACCGTCGACCACTTCTTGTTCTTCGGCGACGGCACGCCCTTGGCATCGAGAAGACGCCTGATTTCCGCCGGTGGAACGCCCACGCTGCGCAAGGAGTAGATCCACCGGACGTGATCTGCCTTTTCGGTGACCTCGTAGAGTTCTCCGGGATAACCGGGCTTCTTCTCGAAGCCGTAGGGAGCCGTTCCGGGAAACTTGCCGTCCAAAACCACCCGTTCCATTCCAGCGCGGGTCCACATCTTCAGATTTTCGAGAGCCTCCTGACCCATCACACCGTTGAAAGCCGCGTGCAGCAGATGCCACTTGCCCTCGCCGGGCGTGTGGATTTCCACTCCCCACTGTCGCAAGTCGCGGAAAACGGAGGTGGTCAGGCCGAGATCTCGGGCAAGCCGGTTTCCGGTCTCCAGGATCAGCTTCTTGAACTTACCGGCCTTGGCGTCATTCATCATGCGCATCAAGTCGGGACGCCCTGCCTTGAACCGCCCGCTCCTGCCCTTGTCGTCGTAGACATGGACGATGTTGACGTTGATCAGGCGCGCGTAATTTTCGACGCCGGCCTGGCGGTCCATCGAGGAGTCCTTCTGCTCCGCTGTCGAGACGCGACGATAGACGGCGGCAGGCTCCGGACCCGCGAGCTCGGGAGGCTGAGGTTCGGGAGGAAGGTTCTGATCCCGCAACCAACGTTGCGGCATTTTCGCCAGAACCTTCTGCTTGCGCGCCTCGTCCTCGCTCCTGCGCGTGCGGAATTTTTCGATCTGAGGCGCCACCACGGGCTCTGACGCCGGAGGCGAGATCGATGGGCTCGGCTCAAGCAGGGCGGCATTCAGGCCGGCGGCCGCGAAACCGCCCAAGGCGCTGGAATCGAGAGCCACGGACCCGAGAGTGACGTTGATAGAGACAGCGTAATTCAAAGCGGAACCTATGATTTGTGAATACTAAATCTAGGTTGTGAATAATAATTCGCGAGGGCCGTGTCTAGGCCGGTTCCTGTTATGGTTAATTTGAGGTGAATCGGATGGTTTGGGACTGGAAGAAGACCGCCGAGGATGCCCGGCAGAAATTGGGCTCGGCGAAGCACGGCACGCGAGAGGCTGCCTTGAAGGAGGCCGGTGGCTCGAGGGACGTCAATACGGTCCGCCGCGCCGTTGCGGCTTTGGACTTTCTGGACCGACTTAAGGAGACGCATCCCAAGAGCTACAGCGATCTCAAGGATTCACCTTTTGGCGTAGTGGAGACTTTTTCGCGGTGGTGGTCGATCGACCCGGCCGGCGCAGTTGTCGGACTGGAGAAGTGGAAAAACGGTGGCCTGACGACGCGGAGCCTCGCGGAGTCAATGCGCAAGAGTCGGCCTCCAATCGTACAGGCCGCGAACGACGAATCCTTGGCCCGTACTGTGCGCGACTACGTCGAGCCTCGCATCCGACACGGCATCGAAACGGTGCTCGGCACCAAAATCACCCCGAGCGAAAACAAGCGCTCCGCGCAGCTTCTCCCTGTCGACTTTCGGTACAGTTTCAAGGATTCGTTCAGAGGCGACGTTCAAGTGGCGGCTATCGTCGTCGGGCCTTACCAGAACCAGACCATCTACCGAAAGAAGAGGCATGACTGGATGCTGAAGGCGCTGGGACTCACCCATTTCTTCGACTGGGTTTTCGTTGCCTTACCGAGCCAAAGCGCCGTCGACGACTACACTTCGTGGATCGAGCGCGCTCATGCCGAGAGCGGCTCCACGCCCATCAAGCACCTGCTGCTAGGTCCCCCAGCCGACCCATTGAGCCGGCTGAGGATACTAGTCGTTCAGTAGCCGGGCTTGCCGCGGACGATGACCGCATGCTCTGCCGCCAGCGGATCGTGCTCGGCTCCGCCGCCAAGGTCCGCCGGCGCGGTGGCGCCCGCCAGGAGCTTCTAGACGTCCACGTGAGCCTTGTACTCGGCCAACGCCTTGGCGAAAGCGTGAACCAGTGCGATCGGATCTCGGGCAGCCGTCTCCGGATCGTCGCCCGGCACTTCGGCGATACTTCGTTCTTTCATGTTGCCTCCGTTTGCTGGTTTGAACCTTCGAAATCGCGGTCTATGGCGGTCCGGGCATGAGAGGAGGAAAATTGCGGATCAGCGCTCTCGGGCCCGCCGTGCTGCTCGTCTCCGGAGTGCCGGACGACAAATCGGAATAACGGCCGGGTGAAGTTGGGCCGGTGCCACCCTGGCCGAGGTAGCCGGAACGGTCCGCCGCCCTCACCTCGGCCGCATCGATGACCTCTGTGGGCATCTCGCTCATCGGCAGCGCTCCGAATAGCGATCCCATGCAGTGATCTTCTGCGCATCGATGTGGATGTCGTCGCGGCCGTACACCTCCCGTCGTAGAAACGAGAACTCGGCCTCAAGGTCGGACTCTTCGACGTCGATGAACCAGGCTCTGGTGCCCCCGTCGTTTCCGTCGCTCCAGCGGTATCCCTTCGACTTCAGGAGGCTCCGGAAGACGTACGGCGCCTTCACCGCCCGCACCCGAAAGCGGGGGCATCGGGCGGATTCGAGCAATGCGGCAAGGCCGGTCCGCCCGCTCGTCGGCAGCTTCCGGGCGAGAATTTCGACCCCGGCCCGACAATCGTCGGCGGCACGGTGACCATCGAAAAAGAAGCCGTGACCCGCTGCGAGGTGGCACAATTTCGCGCCTTCGAATCCTTCATTCGCCCATTCGACTTCTCGGAACGAACATGCCCACGGCTTAGTGGCGAAGATCGGCCAAAGCTTCTCGCAAAAGGGGCGGTCGAACTGCGCATTGTGCGCGACCACAACGGCGGCATTGTCCGCGAACGCCGTAACCTCCGCGGGATTGATCGAAGCGCCGGCGACCATCTCGTCGGTGATGCCTGTCAAGGCGGTCACCAACGGCGGGATGGGCACGCCGGGATCGCGCAGTCGCGCGAAAGGCTCGCCCACCGACAAGATGTCGCAGTCCGACGTGTAGTCGAAGGGCAGCATGGCGAGCTCGATGACGGTGTCGCGCATCGGGTCCAGGCCCGTCGTCTCGACGTCCAGGAAGATCCCGAAGGGTGTCGAACGGTGGGAGGCGGTCGAGATCCAGGATGGGTTTAGGCGCCGAAGGATTCGGAAGTCGCCGGCGGCCTCCAAGAGGTTGGCCATCCGTTCGAACTCGAGGCGCACGCAGTCGCCCGCGGCAAGGCCGGTCATGACGATGGTCCCTCGCCTGCCTGGTCGGAATGCGAATGCGGCCGACAGACCCATGCCGACGCGGTCGTTTCCAAACCGATCAACCCGCCTGCCATAAAGACTGACTCGAACACGAAACGCTCCTACGCGAAAACTCATATGTGATATATCATATCAGTAGCAGGGTGCTACTGATAAAATTCGGAGCTCGGTCGAGTGGTTAACGCTCACTTGCTTTGCTGCTCGCCGGAACGTGGGTTCGTGAACCCAGGGTGAGGAGGCTAGAAGTTCGGCTTGTCCACGCCTCGGTTTTGTGAAGCTCTTGCCTTTTTCGACTTTGTCCAAGCCGGCGAGTAAATATATGATAGATCACATAGACCGGAATCGACCTATTGCCCGACCGTGTCCCGATGGCGGGGTCAGGATTCGAAAAGAGATTTCCGGCGCGGGACTCGGTGGCCGCCAAGGCCTTAGCGGCAAACGTCCGGCGGCTCAGGAAGGCAAAAAGCTGGACACAGGACGTCCTGGCCGCCGAGATCGACGTCGAGCAAGGCGTCATCAGCCGGATCGAGAATGGGCGCGCGAACCCGACTCTTCTGGTTCTCGAGGCGCTCGCGAAGAAGTTGGAAGTTCGTGTCGATCAGCTATTCGAAATTCAATCGAAGTCGAAGCGAGGCAAGGACCGCTAGAGTGCGGGCCGAGTAGTCACCGGACAGGACAATTCCCTCACCGCGGATCAACGCTATCCCCACGTGAGGAGCGACCGCTCAGATCACAGTGCTGGTCCACTTGCGGACCGACCGCATGATCTGCGCCAGCCATTTCCAGCTCGGACCTTCGGCTTTCGCGTCGCCCGCCATGAACTTGCGGATGTCGAAGGCCATGTCGCCTACTGCCGTTGGCGGATAATGCGTGCATGAAGCCGACCAGCGCCGAAATCGTTCGGCCTCCACCACCAAGCCCGAATTGCCATCATATGAGAGGTAGGCTCCCGGCCTGGCACGTCGGCTCCAAGGGGTGGTCAACTGCACGACCAGTCCGACCGCCAGCGAGGCAAGCACGCCGTTCGACCACACCACTTGCGGACGCCCGCCGGCGGCACCGTACCTGCGGGACTCTTCTGCCAGCGCCGCATCGGTGACGATACCCATGCAGCGCAGGCACGGGCTACCGGGCTCGGACAGCACCACCTGGCCTGCCACCAGGTGACCATGCCCGCCGCCGAGCTTGTGCACGTCCATCCCTTGATCGATATACGGGATCAGGAAACGCCGGCAGAAGGCGTCGAGTTCGTCCTTGCCGCGCACGTTGTCGAGACCGCCCACGATGACCTCGCAGCGCTTCAGCGCGTCGCCCGCGAGCTGCCATTGCTTGCGATGGATCTCGACGCGCGCCTTCGGATTGATCGCGAGGATCATCCTTTTCATGATCGCGACCTTCGCGGTCCGCTTGAGCACGTACCACCGTGTGCCGCCGATCAGCCTGTTGAGATTGGTCAACGAGATCAGGTCGGCGTCGATCAGCACGAAATTGCCGACGCCGACATGCGCGAGCTGCTGGGCGACGTGAGAATTGCCGCCTCCGAGGCCCACCAGACCGACGGTCACGTCCGCCAACCGCTGTTCGCTCTTGGCGCCCAGAAAGCTCTGTCGGTCAAGCCAGCTCATATTTCGCACCCCATTGTTCGACGATCGGCTGATCGACTCGGATGAAGCGGTCGATCGATACGGAAGGTTTGCCGGGCTCGAGCCAGAGCAGGCCCGTCGCGCCATTGTCGCTCAGCACCAGGAGACCGTGCGGCATCTTCGGGCAGGACTGGAAGAAGCCCGGAACGAATTCGTTGCCGCTCTTCAGGTCGACGCCGCTGAACCCGGGAAGGCCGCGCCCGCCGTGGGTATGGACGTGCAGGAGCGTCGACGCGGGTCGGTAGGCCGATTGCGCGGCCTTGCGCATTGCGTTGGATCCGATCCGCGCACCGACGCCCGGGGCGACTTCGTAATCCTCGTCGGCGACCGGCATGTATCCGCGGACCAGCAGCATCAACCCGCCCGGCGCGGCGGCGGCGCCTGCCGTCAGGAAGCCGACGCGCTCGTGCGCGAAAAAATGGGGGCGCGCGAGATCGCGCCGGACGAGGTCCAGCATCGGCCCCGTAATCTTCAGTGCTACCTTCATTTGAGTTGCCCCAGGTGAATGGCGAGGATCTCGGCCCAGCGCAGTGATGCCGGCACGTAGTTGTAAGACATCGTGTGCCAGGCCCTGCCCATGATCTGATGGACGGTCCAATTCTGACCGCGGTTCGGAAAGGACTGCGACAGGAAGAGGCGGGTAGTGTAGCTGCCATGGCTGCGCGGGCAGAGCAGGCCGTCGACCGTCGCCGTGCCTCCGTTGTGCTGTACTTTCATCGCCGGCAGGTAGACGAGGGGCTGGCCTCCCTCGTCCCAGAGTTCGGCGCCGCGGTTGATCCGCCGCAGCGCCGCGAGTTGAAGCTCGGTGGTCACGACGACTGTCCCACCGGCGGATGGGAGGCGAATTCCATCCCGTCCTTGACCTTGAGGCGTTCGCCCGGCGCCATCTCACGGAAGACGCCATCGATGCCGATGATGTCCAGCTTGTAGCCGGCGGGCACGCCGAACACCGCCATCAGCTCCTCGGTGGTGTAGATGCGGCGCTCCAGTTCGAACTCGACATCGCCGCCATAGATCACCGTCACCGTCTTCTTGCGGTGCCGCAGCTTGAAGCGTTCGACCCCGCCGCCGCCGATGTCGACCTCATCGTCGTCCTCGAAGACCTGATCGACGCCCGGACGTTCCAACCACAGAGCCTGATCGTCGGCGGCGCCAGCGAGGAACTTGATCTGCGAAGCAATCAGCTTGTTGTGGGGCCATTCCATCGCCAGGCCTTCGACGAAGAACCGGTGAGTGTCGCCGCCCTTGATCACGAAGAAGCGGCTGACCTTGTTCTTGTCGAGATCGGAGGTCTCGGTGGGACGCAGCGATTCCAGCTCGCCCGTCCCGAGATGCCGCAGCACGACATAATCCTCGACCGGGTGCCGGCCGGCGGCCATGCAGACCTGGGCGCCGGTGACCTCGGGGTCATCGAACGTGACCGTGGCGAAGTCGAAATTGGCGTCGCCGATCTGGACTTCGAACGAGCGGGCCTTCGCCTGCTCGTCATGGGAACTCGTCAGCACCGTATCCATGAGCGTCTCCTTCGGGTGCGCACGGACAGGCGCCGTTTGCCTTGACGAAATCCCGGAAGAGACCGATGATTCCGAATCAGTCCGTAATGAGACTGTACCTTATGGGACTATTTTTGCAAATCAAGTACCATTTGGCACAACCCGAGGAGCCCTATGGACATCAGCAACCGGACACAGACCACCCAGCAGCCAGAAGGACCACGCCCATCGTCGCTCGATTTCTTCTTCAAACTCGCGGAAATCTGGGACTTGAGCACCGAGCAGCAGATCAAATTGCTCGGATCTCCCGGCCGCTCGACCTATTTCCGTTGGCGCAAGGATGGCGGCGACGTTTCGGCGGATACCCTTGAGCGGATTTCGCATCTGGGTTCCGTCTATAAAGCTCTCGGGATCCTGCTCGATTCGCCCGAGGCCGCCGTGCGCTGGATCCGCCGGCCGAACCGCTATTTCGAGGGAGCATCGGCCCTCGACGTCATGCTCACCGGCAATCTGAGCGACATCATCAGGGTGCGACAGTACGTCGACGCCCAGCGCGGAGGGTAAGTTTGGAGTATCCGCAAATCTCAGTCGACGACCAGTATCGTCGGTTAATTCCTTCTAAATGGCCGACCATCGACATTTACGAGAAGTTCGGCTCTCGCGAGATGCAGACGTTTGCCGCCGAGCTCGAGACGATCACCAACCCGCGTCTTGCAGCCAAAGCCCGCATCACCGGCGGCGACATTTCGGCCGACTCCAATTCTCCCAGGCTGCAGAACTGGAACCACGCGCCTTTCGCCTATCCCATGCCGGAAGGCACGTATTCGCTTCCGCCGCCGTACTCGGTCCTGGAACTCGCCGCCGACAAGCGGGGCGCGCTCGCTCGCGCGATCATTCGACGCGAGGAATTTCTTTCCCGCACCGACGAGCCGGCTTGCGGTGTCGATATGAGGATGATCACCAATAGGGTCGTCGGGAAATTCGTCGATCTTCGCGGACTGCCGCCCGAGACGTCGCAGACGGCGCGGTGGATGATGGGACAGCGCCTTTACGAGGACGGCGTTCACGGCGTCCTCTTCAAAATGGCCGAACTGCCCGGCAGCGAGTTCATCTGCATCTTCAACAACGAGGTGCTGGTGGACCGCGGCGTCCAAGGCGCCCACTTCCGCTTCCGCTGGGACGGCGAGCGCATCAGTCGCCTTTACGATTTTGCCGCCGACCGCGATATCGATCGCAACGACATCATTGCGGATTCGATGGCGGCGTTGGGGGCGGCTGGATAAGGAGCGCCAACATGCGCACGTGGCTGCTTGTTGCAATTTCGCTGATCGCCGCAGCCTTGTTTGGGCAAGCGCCGGAGTTCGCACAGCAGTATGCCCAACGCCTCGGCGGAGCCATCGACGAACTCGACCGCATCGTAAGTCACTTCGACGAGGACTCGCGACGTTCGGGGTACGACCGCCCCGGTGCGCTGGCGCTGATGGGCCGAAATCAAGAACAGCTTATCCGCGACCAGGCGACCAGAATGTCGGAGACGATCGATCGCCTGGCCAAGCTGCGAGCGCAGCAATCCGCGATGAGCCAGCCAGGCTCGTTCACCCGCGTCGCCGCCTTTGCGAACGGCTACGACCAGGACATTGCCAGCCGCACCTGGAGGGACTTTCAATTCGCCTTGCCTATCTCGGTCGATTCGGTGCTGTTCATGAGCGCCGGCTTCATCGCCTCGCTTCTCCTCCTTTGGTTGGCGGCAGTCGGACTTGGGCGCCTGGCGAGACGCGAAGCGTCGGCGCAATAGAGCGCAGGCGCGAGATCGAGGCGGACGCCGCAATGGACAACGCAAAGAAGCGGCCCAAAGGGCCTGACATCGGGCTCCATCAGGCAAGGCGTCTATGCCAGCTCGATGAGGGCGAACGATTGGCGTTTATCGCCGAAGGCCTGCCAGTCATCCTGCGGAGTGCACAGGGCTTCTGGACCGCTGCAGAAAAACTTCAGGCGCACAGTCGGGAAGCAAAAGTCCTCGAGAATTATGCGGACGAAGAGGCCGCCAAGATCCTGATCCTGATCGACGCGGTGCGTTGCCCACCAAAACTCATTGCGTCCCGTCTGAACAAGATCGTCGGTTGGTTCTACAATCACCTAGCGCGGTTGATATATGCCGAAGCAGTTTCGTGGAAGCCAACGCACCTTGCCGAGCTTCGCGAATACGTGGATCGGCAACGACACGGGCACTATCTCGAAGGGCACGCCGGCGAATACATCGCGCCCAATTGGGCCATATATCAGCGCGAGAGCCTGCTCTATGCCGATGTCGAGGCCTATCAGGACGGCAAACTGGAATGGAGTGCGCCGCGCGATCCACCTTACGGTCATTTCGGATCGTTTCGGCCGCGCGCGCTGCTCGTCGCCGAGGCCATGGAGCAGGTCGGCATGTTCACGCCCGCCGGATTGAAGGCGGTGTCGGATATCTGGGGCAGCCTGGAATACAGGGAGAAAGAAGATCACCACGACGGCAGAAGGCTGGCCGAGCAATTGCTGACGCGGTTGCATGCCGAGGGCCTAATTCTGGATACAGCCAACGCTGAACATGCCGGGACACTGTACAATGAGTGGCAGATCCCGATGTACAACCTTGAATTCTCTCTCGTCCCAGTATCGCTTGAGGAACTTGAGGCGGAGCAGGAGCGGGAGTTGTGGTCCATGGTTGGCGATCCACGATAGGGGCAGCCGACAGCTCACCGCAACTGGCTGACCTGACAATCCATTCAGTCGCCTCTCAGTCGAAGACCACGGACACTTCCATCGGCGCGAAAAAAAGGGGCGCGGGCAGTTGAGCGACGATCGTCTACCCACACTCCGGACCGCGGTGATCCAGGGCCCCCTGGCGTTCCAGATGCGCCGCTTCGCGGCGGCGCAGGCCAACGACTGCGGTCTCCAGATCCTGAACTTGCCACAGGTCGCCGCAAGGCTCGCCGGTGGTTTCGCGATTCCGGCTTCGGCCGATCAGTTGGAGCCCGCAATTCAGGAGGCGCTCGACGAAGGCGGCTTCGACGAGCTCGAGCGCGTGCGACATCTGCCGGGCATGACGCGGGCGGTGTTCCGGACCCTGAGGAAGATCTGGGCGGCGGACTTCGATCTCTCGGCGCCGGGCCGTGACAGTCACCGCCGCATCGCGGACATGTCTCGGATAGAGGTCAGACTGAAATCGCGCTTGTCTCCGGCAGCGATGACGCCACGGGAACTGCGCGACGCCGCGCTGAAGCGCGTTCGACATGCGCCTCGGATCATCGGTGAGATGCGCATCGAGGGATTGTCCTTTATTGCGCCGGTCTGGCGACCGTTGATCGAGGCGCTTCGCCAGGTCGTCCCGGTCGAGTGGACCGCGCCGACCGGAGCCGACGCCGGCTGGTTCCGTGGCACGATCTCGAGGCTGGATCCGGCCTCGACCAAACAGCCCGCCGTCGTTTCGTGCGCCGACGTCCGCCACGAGGTGGTCGAGAGCTTGAGATGGGCGCGGCAACTCATCGCTTCGGGCATCGCGAAACCCAACGAGATCGCGATCGCGTCGGCTAACACGACGGCGTGGGACGATCACTTTCTCGCATGCTCCGAAGGCACCGGCTTCCGCCTTCATTTTTCCCATGGAGTTTCAGCGCTCGCCTCGCGCGACGGACAACGCTGCGCGGCCTTGGCCGACGTCCTGATGCACGGCTTGAGTCAGCAGCGCGCTCGCCGGCTTTTCGCCGTGACCCGGGGACAAGGCCTGCCGCCGGACGAACTCCCCGACCGTTGGCTGGACGCCATACCGCGAGGCGCGGCGCTGTCGAGCGTGTCGGATTGGAGGCGCGCGCTCGAAACGGCAGACCGCCAAGCGCCTGGACGAGTTTCCGCCGACGCCACCGTACGCCTCCTGGAGTTGCTCGCGAAGGGACCGGACGCGGCGGACGAGGCGGCGGCGATGTTCCTTCATGGACGCTCGCTCCGGATTTGGCAGGCCGCAACCCGTTCCGCACCGACTGATGCCATCGAGTTGTCGTTGCGGGGCATACGTCTCGCGTCGGATACGGATGCGGCCGATGCCGTCGTGTGGTGTCCGGCCGGCGATCTCGCCGCCGCACCCCGCCCCCACGTGCGGCTGCTCGGACTCACGAACCGAGGTTGGCCGCGGAGAAGCGGAGAAGATCCGATTTTGCCCGACCATGTCCTTCCGGCCAACGCCTCCGACGTCGATCCGGTGTCGCGCGCGGACCGCAGGCATTTCGCCGTCATCCTCGCTGCCGCGTCTGGAAGCGCCGTGCTTTCGCGCGGCCGCCGAGGCCCGCAAGGCGGTCGTGTCGGTCGCAGCCCGCTGCTGCAGAACCGCAAAGAGACCGTCCTTCCACGCGAGCGGATTCCCGAGCATGCCTTCAACCATTCCGACCGGCTGCTGGCCCGCCCCGAAGAGGCAGCCGGCATCGATCAGGTCGGTTCGGCTGGCCGGTGCTGGCATGATTGGCACGTCGAGCGCCTCACGGACCACGACGGATGCTTCCAGCCGGGTCATCCCGCCGTCAGGCGTTCGATCGAGAGGGTTCAGTCCGCGACCTCGTTGCAACGGCTCCTGCGAGACCCGCTGGGATTCGTCTGGAAGTACGCTCTCGGTTTCGACGTCCCGCAGGAGCGCGAGCAGCCGCTGACGATCGCGCCCGACGAATTCGGCAAGCTGGTGCACGAGCTGCTTCGACGCGCCGTCGATGCCCTCGAACCGGAACCTGGATACGCGAAGGCGTCCGACATCCAGATCGAAAACGCGCTCGAGGATGCGAGCAAGGTCGTTCACGCCGCGTGGCCCCTCGAACGTCCGGTCCCGCCGAGGCTGCTGTGGACCAATACCGTCGACTACGCGAAAGCGATGGCGCTGGCGGGCCTGCTCCGAAAGGACATCAACGAAGACGGCACGCGCAGTTGGACCGAGGTGGCGTTCGGTCAATCCGCCGGCTTCGAAGCCGGTCGCGAACTGCCGTGGGATCCGACGATACCGGTCACAATACCGGGCACGCCCGTTAGTCTGCGCGGCACGATCGACCGGCTCGACATGCGAAGCAATCCGTTTGCGGTCAGGGTAACCGACTACAAAACGGGAGCACCGCCCAAGAACGCGGCCCGCATCGTGATCGGCGGCGGTGCCGAACTGCAACGTGCCTTGTACGCGCTTGCGTGTCGGCAACTGCTCGAAGAAGAACCAAGGGTCTTGGCGAGGCTGCTGTATCTGGCCGGTGAGCCGTTCGAGGTCAGATTGCAGGATGTCGATGCCGCGATCGTCCGGATCGGCGACTTCGTGAGCGAGGTGGTGGCAATATTGGACCGAGGAAATGCGGTACCTGGAAGGCTCGCCTACGACAGGTCCAACGACCTTCGATTGGCCTTTCCCGCTTCGCCCGGTTACGAACGTCGCAAACGCATAGCATTCGACCGTGCTGCGGGAGGACTCTCCAAATTCTGGAGCACGCCATGACACCGCGCAACGACGACGGCGACCGCCGCCGCGCATTGACCGAGCTCGATTCGACGCTCCTGGTCGAAGCCGCCGCAGGCACTGGAAAGACGTCGCTGCTCGCGGGGCGGGTGGTTATGCTGCTCGCCGGCGGCGCGGCTCCGAGGTCTATCGCGGCGATCACCTTCACCGAGCTCGCCGCGGGCGAGCTCCGCCAACGGATCGCTCACTACCTCGACGCCCTGCTCTCCGGAACCGTTCCGGACGAAATGCGGTTATGCATTCCGTCGAAACTGAAGGCGGCGCAGCGGAGATCGCTGGAGAAGGCGAGCGAGTTACTGGACGAGTTGACCTGCTCGACCATACACGGCTTCTGCCACGACCTGCTGCGGACCTATTCCGTCGAGGCAGCGATCGATCCGGGCGCAGAAATTCTCGATCGCGATCAGGCCGATTTCATATTCGACGCGATCTTCGATCATTGGTGGCGCGATCGGCTCGACGAGCCCCGTCCGGCCGATGATGCGATCACGGTGGTGGCGCGAGAGGATCCGACCGGAGCCGAGAAGCTCCTGCGCGACTTCGCCAAATCGAGGCGACGCCATCGGAATGCCCGCCCCCTATCGCCCGACCTGGATGCCGACGCTCACCTCGGTTTCGGAGAGAACGTTCGCGAGTTCCGCCGCTGGTACGACCGTGTCGGGGGACCGCGCGACGCCGAAAGCGATATCGCCGATCTCGAAGCGTTGGCCACGCACTTCGAGCGCAGCTTTGCGGCGGGCCTCGACTTCGCGCGGTTGTGGGACGCGGCGCATCCCGCGACGCTGCCCTTGATGCGGTCCAAATCGTTCGATCTCCGCGAATACAGGCGACGTTCGATTTGGAAGCGCGCCAAGGGTGACGTAGAGGGTGGGCCTCTCGCCGACCAGGCTGAAGAGCATTATGCGCGATGCCGCGATGCCTACGGAACGCTGATGGGTCGGATCGCAACTGCGATCGTCAGCGTGTTTTCGTCCGAGCTCGACGGACTCCTTGCCGAATACGAAGCGTTCAAGCGGCGAGCGGCGGTAATGGATTTCGACGACCTGCTGTTCACCTGCCGCGAGGTCCTTCGCCGATATCCCGAGGTACGGGCCGCCGCCGGCAAACACTTCTCGCGTATACTGGTCGACGAGTTCCAGGACACAGACCCGGTGCAGGCGGAGATTCTATTTCTTTTGGCAGGATCCGACGGATCTGCCGGTGCTGCTTGGCAGGAGCGTCGCCTGAGACCTGGCCAACTCTTCCTGGTCGGCGATCCCAAGCAGGCCATCTACCGCTTCCGGGGAGCCGATCTCGCCACCTACCTCATGGTGCGGAACGCGATCGAGACCCAGTTTCCCGACAACATACTTCGGGTCACGGCGAATTTTCGCTCGAGACCGCGCATCCTCGAACACATCAACGGCTGCTTCGCGGGACCGCTCGCTGCGCAACAGGCGGGGTACGTCGCGCTGCAGGGCACGAGAGACGACGCCGATCACGGCTTTCCGAGCGTCGCCAAAGTATCCGTCGATCTGTTGCCGAACACCCGAATAGACACTAGCCGGGACGAAGAGGCTCGCGCTGTCGCCGAGATCTGCAGCCGCCTGATCGGCAACGTCGAACTGAAACTGAACAACGGCGGCAGCAGGCGCCTGACGCCGGGGGACATCGCCCTGTTGGCGCCCGTCTCGACCGAGCTGTGGCGCTACGAGCGAGCCCTCGAGGAGGCCGGACTACCCTTCGCGTCGCAAGCCGGAAAAAACCTCTTCAAGCGGCAGGAGGCCCAGGATCTAGTCGCGCTGGTGCGAAGTATCGTCGACCCGCGCGACACGCTGGCCTTGGGTGCCCTTCTGCGAGGGCCCCTGGTGGGTCTCTCCGAGCAGGATTTGCTCACGATCACCGCGAGCCTTCCCGTTCCGCCGGGCAGCGAGTCGGCCCGCCTCTCGCTAAACACCGACCCGACGATCGTACAGAACGATCTCGCGCGAGAGGTGCTCGGCATATTGCGCGATCTTCGGCTTCGGCTGCGCGTCACAACGCCTGCGCTGCTGCTCGCCGAGGCGATTGAACGGCTTCGCGTGCGCGCCATCGTCGCCGGACGCAGTGCGGATCAGGCCGCGCGCTCGCTCGCCAACGTCGATGGTCTGCTCGAGCGCGCCGGAAACTATGGAGTGCGCGGGTTCGTGCAGTTCGCCCGGGATCTGGACGAAGATTGGTCAGCCGGCACCGGCTTCGCCGAGGGCATCGTCGAAGCGGACGGCCGATCCATCGAGATCGTGACAGTCCATAGCTCAAAAGGCCTTGAGTGGCCGGTCGTCATTCCTATCAACCGGGCTTCGATGCCGCGCCCGCCCGAGCCCTTCGTGTACCGCCGGAGCGACGAGAGCCTGCACTGGGCGCTCGGTCAGGTGACGCCGCCCACGCTGGAGAGCGCGCTGCAAGGAGAGAACCAGGAAAAGCGCGACGAGAACCTTCGGCTACTCTACGTGGCTTGCACGCGCGCCATGGAATTGCTCGTCATTCCCGACTTCTCCTGGTGCGACGAGAAGTCCTGGGCGAAGCAGCTCGACTTCGGGCTCGACGACATCCCTGAACTGGACGTCTCGAAGCTTCGTCGCGCTGTCGTCGCCACACCTAAGTCGAGCGAGAATCGACAGTCGGCGGAGGTCTTCGCCGAAGAACAGTCGCGGATCGAGCGAGGCTCTCCGCCGATTGTATGGATCAAACCCAGCGAGAGCGATCCGGATGTCCTGTCGACGCAGCTCCCGGATTCCACCGAAGATGGAGCGCTCGACGCCCTGGTGCTGATCCAGGGAAGTCGCCTGCGCGGCATCATTCTGCACAAGCTCATGGAGGAGCTGGCGACCGGAGAACTCGCCGCGATAGCAAGCGATATAAGAGAAAGGGCTCACGACCTTTGCCGGCAGCTCGCCACGGACGCGACGCCGAACGGCAAGCCCGATCCCGACGAGATGGCAGACACCGCCCTTCGCACCTTCACCCTGCCCGAATTACAGCCGTTCATTCATCGGCTCGTTCCGGAAGTGCCGTTGTATGGCGCAACGAGCGCTGGCGCCAGCGGACTGATTTCCGGGCGCGCCGATGCGGTCGCTCCGGCAGACGACGGCGATCTGGTCGCGTTCGATTGGAAAAGCGACGTTGCGCCGAGCGGACGAGATCGCATGGCCTATCGAGAGCAACTCGGTCAGTATCTTCATGTCTTGGGCGCACAGCGCGGCGCGATAGTGTACATGACATCTGGCCGCATCGACTGGATCACCGCGAAAGGTTGAGCGGGCAGGCCGGCACACATCGCGTAGTTCTCATCGACGAATTCCGTCCGCTGTTCCGGACGCGCGTCCTTCTGCCAGCGCCTCGAGCAATCGATCGACGAAAATCGCCTGTCCCTTGAGAATTTTCCGTCTCGCGTCGGCAACGGCGAACCAAGCCGCACGGTCGATTTCCGGAAAGGCCCGACGGCGTCCGGAACGTGGCGGCCACTCCATCTCGAAGGTGTTGCTGCGGATGAGCGCGGCATCCCAATCGCCTTCGACGGCCCACGCCTGGACGACCTTGCCGCCCGGTTGCGGTGCCTCTCCGAGTGGCAAGAAAGGTCCCTCGGGGTTGTGTCCAGTTTCTTCGGCGAATTCGCGCCGGGCGGCGGACAGCGGCGCTTCATCGGCGCCGATCAGACCTTTCGGGATGCTCCAGGCTCCGTCATCCTTGTTCTGCCAAAATGGTCCGCCTGGATGACCGAGCAAGACTTCGAGATCGGTGGCGTGTCCTCGAAACAGGAGTAGCCCCGCGCTTTGCGGCTTACGCGAAGCCATCGCGCACGCTAGGCCGACTTCCGCTGCGGCTTGGACACCGACTTCTTAGCGGCGGCTTCCTTCGGCTTCTTGCCGGCGATCGGCATCAGCATTTCCTTCTGGCCGGCTACCGCCTTGCGCGGCTTCTTGGCCGACTTCTTCGGCGCCTCTTTCGCGGTCGCCGCTCCTCCAATGCTTTTGCGCAGCGCGTCCATCAGGTCCACGACGTTCTCGCCCCGAGGACGTTCTTTCGCGGTGACGGTCTTGCCGGCTCGCTTCTGGTTGATCAGATCGATGAGGGCGGTTTCGTACTGGTCTTCGAACTTGTCCGGCTCGAAGTGACCCGCCTTCTGATTGACGATGTGTTTGGCGAGATCGAGCATGTCCTTCGTGACCTTCACGTCCTGAATGTCGTCGAAATACTCCTTCTCGGAACGGACTTCGTAGGGATAGCGCAGCAACGTTCCCATCAAGCCCTTGTCCAACGGATCGAGTGCAATGATGTGCTCCCGATTGGTCAGCACCACGCGACCGATCGCAACCTTGTTCATCTCCCGGATCGTTTCGCGGATGACCGCGAATGCGTCGTGACCGACTTTCCCATCCGGCACCAGGTAGTAGGGACGGATCAGATACCTCGGATCGATCTCGCTGCGGTCGACGAACTCGTCGATCTCGATGGTTCGCGTCGATTCCAGCGCGACATTCTCGAGCTCCTCCTTCGTCACCTCGATGAAGGTGTCGGTGTCGACCTTGTAGCCCTTGACGATGTCCTCGTTGGCGACCTCTTCCCCGGTATCGGCGTCGACCTTGGCGTACTTGATGCGGTGGCCAGTCTTCCGGTTGAGTTGGTTGAACGAGACCTTTTCGGATTCCGACGTGGCCGGATAGAGCGCGACGGGACAGGTGACGAGGGAAAGGCGCAGGAAGCCTTTCCAGTTTGCGCGCGGGGCCATGACGGGGAACTCCGATACTGATGCCGGATTCAAGACGATCTGCCGGCCTTGGTTCCGACATCGCGACCTTCCCAGCAGAATGATTTTTTTCAACGGCCACTTTGGCGGACTCGACTTTTGTTCACTTTATGTTCTAATTCGGAATGACCGATCGTCCCGCGAGCTGGCGCATGCCGACCCCGAAGCAGATGGAGAAACTGGCCGCCGACGCCGCCCGCAGGGCGGCTCCCGCCACTGCGGCTCCGGATGCGCCGCTCCCGGCCGAATATTGGGAAGCGGTGCTCAAAGATCCTCGCGCCGGCGCGACCGGTGCCCAGTTGCGGCAGCGGCATCTTTCGGAGATCCAGCGTCATGTGTTGCGTGTCTCCTGCCGCCGTTGCGAGCGCATTGTGGAGATCCAGACTGCCGACGCGGTCCGATTGTATGGGGGCAATGCCGTCTGGAAAGACGTCGCGCAGCGTCTGCTCGACAACACCTGCCAGCAGCGTACCGGACGACACGAAGAAGACGGGTGCTGGCCAGCGTTCGACATGACCTAGCTACCCTCGAGTTGTTCTGCGCTTGGATTGTCCGGATGGCGCCAACACCACCCCACTCCGCTTTCGGGCGGTGACTGGAAAGCTCTGAGCAAAGAGCTCGGCAAGTCGCGCGCGATGGCGAGCATCTTGGCTGCGCAATCCGCGGAGATGCGGACCAAGGGCGCGGCACTGATCCAGCAGGCAGATCGGCTTCTCTGCGAAAGCTGGAACGAGAAGATGTGGAGCGACGGCGACCCGAAAACGCGCGTCGCTGCGTTCGTCTGCGAATACGATAGCGAGCGCTGCCTGCTCTCCGATCGAGGATTCAGCCAGCCCATCGAGGACGGCCCGCACATGGCCTTCTCGTTCAATCTCTGTGCCACAGCCTTCGTCGACTACATATTCGCCGATCCCGCGACGCTGCTGCAGGGTAAGGCGTCCCCGGAATTCATTGCGCGCGCGCTCGCCGACCGGGAGCGGCTGGGGCAGAAGCAAGTCGACGTGACCTTCCGGCGCAACGATCTCGAAATGCTCGCGCGCTTCAACCGCCGTGCCGTCGAGCAGTGCTACAGGCGCGTCTATTGCTCGGCAAAAGACGGCCTGAGGCTGCGAGCCTGACACGCCCTCGGAAGCCGCTGAGCGAGATCAAGGAACTCCTCGCCGGGTCCGGACCACATCTCGGCATGGACCTTTCCCGCTGGCTTGCCGCAGCGAGATCTGAATCAGTTCGGAGGGCCCACCGAACCGTAGCGCGAAGCCGGCCCCAGCGCGGTACCATCGCGGCCGCGAGGGCAGCCAACGCTGCCGGGACCGTTTGTCAGGCTGCTTCGTCGGCACGGTCGGGCTCGAGGCTTTCCCGTTTGATATTCATCAAATTCAAAAGGTGACCTGTCGCTCTCGCATCGCACAGCGCACGGTGGTGCGTCTTGAGTTCGATCCCATAAAGCGCGCACAGTTTCCCAAGACCATACGATTTGTGCCCGGGAAATCGCCGACGCATTCCTGCTACGGTGCACAACTTCGGAAAACGGAAGCGACGTTCGAGCCTTTCGTATTCGTAACTGATGAATCCGTAGTCGAAATTGACGTTGTGGGCGACGAAGATACCGTCGCCCATGAATCGCATGAAGCTGTCGGCGAGTTCGGAAAATATCGGGGCATCACGCACCATCTCGTTCGTAATGCCCGTGATCTGAGTTATCTTGGACGGAATGGCCCGCTGCGGATTCACCAGGGAATGCCACTCGTCGACGACCTGGTGGTTGCGAATCTTCACGGCGCCGATCTCCGTTATCCTATCGCCCGACGACCAACTCCCCGTGGTCTCGACGTCGACCACCACGTAATCCTGCTCGGGATCGAATCGGTAGTCGACCCGACCGATCTCCGCTCGGATGCCGGCGTTTCCGAGTTGCCGCAACCGCGTCAGTTGATTGCGGCGGATCACGTCGCCCTCGGCCTTAATCTCCATGAAGGAGACGACGCCGTCCTTCTCCAGCATGAGATCCGGAAACCCGTCGCGCATGTCGCGGAAGTTCTGGCACAACGAGCGTACGATGGTTGCGATCCCCTCCCCGTCTGCCCCCGACAGCAGCGCTCGCAGCGCGTCGACATCGACGTGGTCCCAGGAAAAGATGCCGTTCGGGCGTCCCCATTTCGCGGCGATCGGGCGAAGCAGAAGATTGAGCCCATCGCCTGATCGAACCGCATCCAGCTTGCCATCGATCTGAGCGGCAAACCGGCGCGCAAAGCTCCGGTCATGGAGGCAATGCGGCACCCAATCGAAACTGCTGTGGAGAAGATCGGACTCGAACAACTCGTCCCAAAACAGCAACCCGAACACCGAATGCCAGAGAGTGTTCTCCGCGAAGAAGACTCGGTAGCCTCTGCGGCGCATGACACCAGCGACACCCGCCTCGGGATTGCCGCGATGGACGTCGTCTACGGTGACAGTGACGCCGGCGCGAAGCAGTTCGGTGCAAGATCCGGTCCGGCGACCGCCGAATTTCCGGGCGAAGAAATCCGTGGCAAAGACGAACTCACCGTCGCTGGCCGGATCGTCGATCATCCGCCGCAACAGAACTTCCGCATCCGCCTTGTTGCCCGCGCCGTAGAGCAAACGGACCAATCGCTCATTGCACTCCGGCGAAGACCCGGCGCGATAAAGCTGCCTGGCGAGGTCCGTGTCGCCCAGCTTCTCGAAGAACTGACCGACCTGCCAGGCGGCACGGCTCCGGAGATCGGCGGCATAATCGCTCGGGCAATCCGGACCGCCGAAGATGTCGCTGACGGCACCCTGGTAGATGGCCGGCGATTTGATCTCGAGCCGGTCGAGAAGCCGGCTGTAGTGGAAACACGCCCTCGCCTCGTCGCCGTCCGTGAAACGGGCCTTGAACGAAGTGGCCTTGTTGGTGCGCATGATGCCCAAATCGCGCAGCGCGAAATTCTTCAAGTCTTCCTCGGTCTTGCCAAAGTACAGGTAGAGGAGGAATTCGAGCGGCCGGACGTCAGCCAACGCGATGAACTTCGCCGCCCCACAATGCTCGGCGGCGACATCGAACGGAACCTGGGCCAGGAAGTAGTCGACCAGCTTCGCTTTCGGCCAAGAGACGCGGATGTCGGTCCGCCCCGCCGCCTTCGCGCCGGCGACCAAAACTTCCTTGGGCAGGCACGCGACGAACGCGGCGTAGTCCTCGTCCCTGAGCCGCCTCGCCTGGCCACAGGCCAAGAGATCGTCGGCCGCGCGCTCCAGATCCGAAATTTCGGCGTACCTGAACAGCGTTCTGTTGAAGATCGCGCCCCGCCGGTTGACCATCCGGATCAGCAGGCATTGCGCATCCTTGGAAAGGCTTTGAAACCGCGAGACGAAGGCGTCGTGCTCGTCCGTCAGGATGGAGCCGTAGGTCGTCCTGACGAACGAAAGCATTTCGACGAAGTGGTCGTGATAGTAATACGCGGGTAGATCCGGCCGTTTCATTCGCAGCGCCTTCGGGCCTTCCTGGATCGCACGCAAGGGAGTTGGCGGGCCACAACCCGCGCGGTCGGTTGCCGCTGCACGTGAAATGTTCTATCTTTGTTCTAGATCGCCCCGATTTGTCAAGGTAGCGCCGGGACGGCTTCAAACTCACCAGAGTGCGATGGACGAAACCCGCCAGCGGAAGATCATCCACGTCGACATGGACGCCTTCTATGCGTCCGTCGAACAGCGGGACGATCCGGATCTCCGGGGCAAGCCGGTCGCCGTAGGCGGATCCCGCGAGCGTGGCGTCGTGGCGGCGGCGAGCTACGAAGCGCGCAAGTTCGGCGTCCGCTCGGCCATGCCGTCGGTGACGGCGAAACGCCAGTGCCCCGACCTCATCTTCGTGAAGCCCCGCTTCGAGGTCTACAAGGCGGTCTCCCAGCAGATCCGCGAGATCTTCGCCGAGCACACGCCGATCATCGAACCTCTGTCGCTGGACGAGGCCTACCTGGACGTCACCGAAAACCTGCAGAACATTCCGCTGGCGCGAGACGTAGCGTTGGCCATCCGCTCCAAAATCAAGGAGGTGACCGGCCTCAACGCCTCGGCCGGCATCTCCTACAACAAGTTTCTCGCGAAGCTCGCCTCCGACCACCGAAAGCCGAATGGCCAGTACGTCATCACGCCGGAGATGGGGCCAGGGTTCGTCGAGGCGCTGCCTGTCGGAAAGTTTCACGGTATTGGGCCCGCCACCAGCGCCAAGATGAATTCGCTCGGGCTTCACACCGGCCTCGACATGCGAAATCAGTCGCTGGAATTCATGCAGGCTAACTTCGGCAAGGCCGGCAGCTACTTTTATTGGATCTCGAGAGGCGTGGACAACCGCGAGGTCCGCGCCGACCGGATCCGGAAGTCTGTCGGTGCCGAAAACACATTTTCTACCGATCTCACCGAATTTGACGCCATGGTCGCCGAACTGCGGCCGCTGGTCGACAAGGTCTGGCGGCACTGCGAAGACAAGGGGACACTGGGTAGGACCGTGACCCTGAAGATGAAGTTCAACGACTTCGAGATTATCTCTCGCAGCAGGTCCGTCCCTGTCGCAGTCGCGAGCCGCGGCGACCTCGAACGTCTTTCGATTGCCCTGCTTCAGAACGAGATGCCGGTTCCAAAGCCGGTGCGCCTCCTGGGCGTCTCCCTCTCTTCGCTGCAGGACGATGATCAAGAAGAGCCCCAACTTGGCCTGCCGATCTGAGGATGCGCGGCGTGATCAGCATTTCAAGAGCGGGCAGCATGAGATCGCCGGTCATTGTCGTCGGCCGGTTCGCCTTCAAGTTTGCGCGGGACGCGCGCGGTCGCGCCAGCAATCTATACGAAGCGAAACTCTATCGGAGCGCTAACGCAACGCGGCGTGCCCTGCTGTGTCCTGTTCTTTGGGTTTCCCGGAACGGAACCGTGCAGATCATGAGAGCAGCGAAGCCGCTGACGGACATGATGAGCTTGGACGAGTACATGCAGTTCGCCGAAGTCTGGGACAAAATGCCGGGTGAAGACAGTTGTCCATTCGAACCGAAGGCGTCCGACTGGGGATGGTTCGAAGGCCGGATGGTCGCACTCGACTATTCGACGCCGGCGTGGGAGGCGGACTGATTTAATTCCGCTTGAGCCCCTTGAAGGAGCTCTGCCGCAGCAGACCTTCGGACGTGATGTCCCGGTACTCGATGTCCGCGAAGAACGTCGGTTCGACCCACGTGGCCTTCGGCTTCTTGATCGGCTTCGTCAGCTTCGATTTCGGGCTCACCACGGTATCAAGCTGCTTTCTGATCTGGCTCGACACGGTCCGCGACCATCCGGTCCCGACCTTTCCCATGTAGACCAGGTCTTTGCCCTCACGCTTTCCGAGGTACAGCGCGGCCACCCCAGTCGGGTCCTTGACGAAGCCGATGACTGGGAATTTGCCCGTCTGCACGGTCTTGATCTTCAGCCAGCCCTCGTTTCTGTCGGAGCGGTAGGGGGCCTGCGCATTCTTCGAGACGATGCCCTCGAAATTGAGCTTCGCGGCGTGCTCGAACATCTCTTGTCCGTCGCCGGTCAGGTGCTCCGAGTAGATGACGGGAAGCCCGATGTCGTTTTCACCCAGCAGGTCGGACAGCATCTGCTTCCGCTGCACCTGAGGAAGTTTGCGGAGGTCACCGTCTCGCCAGAGAAGGTCGAAGACGTAATAGACAAGCCGGTCCTGTTTGCCCGCGGCGAGTTCGGCCTGGAGCTCAGAAAAATTGGTGCGGCCTTCATGGATGACCACCACCTCTCCGTCGAGGATCGCCTGCCCGGGCATATCCAACGCGCCGGCGATCACGGAGAAGCGCTTGGTCCAGTCCAACCCGTTGCGGGTGAAAACCCTCTTCTTCCCCTTGTTGATGTGGGTTTGGACGCGGTAGCCGTCGAATTTGATCTCATGGAGCCACTGGTCGCCGGACGGCGCCCTGGCCTTCAGCGTGGCCAATTGCGGTTTGATGAAACCCGGCATTTCTGCCGCAACAAGTCTTCGCGCACGCTTGGTCATCACGCTACTCAAAACGCCAGTCTACCGAACAACCCTTAAGGAAGCACCCGGATTCAGAGGAGATCGGAGCAACGGCAACGGCTTTTCTTTGACATGCGGATCCGGGATAATGCCCGCTCCGATTGTGAGGCCGTCACCATGGCTACCCCAGTAACGCGAGACCAGTTCGTCGTCGCTCCGGAAGGAATCACGCACATCCCGACGGGCGCGGCGTTCTCGCCCCATCCAGGCAGTCCGCTTTCCGGAAACCTTCACCTAGGGCAATTGGGCAACCGGCTGCCGAACGGAGACGATCACCGCCCCGACGAGGTAAGGGCGATGATGCAGCAACTCTGGGCGGAGTACGTCGAGACGAATCCGACCGCCTTCGAACGCTCCTGATCGGGAGGTCATGACGTGGCTCTACCTTCGTCGGTCGAGACTGAACGCAATCGATACCTGATAGGGCTGGTCCGGAACGCCTCCGAGCCGATCATCGGTTGGCCCGCGCCGAATAAGGACGACGTCGTTCTCATCGGCAAGATCGTCATGCTGTACAGCTACATCGACTTCAATCTGCGGCGCATGATCGAGGTACTCGATCATGCCGAGGCTCTCCCGCCCGCTTGGCTGGGCAAGACCGCGAAGATGCACCTCTCCGAGGTCGAGACCATCCTCGAGACGGCGCCCGACATCTCGCCGAACAACGCGCTCGCCCTCAGCCGCATAAAGGAATTCCGGAAGCTCCGGAATCTGCTTGCCCACTTCGCGATCAAGCGCTTTCCCACCGAAGATGCGCTCGTCTTCGTCACCAAGTCCGCAGCGGATTACAAGAGAGTGCTGGGCGCCGAGCCGGATCCCGGCGTCGTCATGACGGCCGTCGCCGACCTCGGCCAAATCCGTGACGTGTGCCGGATCATCGAGGAGATCCAGCATTGGCTGTCCGCCGCCACCAACGACCTCGAAAATGCCTTTCTCAAATCAAAGACCAGCCCCACCTGATCGGCCGGCGCGCGAGCCGACAAGGAGCGACACGGATGCGCTACATTGAGATCGAGCAGACCGGCAGCCCGATCCGGCGGCGGGGCGACCAGCGGCGGACGTTGATCGGTCTCAAGCTGAACAAGATCGGCCGGGTGTCGTGGTTGCCGGACACGCCGGCGACACGCGGCATGATCGACAAGGTCCGTCACCTGGTGAAGATAACCCACGATCCTGCGGCCCCAAAGGCCACCGTCGAGCCTCCGGCTCCGGACGAGGCGGCGGACATCCAGATGCTTCGGGATCTCATCTGCGACGCGAACGGCATCGTGCTCGAGCCCTACGACAATGCCGCCCTCAATCGCGGCAAGACGCCCGACTTCAAGCTGATGAAGGACGGCGAACTGGTCGGTTACTGCGAGGTGAAATCGCTCTTCGACCCCGCGGCATTGGAGGATCCGCCGGAAGGCACCATGGCCGTTCGGAAGAATCTGCCGTTTTACCGCAAGCTGGGCCAAAATATCCGCAGCGCGGTCGAGCAGCTCGAAGCGCAGAATCCGGCGCACGACAAGCCGAACGTCATGGTCTTCGTGAGCCACACCCCGGAGATCGAGCGGAAAGATCTGATCGCCACGATCGCAGGCCTGCCCCTTCCCGACGGCAAGCCGCTCTTCATGCTCGGCAGGAAGATGCAAAGCCAAGTTTGCGAGGCGGCGCGAAAGATCGATGTGTTCCTGTGGATCGACGCAACGACCGGCACCTGCCTGCATTTGACGGCGGCAGACGCCACGCATCGCGCTACCGCCCTCGGACTGTTCGGCCTGCCTGAGTGAAAAGGAAATGATTGTGCCGACAAGTCATCTTCAAAGGATTCGAACGCTAGACCGCTCGCCGGAGGCGCCGTAAGTCGACGGACGGGCCATACTTCGCTGATCTTACCGGACGGCTGACTGTCGAGCCCAGAAGTCCATATCACCGGATCGAGTATCGCGGCAGCTTGGAGATCTCGCGATGCGCGGTGGAGACCCACGCGTCGCCGTAGTCGGAAGCGGTCCGCTCTCCGACGTGTCCCTGGATGATGTTCTGGACGTCGACGTGCATGTCGACCGCACGCGCCAGCGACGAGAAGCGATGGCGCCAACCGTGGTTCGGCTGCACGTTCTCGTCCGTCACGCCGACCGTGTGGCGCACCCATTCCGCGAGCCGTTCGCCGACCTTGCGGAAGTGCTTTCCGTCGCCGCCTCGCGTGCGCTTCGGCTCGTAGAACAGCGGGCGACTCTTGCGGCTCTTGACGTAGGCGAGCAGCCCCTGGTCGAGGAGATGCTCGTGCAGCGGCACTTTCCTGTAGTCCCCGGTCTTGGTCGCCGTCGCGTCGAGGCGGATGTAATCGAAGCCCTCCTCGATTCCGAAATCGAGCGGCGTGAGCTGGGTGATCTCGTTGACGCGCGCGCCGGTGTACGCGCAGATCCACGGCACCCACCGCCTGGCGGCCGCCATCTCGGCCGACAGCGCCTTCGGCTGCGGCTCGAGAGACGCGGTCAGGATCCGCCGCGCTTCGTCGGCGGTGAACCCCTTCTCGCGCTGCTTCTTTTTCTTCTTCACCTTGACCACGATGCCCTTGGCGACGTTGGTCGTCAGGTCCTCGCGGTTCACCGCGAAGTTCAGCGTCGCCCGGAGGGCTGCGAGATAGACGTTCCGGATCGTCTTGCGATCGCGCGTCCTCGGCTCGGCCGGCTTCTCGGCTGCGGCGGACTTGGCCTTGGCGGACTTGGCCTTCCGCTTCCTCTTGCGCTCGGGAATGATCTCGGTCTGAAGCTTCTCCTTCCAGGCCAGCACCTCCTTGCGCGTCAGTCGCGCCAGGTCGTCGTGTCCGACGAAGGCGATCAGGTCGCGGATCTTCGACCGCCACGACGAGCGTGTCTTGGCCGCGAGGCCCGCATCCTCCGCGTAGGCGTCGAAGGTCGCCAGCGCCGGCACCTTGCCGCCGTTCGGCTTGAGCACTTCGGGCGAGGCGAACTTCTCGCGCTCCGGATCGGGCCCGTAGACGCCCTTCGCCTTCCGCAGCAGCGCCGTTTCGGCGTCCTCCTTGGCCTGGACGAAAGCCTTGATGAAGAGCTCGTAGGTGTCGCCCACCAGATGCAGATCGTGCCTGGCGAGGAAGGCCGCGATCTCGTCGCCGAACCTGACCCGGAGATGGTGGACCATCGGGATGATGTGCCAATCGCGGCGCTGTCTCGCCTGCAATTGCCGCAGCGCCTTCTCCCGCTCGAGCGGGCGACCGGGATTGGCGCGCTGCGCCGCGACCGCCTCGTCGAACACGATGCCTGCGAGCGCCGAGATCTGTTCCTGGGTGAGTTGGTCCGGCGGTCGTCCGACGATGTTGCGGCGCCAGGCCCGCTCCAGCCGCAGGTTCTCCTCCTGGCAGCGCAGGAAGGCCTCGTCGTAGTCGGTGGTGCCGAGCGAGATCTTGATTTCGGCGCGGTCGCCGAAGAAGGCGCGGTACTTCTTCGGAATCCGCCGCCGAAACTAGAAATTCCGGCTCCGTGGGTTTTTCCAAGGCTCGAGCATTTTTTTACCCATGTGGTGACCACTTTTGTGTACCACAGGGTTTTTGCTAAAGCCTTATTTCATCGAAGCAAATTGAATCTGCTGGGCTTTCGGGAGAGGCTGGCGGAGAGAGTGGGACTCTCACCCCCGGTAGTGTTCGACCTCACGCGCGTTGCCCAAGCCGTGCGCCCGTGGCGATGTTGAATTATCGCCCGCGATAACCTCTCCCTATCAACTGAAGGCTCGCCCAGCGCTGCTTAAATCATCCGACAAGTCTTGTCGGACGCGCGCGTTTGAATACGAGAATACACTTTCAGACGAGACACTAACTGGACACCCAGGTTTGTCAGTCCACTAACTATTTGAATTTATGGCGCTCCCTAGGGGAATCGAACCCCTGTTTCAGCCTTGAGAGGGCCGCGTCCTAACCGCTAGACGAAGGGAGCGTTGGTGGGAGGGAATAGCCTCGAAATGCTTTTCCTGCAAGGCGGGGCGGTCGGGTTCTGGGGGGTGTGGGGCGTCGCTTGTGGCCCATCCTTCGAGGCTCGCCCGAGAGGGCTCGCACCTCAGGATGACGTTTGGGGCGGGGGGCGGCGGTAGAGTTCGTCATGCCCGGGCGCCTGTCCTCGACTTGATCGGGGATGTCCCGGGCATCCACGTCCTGGCCCCAAATGAAGCGAGAAAGACGTGGATGGCCGGGGATAGGCGAGCGGAAGCGACGCCGTCCTTCGGACGGCTATGCCCGGCCGTGACGAAAAGTGGCTCACTTTGCAGGTGAAGCGGGCCGCCGAGCGGACCTTCGCCGCCGGCCGCCCCCCTCGCCTCACGGCTCGCTGACGAACCTCAGCTTCCCGGCCGGCTTCAGCGTCTTGGCATCAAACGTGCGGATTTCGGTGGTGCCGCCGACATCGAGGGTCACCACCAGGCGGTCGCCGGCGGTGGCGGTGGAGACGATCCGGGCGCCTTTGGGCAGGGTGGCGGTGACGTCGGTCGTGGTCACGACGCTTCCCTCGGAGCGGAAAAGGCGGTAGCCGATGGCGATCAGGACGGCGGCCACCGCCAGCGCCGTGGTCAGGCCCGCGATCAGCATCAAGCGCCGTACCCGTGCGAACAAAGCGGCCTGCTCGGGGGTCGGTTCGGGCGCAATCGTTTCCGTCGTCGTCATCTTCAAAGGGCTCGCAAGGTCATCAGTTGGAACAGAACTCGGCTTCGAATAGCGGTGAGAGGCTCGTGGTCGTCGTCGCGGGCGACGAGGGGTCGAACCGGCTGGACCGGGTGTTGGCGGTGCGGCAACCAAAACTGTCGCGCTCGCGGCTGAAGGCGCTGATCCTCGCCGGTTCCGTCACCCTGAAGGGCGCCCCCGTCCGCGACCCCGCTTATCATGTCGTATCAGGCGATACGATCACAATCGACGTGCCGGAGGCTATCGCGGCGGAGCCCGCGGGCGAGGATATCGCGCTCGATATCGTCTATGAGGACGACGACATCATCGTCATCGACAAGCCCAAGGGGCTGGTCGTGCATCCCGCCGCCGGCCACGAGACCGGCACGCTGGTCAACGCGCTGATCGCCCATTGCGGCAGCAGCCTCTCCGGCATCGGCGGGGTCCGCCGCCCCGGCATCGTGCACCGGCTCGACAAGGACACCACGGGGTTGATGGTGGTGGCCAAGAACGACCGCGCCCACAAATCGCTGACCGAGCAATTCGCCGATCACGGCCGCACCAATGCGATGCGGCGCGGCTACAAGGCGTTCGCCTGGGACCTGCCCCGCCACCAGCGCGGCACCGTCGACGCGGCGATCGACCGCCACCCGCATGCCCGCGAAAAGATGGCGGTGCGCGACGGCGGCCGCGAGGCCATCACCCATTGGGAGCTGGAGGAAACCTTCAACGGCCGCGACGGCAAGCCGGTCGCGGTGCTGCTGGCCTGCCAGCTCGAGACCGGGCGCACCCACCAGATCCGGGTCCATCTCGCCCACATAGGCCATCCCCTGATGGGGGACGCGGTCTACGGACCGCACTTCAAGACCAAGGCGAGCCGGCTCGGCCCGGCCAGCCGGGCGGCGCTCGCCGCCCTCGACCGCCAGGCGCTACACGCCTACCTCCTGGCGCTGGAACACCCCCGGACCGGCGCGATTCTGGAGTGGATTTCGGATTTGCCGCCCGACCTGGCCGCCTTAAGGGAAAAGCTGCGAGCGGCGCTTTGACGCAGGCCGGTTAAAAAAGCCTTGCTATGCCAACAGGTTATGGCAGCCACACGGTGACGTGACGGCGGATATCCTTCCAAACGCCCCCCGATTTGGTGTATGTTGCACCTGCGTTGAATATCCAACGCGGAACATCGCAGCGCGACTGGCTTTAACACAGCAGCCGTCTGCCTGGCCCGCCGCTATCGGGGGCCTGAACCACTGGAGGGCGCTAAAATGGCCCGTACAGCTACCTTGCCGGTTCTCAACGGAGAATCTGGTCTTTCCCGTTACCTGTCCGAAATCCGCAAGTTCCCGATGCTGGAGCCCCAGCAGGAATACATGTTCGCCAAACGCTGGCGCGAGCATGACGATCGGGACGCGGCGCATCACCTTGTCACCAGCCATCTCCGGCTCGTGGCCAAGATCGCCATGGGCTATCGCGGCTACGGCCTGCCGATCTCCGAGGTCGTCTCGGAAGGCAATGTCGGCCTGATGCAGGCGGTGAAGCGTTTCGAGCCCGAGAAGGGTTTCCGTCTCGCCACCTACGCCATGTGGTGGATCAAGGCGTCGATACAAGAGTACATCCTGCGTTCGTGGTCGCTCGTGAAAATGGGCACCACCGCGAACCAGAAGAAGCTGTTCTTCAACCTGCGCAAGGCCAAGAGCAAGATCTCGGCGCTGGACGAGGGTGATTTGCACCCCGACCAGGTCGCATTGATTGCGAAAAGGCTCGGCGTCACGGCCCAGGACGTGGTCGACATGAACCGCCGGCTCGGCGGCGATGCGTCGCTCAACGCCCCGATCCGCGACGACGGCGAGGCCGGCGAATGGCAGGACTGGCTGGTCGACAATTCGCCCAACCAGGAAGTGCTGATGGCCGAGCACGAGGAGTTCGATCATCGCCGCGAAGCGCTCAACGGCGCGATCGGCGTGCTCAACCCGCGTGAACGCCGCATCTTCGAGGCCCGTCGTCTGGCTGAAGAGCCGATGACCCTGGAAGACCTCGCCGCCGAATTCGGCGTGTCGCGCGAACGCGTGCGGCAGATCGAAGTCCGCGCCTTCGAGAAGGTGCAGTCGGCGGTCAAGGGCACCATCGCGCGCGCCGAACAGGCCGCGCTGGAAGCCGCGCACTAAGCGCGCGGTTTTAGAACGAAACATCGAAGCCGGCGGCAACGCCGGCTTTTTTGTTGGGTGGGTGCGTTGCAACGATCGAATGCGCTCCCACCCCCCTTGCGGGGTCCGAGGCGAGCGAAGCTCGCTCTCGAGGTCGGGGGTGGGGGTCTCCAAGCACGGCTTCCGCTGCGGCCCCCCCCCCCACCCCAACCCTCCCCCGCAAGGGGGGAGGGAGCGCGAGCGCCCCGTCGTGCAGCGCGCTCAATCATACGTCCGCAGATAATCCGCGATGCTGTGACGCGGCACACACACCGGAAGCCGGAAGCCAACACGGCGCGGCGGCCGAGCCAAGCCGCCTTGAACCGGGCGGCTGGACCAGCCGACCAATCCGGGAAGCATCTCGCCTTGCACGGCAGGCTAAGGCATTTTGGCGGACATCATGGCGATCAGACTGCTGTCGACCACCGGCGGATTTTCCCGCGAGTTCACGCGCAAATTGCCCGAGCTCGAAAAGGCGATGCTGGCGCACGGGCTGGAGCCGGAGGAGTTCCTGATCTCCAAGGATCGCGCCTCGCCCGGAGCGCCGTGGATCACGCCGTTTTTCTACCAATACACCGTGTTCGTCGGCGACGAGAATTTTGCGCTCACCGAGCCGACCGACGAGCGGTTCTACGACTATCTCTACAAACGCGTCACCGCCGAAGACGATGACGTTGCGCGCGAGCAACGCCCGCGCCGCCCCGGCCTGATCACGCGATTTTTTCGCTGGATGGAACGGCCGATCTGAATTTGGGCGTGGCGGCGAAAGTTACTCGCCCCACTGCCGCGCCATGGTCGCGAGCGCACAGCCTTCGCAATAGCGCGCGTCCTTGAAATCGATCCAGTCGTGGGCATAGACGTGGTCGAGCGGGATGCCGTAGCGCAGCCGCAAGACCTTGACGAGAACCTTCCACGCGGCGATTTGCGCCTCGGTGGCCTCTCGCGTCACGTCGGGGTAATTGCCGGCGAATTCCACCCCGATCGAATTGCTGCCGATCACCTGGTGCCAGGTCGCCTTGTTGTCGATGAACTTGTTGTCGTTGCGGTTGCCACCGTCGCCATGGGTCGGGACCAGATTCTCCGCCACCGCCCAGTATACCGTGCCGTCGGTTTCGACCCACACGGTGACGCCGCGCCGGGTCGGGTTCTTGTTCTGCTCCAGCGCGCCGCCGCGGGCGGAGCCGGCCGGACCCTCGGTGCGGTGCACGATGATGTTCTTCCAGGGATGGGCTTTGGCGACGTCGCCCCACGGCGCCAGCCAGACCATCTTCAGGCCGGGAATGTCGGGCGTGCCCGACGATCTTGCGATCGCCGCAAGGTCGGGGGTCTGGGCGGATGCCGGAAAAATCAAGACGGCGCAAAGCACCGCCGTTAGCAGTCTTGAAATCATACCGCGTGTTAGCACGCTCAGGCGGTCTTGCGCAGATCCTGTTGCAATTCCTGTTTCCTGGAGGCCTGCTCGTCGAGCGCCTGCTGCAGGATCGCTTCATAGTCCGGCGCCAGCGGCGGCGGGGCCGGCTCGTAGACCGCATGGCAGTTGCGGCCGTTCTTCTTGGCGTCGTACAGCGCATGGTCGGCGGCCGCGATCAGCCGGTCGGGGAAGGCGCCCATTTCACGGGTCCATTGCGCGACCCCGATCGAAACCGAAACCGGGATGTCGGCGCCGACGCATTGCGCGGCGTCCTCGCGGCAGACCGACACGATGCGGCGGGCGATCATCGCGCCCTCTCTCAGAGTAGAGGCCGGCAGCACCACGCAGAACTCGTCGCCGCCGGTGCGCGCCAGCATGTCGCCGGGCCGCAGCCGCGTCTGCGCCATCAGGGTAAAATGCTGCAGGCAGGCGTCGCCGGCGGCATGGCCATAGGTGTCGTTGATGCCTTTAAAGCCGTCGAGATCGATCACCAGCAGCGCAAACGGCGCGTTGCTGCGTTCGGAGCGCGCGCATTCCTCGGAGAGCCGGGCCAGCAGATGCCGCCGGTTGCCGACCCCGGTGAGGTCGTCGAGCAGCGCGAGGTCGGCGACCTCGTCGCGCAGCCGGTCGATCGCCATCAGCAGGAAGCCGAAATTCCACGCCAGCGACAGGAACATCAGCACCAGCATGATCACCGATTGCTGCGGGTTGGAGCGGATGGTGGAGAATTCACCGCCGAGATGGGCGAAATAGCCGATCGCGCGGGCGGCGTAGATCGCCACGATCGCGACGGTGACGATGCCGGCGAGCCTGGCGCCCGGGCTCTTGCGGCCCTGGTCGGAGGACAGCAGCAGTTTGAGCGACAGCGCGAACGGCAGCATCTGCCCCACGGAATAGGTCAGGATCCGCATCCCCGCGTCGGGATAGCCATAGATGAAGAACAACATCGTGGCGGCGCTCAAGCCGGTGATCAGTATGCTGTCGCGCCAGGACGTCGGCTGGCCGTAAAATCGCTTGATGCCCGATGTCGCAAGGCAGCCGGCGAAAATCATGACCGTGCCGCCGGCCAACAACGGCAGCAGCGTTTCCAGGAAAAAGACGTGCAGCGTGGCGAGCGCGGCGCCGGTGGCGCCGAAAAAGGAAGCAGCCGCCCAGAACCGCGCGGCTTCGAATTTCGGATAGCTGCGCGCGACGTAGGCCCAGATCAGCCCCAGCGCCAGATAATTGGCGACGAACACCATCCACAGCGTCGGAATGTTCAGCATCATGCTCCCAGAACGCGTGTCGCGCTCCCCGTTCGATCCGGCCACCCAGCCCAATTCGCAAGACCATCCCCGTGATCTTTCGGACCAACCATGCGACCTCGCGGCTTAACGGAACCTCAATCGGAGCCGGCAATCGATGCGTTGGTTTTGAATTGATGAATGCGAAAACGATCTCGCCTGCGCCAGTCCGGAGCAGATGCGCGCGTCCCGTTGCGGTCTCGTTAACCGTGCCGCATACCGCACCGGCGCGGCGCGCGACGACGCGGGAATGACGTCGTCTTGCCGAATTGGGTGCGAAATAGTGAAAAAACCCACAACAGCTGTGGATAACGCAATGACAGCGGCGTGACAGCGCGGGGCAGCAGCCTGCGAATCTGTTCGGATGCTGGTGAGGATGTTGCGAGGTTGGCCCTCCGCCGAGCATGCCTCGTGTCGCGTTTCCATCCATTAAACCTGAATGAGGATGCTATGGCTAAGAAAGCGAAGAAGGCTAAAAAGGCGAAGAAGGCAAAGAAGGCCAAGAAGTCGAAGAAGTGACTTCAGGCCCGGGTGGAGCTTCCGCTCCGCCCGGGCTCCCAGCTCCGGGAAAACCGGACGATCGAAACGGCGGGCCTCGGGCCCGCCTTTTGATTTGTGGGGCTCGTCATTCCGGGACACGCCTCGTGGCGTGGGCCCGGAATCCATAATCCCTGTATTCGTGTTCAACACCAACCGGCGTTCCGCAGAACATAACCACAGGGGTTATAGATTCTCAGATGCGCAATTGCGCATCATAGCTCGCTCGCTGCGCTCGCGCCCCGGAATGACGAAAAATCTACCGCTCCGCAAACGCGAGCTTGGCGCCCAGCGCGACAAAGCCGCCGGCAAAGGCCCGGCGCAGCCATTTCATCACGTTCGGGCGGGTGACGATTCGGTCGCGGACGCCAGCCGCGAACAGGCCGTAGAGCACGAACACCACGAACGTCATCGCCATGAACACGCCGCTCAATTCCAGCATCCGCGACAGCGGATGGGCCTCCTCGGTGGCGATGAACTGCGGCAGGAACGCCAGAAAGAAGATCGACAGCTTTGGGTTCAGTATGTTGATCAGAAACCCTGTTACGATCACCCTTAAGCTGGAGCGGGCATCGACATTGCCATCAAGACTTGCTTCCACCGAAAGCGCGCCGCGCTCGCGCCATGCCTGCCAGGCCATGTAGAGCAGATAGGCCACGCCGCAATATTTCAGCGCCGCGAACGCCAGCGCGCTGGTGTGCAGCACGGCGGCCAGGCCCAGCATGGCCGCCGCGATGCTCGGCAGGATCCCGAGCGTGCAGCCGAACGCGGCCGCGACGCTGGCGCGCGAGCCGCGCGACAGCGCCACCGCCAGCGTATAGAGCACGCCGGTGCCGGGCGAGAGGCAGACGATCAGCGAGGTCAGCAGGAAGGACACGGACACGGGCGGCTCCAGGGGTGGCGGCCACTGACAGCGCCAGCGCAAACAGGGCTTTTGTCAGCGACGAAAGCGGCATGGCTTCGGAAATATCATGCGGCGGGATGGCACGGAAGGGCGCGCGGCGGTTGCCAAACTGGTCGCGCCGTATATGGGTTTTACGACAGCATCGATCTTTTGCCAATTTTCCCGAACTGGAGTTCTTGATGACTGCAATCCGTGGCGCCGCCGCCGCCATCACCGGCGCGGCCAGTGGCATCGGCCGCGCATTGGCGCTGGAGCTTGCCGCGCGAGGCTGCGATTTGGCGCTGGCCGATCGCGACGAGGGCGGTCTGCAGGCGGCCGCCGCCGAGATCGCCAAGGCCGGCGCGACCAAAGTCACCATCCATCGCGTCGACGTCTCGGAGCCGCAGCAGATCGTTGAGTTCGCGCAAGCCGCGATCGCGGCGCATCCGACGCTCAACATCGTCGTCAACAATGCCGGCGTGGCGCTGATGGGCTCGTTCAACGAGATCGACCAGGCCCAGATGGACTGGCTGATGAACATCAATTTCTGGGGCGTGGTGCACGGCACCCGCGCCTTCCTGCCGCACCTGGCAAAACAGCGCGAGGCGCATATCGTCAACCTCTCCAGCATTTTCGGCATTGTCGGCCCGCCGGGGCAAACCGCTTACGCCGCGGCGAAATTCGCGGTGCGCGGCTTTTCCGAAAGCTTGCGCCACGAGTTGCAGATGGCGGACAGCCCGGTCAAATTGTCGGTCGTGCATCCCGGCGGCATCGCCACCAACATCGCCCGCAACTCCCGCACCGGCAGCGGCGTCACCGACAATGCCCGCCGCGCCGAATCGATCGAGCGTTTCGACAACGCCGCGCGCACCACGCCGGAAGTCGCGGCGCAAACCATCGCCAACGGCATCGAGCGCAACAAACCGCGCATCCTGATCGGCTTCGACGCCAAGTTCATCGACCTGCTGCAACGCCTGCGCCCCGCCACCTACTGGAAGCTGCTCGCCGGCATCTTCAACAAGCGCGCAAGGTTGGGGGAAAAGAAGCAAGCATAAGGGTATCGTCATTGCGAGGAGCCCTCGCGACGAAGCAATCCAGTCTTCACTTGTGGCTCTGGATTGCTTCGCTCCGCTCGCAATGACGAGCGGAGATAACAGCATCGGAAGCGCGCTCCCTCCCCCTTGCGGCTAGGGCATCCCCGAAAGTGATTCCCGTGAGTTTGTGAATGTGATTCAAGGGCTTTCGACCTGTTTGGGCGAGGGCATGCGATGTCTTTTGGCGACGTGCGGGTTGCTGAGCGGGCTGATTGGCTGGTTGAACGGGTGGCGACCGCGGGAACGCTGGTGCTGCGCAAACTGGGGGAAACGCGAGCAGGCGAGAAAGCCGTGCATCGCTTTCTGTCATCGCCCCACGTCTCGGTTGAGCGGATTGTCGAGACGTTGGCCGCGCGTACTGCGGTTCAATGTGCCGGCCGCCGGATTTTGGCAGTCCAGGACACGACTGAGATCAATTTTAACGGTCGCGACAAGAAGCGGCGTGGCTTCGGGCCTGCCGGCGATGGCCAAACGGCTGGCTTCTTCATCCATCCGGTGATTGCCGTCGATATCGAGAGCGAAGCGGCAGTCGGTCTTGTTGATGCGGCGATTTGGACGCGATCTGCGGATCGCGTTACGTCCCGCCGCAGCCGCGCGATCGAGGATAAGGAGTCGGCGCGTTGGCTGTCGGGCTGTCAGGCCGCAGCAAGCGTGCTGTCCGACGCCGCCGAGGTGACAATGGTCGCCGATCGCGAAAGCGACATTTACCTACTATTTACCCGCAAACCAGAACGGGTCGATCTGATCGTGCGCGCCAGTCAGGATCGATCTTTGGTCGGTGGTGGTACGCTATTTGGAGCGCTCGCCCATGCTGAGCCGCTGAGCAGAAGCGAGGTGCGTGTGGCACCGCGCGGGCCCGGTGATAAGGGACGAGTGGCAAATGTCGAACTCCGCGCAGGTCCCGTGCGCATCGCCCGCCCACAAAGTCTGGGGCAATCCGAGGCGGTCGACAGCGTCGATCTCACTTTGGTGGAAGCACGGGAGGTCAATACTCCGCCGGGCAAGACGCCTTTGTTGTGGCGCCTGCTCACGACCCGCACCGTCACCTGCGCAGCAGAGGCTGAAGGCATCGTCCAGCTCTATCGCTTGCGCTGGCGGATCGAGCAGCTCTTTCGCGCCCTCAAAAGCGATGG
>Ga0265314_10000529_pt1 | contig 49270 bp, 44 predicted proteins | sample 4126metaG_FD_203106 | JGI IMG/M metagenome (GOLD analysis project Ga0265314, IMG submission 203106) | Rhizosphere microbial communities from Carex aquatilis grown in University of Washington, Seatle, WA, United States - 4-1-26 metaG | ecosystem: Host-associated > Plants > Roots > Rhizosphere >... | reverse complement strand
GTCCAGCAGCAGCAATGGCTCCGGAGGCGGCGAGTAATTCGCTGCCCCAGGTAAAAGGAAGCCGCCATGTTCCGTGCAGGCAAACTATATCCCCATAACACTCGCGGCTTCACGGTCTTCGAGTGTATTGTGGCCATGTTCATCCTGTTGATCGGGCTTTTGGGCGTGGTCTCGGTCTTCAGCGTGGGCATGAATTCGCGGCTCAAGGCGCAGGAATTGTTGATTTCTTCGGACTTGGCCACGATGTGGTCGGACTGGGTCCGCTCGCGGCTGAACGAATCCAAGGGCGCGGGTGGCCCGCAGGGAATTCTGCATCTTGGCGACTTGACCAAGGATCTCTCGGGCGATTTCTACAACGATGTCGGCGATCTGCATTTCGCTCCGCCGGGCGACCCACGCAACCTGCCGACCTATCAGGTGAACGTGTATTCTGGTTACAAATGGAAGACCGACGCCGCGGCAGGCACCGCGAGCTACAAACCGCAATACGTTTCCGAAGACGGCTCGGGCGTGCACGACTGGAGCCAGCGCACCGACGGCGGCAGCGCGCTGCCGGGCGGCATGGGCGCGATGCCGCGCAACCTGGTCGAAGTCAAATTCACGATCTACCGCGGCACGCGCACCTACGATTTCTTCTACCTCTTCTCCGGGGTGGGGTTGAAATATGAAAAACTGTAGACCTCGCAAGGGTTTCACGCTGGTCGAGCTGATGGTGGCGATCTTCGTCAGCCTGATCCTGATGTCGATCGGCGGCGCCGTTTATAGCTACTGCCTGCGCCTGTACCGCGAAAGCCAGGCCGAGATGGCGCTGTTCGAAAACGCAAAGCTGATCAACCGGGACTTGCGCGACTTCTTCAAGCGCGTGGTGCCGGTGCCGGGCAACTGGGTCATCCCCAAGCTGCGCGGCGTAACCGGCGGCGTGAATGGCAACGGCGCGAATTTCGACCCGACCATGGACCAGTATTACCAGTATGGCTACGACTGGCCGCCCAAGTATGCGGCGATGATGAACAACACCAACTACTACGATGCCTGGTTCTCCGGGCCGCAGTATTACCAGACCTACGCGTCGGCCTGGTACAACATCGGCTATCGGCGCAACGGTCCGGACTACTCCGACTTGTACGCGGGCACGCCGGAAGACTGGGCCGCGGACACGTGGGGCGGCTACTACCCCGGCAACAAAGGCTGGTGGATGCCAGGGTTCTTCGGCGGCCGCGATGCGTCCAAGACCTCCGGTACCGGCGACCCGATGGTCAGCGCCGATGACGTGACGGCGGGCGCCTGGGGCTGGCCCAAGGCCGATTACCGCCTCGACGCCGACGCCGACGACCTGAAAACCCACGGCAACCTGGCCTGCTGGTTCTACGCCGAGCACCGGGCCTTCAACAACCCGCTGACGATGACCCTGGACAATGCCAACCTGCTGCTCTGCAGCATGAAGTTCTCGGTCAAAAATTCGGGCACGCTGCAGGAACAGACCGGCCTCTCGCTGTTGAAGCACATGATCGTGGGTTTCGACATCACCACGCAGTCGAACGTGAAGGAAGACGCCTCGAACGGAAATCTGTTGCGCGCAATCCGCATCACGCCTTACTGCCTCGATGTGGCCGGCACGCTGAAAAAGATGGGCGACAACGAACTGGGCACCGATCCGGACTTCCAGCCCGTCGTTTCACCCAAAGCCGGCTTGGACGTGCCCCGCGCGTTCGACGTGCAGATCTGGCTGCGCCACCCCACGACCTACAAACGCTATCAATTCGGACAGCGCATCTTCTGCGGGATCAATCCGCAGTAGCCGCGGAACAGGCATGCGCAAGGAGGCCGGACCATGAAGGACACGCATTCTCCGCCATCGGCACAGCCCGCCGGCGCGACCGCGCCCAAGACCGGCGTGAAGAAAAAGAAAGCGCAGCGCGGGTTCATCCTCGTGCTCGTGGTCGGCATGCTCGCAGTGCTGGCGATTCTGGGATACTCGTTCGCGGAACAGGGGCGCATCGAACTGATCGGCGCGGGTAACTCGCGCGACGCCGGCGCGCTGGACGGGCTGGCGGAATCGGGTTTCCAGATCGGCCTGCGCATTCTGGCCGACGACACGAATGTCTGGTCGAAGAACAACGCGGGCTGGGACACGTCGCTCGGACCCGGCTGGACGTCACGCTGGAACTACTCTCCGTACGTCGAAGTGCCCGTGACCACCGTGCCGGCGCGTGGCGTGAAGACCGACGTGGGACTCGCGCCCAACGACACGGGCCCGGCGCCCAACCGCGCCAATCCGCAGAACTTCCTCGACTCGTGGGCCTGCCTGACGTGGAACGACGAGATGAAGGGCACCAACGACGCCTTCAGCTACGGCTTCACGTTCGACAGTGCCAATCCCGGCCGCAGCCGCTATTCGCAGCGCCACCCGCAGGACCCGCGCGTGCTTCTGGACAACTGGCAGTTGCAGCCGCTGGCGCGCGTGAAGAAGTGGCGCGTGCGCTTCGGCTCCTCTTATGGGATGGTACAGGTCGCGATCGCGCCCACCGATGGCGCGATCAACGTGAACGATGTCTTCGATCCGGGCACGATCACGGAACGCCCCGGCGTGCACGATACCGGGCTGTATGGCGGCACGGTCGCCAACGCCGACCCGTATGCCGCGCCCGACCGCCGCACCATGGAATACGTCCTTGGCCGGCGGCCCGAATGGGCCAGCATGCAGGACGAATTCGACAACGACGAACAGTATTCTTCGAACACGCCCGTGGGCGCGGTCTGGTTCGACACCGGCGTCTACAACTTCCGCTCGTACTTCGAACCCGGCGGGCGCTCGAGCAACCAGGCGCCGGCTTATCCGCCCTCGGTCAACTACGCGAATTTCAGCGCTTCGCGCATGACCAATATGAATCCCAACGAACCGATGTACTACCACAACGCCGCCTGGGACCAGCCCTACCGCTACAACTTCGAAGGCTCGCGCTACGTGATGTACGTCTCGACCAACGGGATGAGCCAGCTTTTCGATTACGGCGACCCAGGCGACATCTGGAACGTGCACAGCGCCTACGGCAAGTACTACTCGTGGTACCACACCGGCCGCTACAAGAACCAGCCTTACGTCCCGAATCCAGCCAACGGCCCCGTCGGCGCGCGTGACGCGCTCTTCCAGGGCTTCGGCTTCAGCTTGACCAATCCCAAATACGCGGGCTTGGGTGCGGCGTACGGGGACCTCTTCTACACGCTGCCGCTTTCCGGCCAGGGGCGCTACCATGGCGCGGGCACATACGGGCAACCGTATTCACGCTCCTTCCAGCAGCATTACCTGCCGATGGTCGCGGGCGGGCGCTTCTGGACGGACCTGATGGCGGATTATTACTTCGGCGGCGCGCCGGGGTATACGACGCATCTGGGCGTCTCACCGGTCTGGTTCTCCTCTTATAATCGCTGGGTTTCGGTGGGTAGCGGTTACGACAGCCTGGGCATCGGGACCAACCGCATGCCCCCGACTACGCACCTCTGGAATGCGGGCGCGCGCAACAACTACCAGTTGACGGGCGACGAAATCAACCGCGGCCTGACGCGCTATCCCGGCGGCATGCCCCCGGCCAAGCCCGCTGCAACGTACCTCTATCCGATGCGCAAATGGTCCGACGACAACGGCGTCGGCGGCGCGCACTTTACCTTTAACAACCAGCGGGTGAGCATCCGGGCCAGCGGCATTCAGGAAAACTGGGGCAAAGCCGGCATCGACGACCCGAAGGGGCGCTTTTACGACGCGATCAACATCAACGTGACCAGCTACCAGGTCGTTTACGGGCTGCTGACGCCGGAAAAAATCCCGTCGATGATGAATCGCACGACCGTCGCGGCGCACCTGCACTGGAAGGCGCGCTACCTCGACGGCGCCTACAAGGGCATGGAGACGTTCAAGCGCTACAACCCCAACAGCCCCGACGTTGCGACGCCTTACGATCCCTGGGACGACACCCTGCCCGCGGGTCCGACTCAGTTGACCAAAGACCTGACGATGAAGGACTTCCTGTTCGGGCGCATCAAGGATCCCACCCAACCGTACGATCCGGTCGCGAACCCGGTTGAAGTCTACGACACCAATCCACTCTCCGTCACCACGCCCAACAAAGGACCCAACGCATACATTGGGCCGGGCGACTTCCGCTATTCGATCCACCGGCACTACGAACCCCACCCGACGGTCTCGCCCGGCGCGGTCCCGCGTCGCGTCTTCGGAAAGATGGACTGGAAGACGCCAGATCCGCGCACCGGTGTGCCGGCCGACGATGTCTTCGTCGATTCGCACTACGATCCCTCGCTCTCGCCCAACTCGATGAACCCGGGCGATCCGCAGCCCACTTCGACGATGGCGCCGCGCCCGTTTGAAGAAGTGAACTGGGCCGACTGGTTCGACCAGCGCCGCATCGCGATGCCCAAGAACCGGCAGGCCGGCCTCTACAAGCCCTCGACCAACAAGTCTCCGGACTTGAAGTACTCCGAAGGCATGGATCCAGGCCTGATCACGGTGGCCGCCGACGATGGCCGCGCCAAGCTCTTCGCCAAGCCGCACCCGTTGCACGGCCTGCCGAACCCGGACTACATGCAGTGCTACCCGGGCTCGATCGTCAGCATCTTCTGGATGGACAATTTCCGTCGCTACTTCCCGGTGGCTTCGAGCTATCCGCTGGGCGCAGCGCAGGCCCCCGGCGCGCCGCTGAAGAAGACCAAAGTCGTGGACGAAAACAATTCGTCCGGCGCGGTGGATCCCAATGACCGCGTCTACCCGGACCGCCCGACGGCCAAAGGCCCGACCGACGCCTCGAACACGCAGTTCGTTCCGGCCATCGGCAAGGACGACGCCTGGCGTGTCACGCGCATCGGCCGTAAGTACCAGGAGATCGTGGCTGACGCGATCATGGGCTACCAGTGCAACCCCTGGTGGCCGAATCCGAGCGCGCCAAACACAAGCACGGGAGAAGTCGCCGTGCCGCTCGACAAACTCGCCTACCCTTGCGAAACGCGCACCGCGGCCTTCGCCGCCGGGATCACCAACCCGCACTGGTTCGGCTACGAGATCTTCAAGGGCAAGGCCGGGATCGACATGCAGATCCCCGACTACTATGCGTACTTCAATCGCTTCTGGATCCGGCCCTGCATGAAGTACACGCGCAACGGCGCCGTCCTGACGGTCGACCGCGGCGAACCCTACCGCCCGAGCGCGGGCGCGCTGGCCGCCAACCCGGTCGAAGGCCGCGGCATCTATCCGCAGCCCTTCCAGTACTTCGGCCAGGAACTTCCCGGCAAGGACGACTACAAAGACCGCATCATCGACTTCCCGCAAAATACGCTGGAAGACCAGCTCGGCAGCAACTGGCGCTACGAAACCGCGACAGTGGCCTCGATGCAGGAATCCAACATGCGTATCGCGCCGGCGCGCAACCATCCGTTTAAGAATTGGGCGGACTTCGTGGCGATGCTCGGGCACCTCGTCTATCGCCCGCCAACGGACGCCACCAACCGCCACCCGGCGCTGGGCGTGGACGCCTGGAAAGTCTGCCACGGCCCCAAAGCCGATCCGCGCAACACCAAGCAGTTCTTCGACGGCTCAATGATGTCCACGGGCGCGGGCGCTGATGCGATCCCCGACGCGCTGCAAGGCAAGACCGGCGGACGGCCCTGGTCGCAGGCCATCGTGGCCCGCGACGGCTACTGGCCAATCAGCGCCAACATGGGCGCGTTCCCCGACCCGATCACCACCGGCGGCGCCGAAGCGTACCTCTTCCCCAATCCGCCCGCGGGATCGCCCTGGGCCGCCGACATCCCCGAATGGAAACGCCGCATCGACGAATGGCGCGGACGCGACGCGGCGGGCCTGCGCATCGAACAGAACTACATCAGCGAGCGCGCGGCCAATGACATCCTGGTCTCGCTCTCCAATGGCCGCATCGGGCCGATCGACTTCGACGGCGACGGGCACATCGAGATGACCCGCGCCAGCGAGATCCCCGACCAGGCCAAGTACTGGCCGGGCTTCCCTTGGAACAACGACGCCGGGGTTCATCCGAGCGCCGAATACGAGGATCTCAAGAGCACCAATCCGAACTTCACCAATACGGGCAGCATCGACTACGGCATCGCGATCAAGAACGGCGGCTGGAAGAAATCCAAGAACAACGAAGTCATCACCGAGTGCGTGACGCTGCCGATCAAGTTCCGCTCCAATACTTTCCGCATCACGGTGGTGGTCGAGTTGACGGACCCAGATTACAAAGTGGTATATTCAACCAGGCGCTATACACGTGTCTACTCGCGGGTTCCGGGAGAGCCTGCGAACGGGATCAAGGTCTTCGGGCCGTACACGGGCGAGTTCATTCTGCATTCGAACCGCGACGTAACCGGACCGGATCCAGACCTGTCCTTCCTGGGCGTGGAATAGCACGAGAGTCAACGGTTAGGTTAATGGGAGCCGCCATGCGTGGAATCGACCGAAAAACAGGCTTTACCCTGATTGAGATGCTGGTGGTCATTGCGATCATCGCGATCCTGGCCGGGATTCTCCTGCCAGTGCTTTTGGGCGTCCGCAAGAGCGCCAAAAACGCGCACACCAAAGCCACCATCGACCTCTGCGAGACGGCCGTACGCAACTATCAGGTCGATAAAGGCACCTTCCCGATCAAGCCCGGCGCAGCCGGCGCGCTGATCGACAACGGCAAGGATCCCTACGATCCGGGCTACTGGCAGACCACCTGCGTGGCCGCGGGCGGCACGTCCGCCGGCGCCGAAGACAACTCGGCCATGGTCAAGGCCCTCTCGAACGGCTACATCGACACGGGCAAGCTCCTGCAGAACCCAGGTGGCTCGATCACCGATTACTACGGCACGGGGATCGTGTTCCGCTTCCTGGTTTCGCAGACCCCGGACCGCATGCTGGAAAAGGTCTACATCTGGTCCTACGGGTATGACAAGAAGAACGAGGTCAATGCGTCCGCCACCTACACCAACGCGGGCCTGTCCTCGTACGACCAGACCGAGATCAACCAAATCGAAGGCTCCGTCCTCGACGGCAAGGACGACATCAGGAACTGGAAGTGAGCATGCGCATGCCCAAACCAACTTCCGGGCGCGGTTTCAGCCTGATCGAGATGCTGGTCGTGATCCTGATCATTCTGATCCTGGCGTCGATCGTGATGATCACCACCAGCAAGATGCGCCAAAAGGCCAAGGAAAACAAAACCAAGGCCGTGTTGCAGGCCGTGCGCGGCGCGCTCACGCAGTACCTCGAAGACGGCTCCAACGCTTATCGCAGCTACCCGGTCGTGGGGTACGACTCCTGGCCGTCGCCCTACGATCCCGCGGGCGTGGATTTCGACCTGCGCTGGGTGCCCAAGGAGGAAGACAACTTCAAGCCGGAGTTCAAAGACCCGGCGGACAAGAACTACCTGCTCGATGCCTACGGCAAGCGCATCAAGTACCGGCGCACGGGTTCGAAATACCTGGCCTGGAGCTACGGGCCCAACGGGATCGACGAGATCGGCCCGGACCCGAAGAAACAGGAACGCGGCGTCGGGGATGACATCAGCAGCTTTGACGTGGATTACTAAGCGCAGGTCAGCTCGCAATGATAGGCTGAGGGCCCTGAAGGCGGAATTTCGCCTGCCTTGCACAGGCGCTGGTGTACGATTTTAAAGACCCTAGGTATTATTTCCGCATGCAGAAGCTGGTCGTAAAAGGCGGTGACCGTGCGTATCCGGCGCTCCCCGGCATAACGATTGGCCGGAAGGCAGGCAATACCATCCAAGTGGAAGGCCCGGGCGTCGACGATTGGCACGCCAAGGTCGTGAAGCTTGGCGCCCAGCTCTTCGTCGAAACCCTCCAAGACGGCAGTACAATTTCGATCAACGGCAAAAAGACCACGCGCTCGACGCTGAAAAAGGGCGACCAGGTCCAGTTCGGCAACACGGTCCTGCTTTTCGACGAAGACGACCAGCCCGAACCCGCCGCGAAGACGCCGCTACCGCCCAGCAAGAAGCCCGAAACGTCCAGCGGCAGCGGCAAATCCAAGGTCGTCAGCGCCGTGGGGATGCCCAAGGTCACGATTCCCCCGAATACTGGCGAGAGCAAAACCCAGGACCACATCAGCGCGTCAAAGATTCCCGTGGCCTCCAAAGCTTCCACGTCTGGCGTGCGCCCTGCGGCCAGCCCGGCTTCGTCCAGCAGTTCGGCCAAGCTCAGCATTCCACCGGTGACGGGCGAGAAGAGTTCATCGAGTTCTGCGAAGCTGCAGATTCCGCCCACGGCGCCCGGCGCTTCGGGCTCCGGAGTGCGTCCCGCCGCGAAGCCCAGCTCCGCAGCCAGTTCGCAACAGATTCAGATTCCGCCGGCGATTCAGGAGAAAGGCGCAGGCAGCTCGACGCGTCTGCAGCTCCCGCCCGCGGTTCCTTCGAACAAGGCCGGTGGCAGTTCCACGCGTATTTCTATGCCTCCGGCGGTCCGAAACCCCGGCGGTTCGGGCGTGCAGCCAGCCCAACGGCCCGGCAGTTCGCCGCGCAACCCCGTACCGCCCGCGGGCAAGCCCGAAGGCTCGCTCAGCTCGGGCAAACTGCAGATTCCGCCCGCGCCCGAAAAAGGTCTGGGCAGCTCGACGCGCATTCAGCTCCCGCCCGCGGTCAGAGGCGCGGGCGTCAGTTCCTCAAAGCTGGGTCTGTCTTCGGAAGCCGCTAACGCGGTTCAGGAAGCCTCCCGTGCGCGCGCTGCGGCTCGCGCCGCAAGCAACCCGCCGCCATTGCGAATCTCCTGGGTCTGGGTGGTTGCGGGCTTTTTGGTCCTGAGCGGCGTGATGGCGTTTGTGTTCACGCGTGCGCGCAGCACGCCCGCGACCGTAGGCCAGAGCAAGGAAGAGAACGAAGCCATCGCGCGCCTGCGCGCCGGTCCGCGCACTTCGGCCGACCTGAATACTGTGCAGCGGCTCTTCTTTAAGATCAAAGATTGGAACGACGTCGAAGGGCTATTGGGCGATCCGGACTATGTCCTGAAAGGCACGGTGCCGCTCTGGAGCCCCGAACGCGGCGAATACGTCTTGGAAGGCAATGAGTTCCGCGCCTACCGGGTCAACGATCCCAATTCACAATTGCCCGGCGGCGAAGAAAGCCCTGTGGTCTCGATTATGCTCTTCCAGCTTCGCGACAACTCGGTGATTTACCTCGAGCCTATGCGCATGTACGTCGTCAAGGAATTGCCCGAGCACTGGAAGACTGGCAAAATGTCCACGCCCGGAGCTGGCATCAATCCTTCGATGAAACCCACCTACGATCCGGCCAAGGCGCCGCCGCCCATGGAAATGCCGCCCAAGCCCGGAACTGGCGGTCCGAACCTCGGGCCCACGGGCATGAAGCCGCCAGTCGTGACAAAGACGCGCTAAGCGCCGCCAGTTACATTTCGATTAACTCTTGTAACCCATGCTTCAATTGATGGTTAGAGAAGCGATTTGCAGCGCGCATATTGGGGCCAAAATCACCCTATATCAAACTTGACAGTACCCCCGGCCCCAAATATGAACCCGAGGCCTCAAACATCGGCAGAGTGAACCGTATCCCGCCTGCGGGCTGGGCCGTGGTTTTGCTTATAACCTGTCGATTGGACAGCAGATGGGTCCAATGGAGGCAGATCCGGAGCCGCTGTGGTGGACCCGGAGCCCGAAGGCCCAAATAAGCGTCCTGGCGGTGCAATGAAGTACCTGCACTTGGGAATTCAGATGGCGCTGACGGTGCTGGCTTTCGGCGCGCTGGGCTGGTGGCTGGATCAACGCTGGGCGTGGTCGCCGTGGGGTGTGGTGGGCGGATTGAGTCTCGGTTCCGCCATCGCGATGTACCTGGTGATCCGCGAAGCGTTCAAGTAGTCCTGGAGTGGCCTTCGTGCCGATCCTGTGCGGACTTGCTGGCGCGCTGTGCCTGGCCTTGGCCGGATTTATTTTTGGCCGGCGGGTCCTGAGCGCGGCGGAGCACTTCACGCCCCAGTCGAAAGACATTTGGGGCGTCTGGTCAGTCGGCGTGCTGGTGCGGCTGGGCCTGCTGGCGGCGATGTGCGCGCTTTTCGCCACGCTGTTTCCTGAAGACCCGGGCCCGGCCCTGGTGACATTGGCGTGCGGTTACGTGGTCGTGCTGGCGATTGAGACATCCTGGTTGTACCGGCGCTTGGCGAAAGGTCCCTCCAAGGGAACCCGCGAGAATGGCTGAAGAAAAAGAGACTCCCAAGGCGCATGAAGGCGCGGACGGCGCGGCCCACGAAGGTGGCGGCCACAGCGACCCCATGCACCACATCAAGGACCGGGTGATCGTCGGCCTGAACCAGGACGGCGTCGCGGTCTGGAATCCCGACACGCACCCGTACCACGAAGTCCATGACCTCGAAGGCGAGATCGCCAAGCTCAAGGCCAAGGCCGAGAAGCTGGGCAAGGACGAGGTCGTTGAAAAGCAGGGCATTGAAGCCGAAATCAAGGTCCTCGAAGGCCAAATCGCAACCATCAAGCACGAGCATGGCTACTACGAAGCCAAGACCGTAGGCGGCATCCTGAAAATCGAATTCACGCAGCACATGCTTAACGTCACGGTCGCCGCGCTGCTGGTCGGCGTGATGGTCATGGCCGTCGCGCGGCACGTGCTGGCGCGCATCAAGACGGACCAGGCGCCCAAGGGCCCGCTGGCCAACGCGATTGAAGGCTTACTCCAATACGTCCGCGACGATCTGATTATTCCGATCGGCGGCCACCACCTGATTCCGTACACGCCGCTGTTCATGACCTACTTCTTCTTCATCTTCACCTGCAACATGCTCGGGCTGATCCCGTTCTTCGGCACGGGCACGGGCAACATCGGCGTCACGGCTGCGCTTGGCGGCTCTATTTTCGTGCTCATGACCGGGCTGGGGATGATTTATCAGGGGCCCATTAGCTATTGGCTGCATCTGGTGCCGTCAGGGATTCCCTTCCTGATCCAAATTCTGCTCTTTCCCATCGAACTGCTTGGCTCGGTGATTAAATGCGGCGTGTTGTGCATGCGTCTATTCTCCAACATGATCGGCGGCCACCTCGTCATCTCGAATCTGCTGAGCCTGGGCGTGCTGGGCAAGTTCGCGACGCTGACGCCGCCGGTGTTGGCCGCGGGCATGCTTGCCATTGGTCTGCCGCTAGCGCTGGGCATCTCCTTGTTGGAAGTGCTGGTCTGTTTCGTACAAGCGTACGTGTTCATGCTGCTTTCGATCATCTTTGTGGGTGGTGCGCTGCACGCGGACCACTAAACGGGGTTTCAACGGGTTGGAGTTGCAAACGCAACTCAAAGTGGAGGAGTAAAGAGTCATGAGTTACGCATCGTTCGCGGTCATCGGTTTCGGGTTGGTCGTGCTGGGCGCGGGCCTCGGCATCGGGATGATCGGCGGCAAGGCGCTGGAAGGCATCGCGCGCCAGCCGGAACAGGTCGGCAACCTGCGCTCGGTCGGCATTCTGTTCGCCGCGCTGATCGAAGGTCTCGCGTTCGTCGCGGTGATCATCGGCTTCGTCATCGCCAACAAGGGCTAAGTTCGGTCCGAATTTTGGCGTGACGGTGCCGGATCACCAAGGGTCTGCCCGGGTACCGGGCAGGGCCTGTAGCGAAAAGCGTAGAACTGAGGTGTCGCATGCCGGATTTCATGTTGCCGGAAGTGCAGGTGGCCGCGTGGACGATTGTCGTCTTCGTGCTCTTGGCCGGCCTGCTATGGAAGTTCGCCTGGGGTCCGCTGCTGAAGGCGCTCCAGGAGCGTGAAGACCGCATCACCAAGAAGCTTCAGGACGCCGAAGACAAGCTCAAGGCGGCCGAAGCGCGCGTAGCCGACTACGAACGCAAGATCGCGGGCTCGAAGGAAGAAGCCGCCGCGATCATCGCCGAAGGCAAGCGCGACGTGGAAAAGGTGCGCGACGAGATTCTCGCCGCGGCGCAGGCCGAAGCGGCCAAGACCCTCGAACGCGTCAAGACCGAGATCCGCCTGGCCCAGGAAGCGGCCATGCAGGAACTGCGCCAGAAGGTCTCGCAGTGGACCGCCGAAATCGCGTCCAAGGTCATCGAACGCGAAATCAAGGCCGACGATCACCGCCGCTTCATCGATGAAACGGTGTCCGAACTGGAGAAGTCGGCCAAGTAAACAGGGCCGGACTTTAACGAAGGGCGTTACGCATGGCGTCCAAGTCAAGCGAAACCAGCCGCAGCGTTGCCGAGCTTTACGCGGAAGCGCTGCTTGGCGCCGCGACTGAAGCGGGCGTAGTCGAGCGCGTTGCGGACGAACTCAACGCCTTCATCGCCGCCGTCGCGAAGGACGCCAAGCTGCGCGCGTTCGTCGAAACTCCGACCGTTCCGGCGCTCGAAAAGCGCGCGGTCCTGGCCAAGGGAATTCCGAGCTTCCATGCCGTCACGCTGAACTTCCTGAGCGTGGTCATGGAACGCGGCCGCGTGCGCGGGCTGGCGCAGATCGCCGTCATGCTGCGCGAACTACGCAACGTCAAGGCGAGCATCAGCGAAGTGAAGGTGCAGAGCGCCGTGGCCTTGGACAACAGCCAGCGCGAGAAGCTGAAGAAGGTCCTGAAGGCGCAGTTGAAGACCGAGATCACCCTGCATGAAGAAGTCCGCCCGGGCCTGCTCGGCGGGCTGGTGGTTTCGAGCGGAGATTTGCGCTGGGACAGCTCCCTGTCCGAGCGCCTGAAAAAGCTCAGTGTCAAACTGGCGATTCCGCAAGTCGGCGCCAGCCTGTTCAAGGAATAACGAGGCCAAGCCATGCGCATTCAAGTTGACGAGATGCTCGACATCCTGCGGCGGCAGATCAAGGATTATGACGCCAAGCTGGCGGTCGACGAAGTGGGCTCCCTGGTCGAGATCGGCGACGGCATCGTGCGCATCTACGGCCTGACCAACGTCATGGCCGGCGAGATGATCGAGCTGTCGAACGGCTCGTACGCGCTCGCGCTGAACCTCGAAGAGGACAACGTCGGCGCCGCGGTCATGGGCCGCTACGACGACTTGAAGGAAGGCGATCAGGTCAAGCGCACTGGGCGCGTGCTGCAAGTGCCCGCCGGTCCGGCGCTGATCGGCCGCGTGGTCGACCCCGTCGGCCGCCCGCTCGACGGCAAGGGCCCGATCATCACCGATAAATTCCGCCCGGTCGAATCGAACGCCCCCGGCATCGCCGCGCGCCAGCCGGTCAAGGTGCCGCTGCAGACGGGCCTCAAGTGCATCGACGGCATGATCCCGATCGGCCGCGGCCAGCGTGAACTGATCATCGGCGACCGCAAGACGGGCAAGACCGCCGTCGCGATCGACGCGATCATCAACCAGAAGGGCAAGGGCGTCGTCTGCGTCTACATCGCGATCGGCCAGAAGGAATCGACGGTCGCGACCGTCGTCAAGAAGCTCCAGGAAACCGGCGCGATGGACTTCACCATCGTGGTCTCCGCCGGCGCCAGCGACCCGGCCCCGCTGCAGTACATCGCGGCGTACTCCGGCTGCGCGATGGCCGAATACTTCATGTACGAAGAAGGTCAGGACACGCTGGTTGTCTATGACGACTTGACCAAGCAGGCCGCCTCGTACCGCGAAATGTCGCTGCTGCTCCGCCGCCCGCCGGGCCGCGAAGCCTACCCGGGCGACGTGTTCTACCTGCACAGCCGCCTGCTCGAACGCGCCGCGAAGCTCGCCGAAACCCAGGTCATTGTGCCGGTCGGCAAGGAAGGCAAAGTCACCAAGGCCGACGGCGTGAACGGCAAGGTCTACCTCGCCGAACACGGCATGGACGAAGCCAAGAAGGACCTGAAGGAAATGGCCAACGCCGCGGGCCACAAGATCGCCAAGGTCCACGGCACCGGCGGCAGCCTGACCGCGCTTCCGATCATCGAAACGCAGGAAGGCGAAGTCTCCGCGTACATCCCGACCAACGTGATCTCGATCACCGACGGCCAGATTTACCTCGAACCCGACCTGTTCAACGCCGGCGTGCGCCCCGCGGTGAACGTCGGTATCTCGGTCAGCCGCGTCGGCGGTAACGCGCAGATCAAGGCGATGAAGAAGGTCGCCGGCACGCTGCGCCTGGACCTGGCCGCGTTCCGCGAACTGGAAGCCTTCGCGCAGCTGGGCACGGAACTGGACCCGGTCACGCAGCGCCAGGTTGACCGCGGTTACCGCCTGGTCGAACTGCTCAAGCAGCCGCAATTCGAGCCGCTCGACGTCGTCGATCAGATCATCGGCATTTACGCCGCGACGAAGGGCCACCTCGACGACGTGCCGGTCAAGGAAGTCAGCGCGTTCGAGAAGAAGCTCGTCACCGACATCCATGACGCGCACAAGGACATCATTCAGGCGATTACCGCGACGAAGGAAATGTCCAACGACACCGCGGCCAAGCTGGACACGGCGATCAAGGACTTTAAGGCCCGCTACAAGAAGGCGTAGGCGGACAAAGGACCCATGGCGAATACCAAGGCGCTGGTCAAACGGCGCAAATCGGTCACGAACACCCGCAAGATCACCAAGACGATGGAGCGGGTGGCGATGGCACGCCTGGCGCGCGCGCAGAACGCGGCCATCGCGGCGCGTCCCTACGCCCGCAAGCTGCAGCAGGTGATCGGCGACCTCGCGTCCGCTTCCGGCGACTTCTCGCATCCACTTCTCGAAACCCACGAACCGCCGAAGAAGGCCGTGATCGTGGTGCTTTTGAGCGACCGCGGTTTGTGCGGCGGCTACAACGGCAACATCATGCGCGAAGCCCGCGCGCTCAACGCGAAGCTTCAGGAACGCAAGTTGGAGATCGAACGCATCGTTCTCGGCAAGAAGGGCGTGGGCGCGTTCCGCTTCCTCAACCTGCCCGTGGCCAAGAGCTACGTCGGCGTCTCCGACAAGCCTTCCTACGCGCGCGCCGAAGAAATCGCCAACGGTCTGATCGAACGCTTCGGCAAACGAGAGATCGACGAAGTCTACATCGTGTTCAGCTCGTTCATCTCGATGGTCACGCAGAAGCCGCGCGTTGAAAAGATTCTGCCGCTCTCTTCGCTCAAGGAAGAAATCGCCGCGAAGACCGACAAGAAGGAAGCGAAGGAAGCCGGCGAATATCTCTTCGAACCGGACCCGGCCAGCGTGCTTACGAGCGTGCTGCCGCTGGTGGTCAAGATGTCGCTTTTCACCGCGATGCTGGATAACACGGCCGGCGAACACGCCGCGCGCCGCTTGGCCATGAAGAACGCCACCGATGCCGCCGACGACATGATCAAGCAACTGACCCGCGAGTACAACCGCGCGCGCCAGAGTAAGATTACGCAGGAAATCGCCGAAATTGTCGGCGGTGCGGAAGCTCTCTAAGGAGCCGGGCCATGCAGGTTGCCATTATTCTGCTGTCGATACTGCGCGTGCTCGACTGGTCGCCCGTGCACAAGACCGCCGAAAACCTGCTGCTCAAGGACGCCGCTTCGCTGGAAAAAGTCTGGCTGGCCGACGGCGGCAAGAAGGAAGAGCTGCCCAAGGTCGACTTCGACAAGGAAATGGTCGTCGCGGTTTTTGCCGGCGCGAAGGAGAAGCCGGTGCGCGTGAGCATTGAGCGGGTCGTGCTCAACGAAGACAAGCTGGCGGTACTGTATAGCGTCGTCGAAAAGGGCGCGCAGGAAGAAGATAAGGCCGTCCGGCCCAATGTGCAGGTGGTAGTGGTTGAAAAGAAGGAGGTCAAAGAAACCTTCTTCTTCGATCACGACACCGCGGACGGCAAGGATTTCGACAAACAACTCAAGGCCTTACTCGAGAAAAAGTAAGTAGAGGGAGCTTTAAACATGGCGAACATCGGCAAGATCGTACAGGTCATCGGCTCGACGCTCGACGCGGAATTCGCTGCCGAGAAGCTGCCGAAGATCTACAACGCGCTTGAACTCAAGCGCCCGGACGGCGAACGCCTGGTCTGCGAAGTCGCGCAGCACTTGGGCCGCAACCGCGTGCGCGCGATCGCCATGGGCAGCACCGACGGCGTGGTGCGCGGCTCCGAGATCCTCGACACGGGCCAGCCCATCACCATGCCCATCGGCAAGCCCGCGCTCGGCCGCATCATGAACCTGCTCGGCGACCCCGTCGACGGCTGGGGTCCGATCCCCACCGGCGAACGCTGGCCGATTCACCGCGAGTCGCCTGAATTCGTCGACCTGAACCCCGAAACCGAAATGCTCGAAACGGGCATCAAGGTCGTCGACCTGCTCGAGCCGTACGTGAAGGGCGGCAAGACCGGCCTGTTCGGTGGCGCCGGCGTCGGCAAGACGGTCATCATCATGGAATTGATCAACAACATCGCCAAGAAGCACGGCGGCTTCTCGGTCTTCGCGGGCGTCGGCGAACGCACCCGCGAAGGCAACGACTTGTGGCTGGAAATGCGCGAAGGCGGCGCCAACGCGGTTATCCAGGAGCACGACATCGGCAAGAGCCGCGTCGCGCTAGTCTACGGCCAGATGAACGAACCGCCGGGTGCGCGCCTGCGCGTCGCGCTCTCCGCGCTGACCGTGGCCGAATCCTTCCGCGACCAGGAAGGCAAGGACGTGCTGCTGTTCATCGACAACATTTTCCGCTTCACGCAGGCAGGCTCCGAAGTGTCCGCGTTGCTGGGCCGCATGCCCAGCGCCGTCGGTTACCAGCCCACGCTGGCCACCGAAATGGGCGCCCTGCAGGAACGCATCACCTCGACCAAGCGCGGCTCGATCACTTCCGTGCAGGCCGTGTATGTGCCCGCCGACGACTACACCGACCCGGCACCCGCTACGGCGTTCACGCACTTGGATACGACCACCAACTTGGCGCGCTCGATCGCGGAAAAGGGCATCTTCCCCGCCGTCGACCCGCTGACCTCCAAGAGCCGCATCATGCAGCCGCAGTACATCGGGGAAGAACACTACAACACCGCCCGCGGCGTGGTCCAGATCCTGCAGCGCTACAAAGACCTTCAAGACATCATCGCGATCCTGGGCGTCGACGAACTGAGCGAAGAAGACAAGCTGCTCGTGGCGCGCGCGCGCAAGATCGAACGCTTCCTGAGCCAGCCGTTCCATGTCGCCGAGCAGTTTACCGGCATCGCGGGCAAGTACGTCCCGATCAAGGAAACGATCCGCAGCTTCAAGGAACTGGTCGCGGGCAAGTGGGACCACCTGCCTGAATCCGCGTTCATGTACGTCGGCACGATCGAAGAAGCGGCCGAGAAGGCCGAGAAGCTCAAGGCGGGCGGTTAATGGCCACGGGAACAGGCGACAAGAAGGCCCTGCTGGTCACGGTCATCACGCCGGCCCGGCAGGTGCTCTCGCAGGAAGCCGGCTTTCTGCTCGTCCCGGCCAGCGACGGCGAGATGGGCATCCAGCCCGGACATGCGGCGATGGTCGCGGCGCTCGGCACGGGCCTATTGCGCATCGATACGCTCGACGGTGCGAAGAAATTCATCGCCGTGCGCGGCGGCTTTTTGCAGGTCAAGAAGGGCGAAGCCAACGTGCTGACGCAGGAAGCGGTCGCCGGCGAAGAAGTCGATGCGGCCAAGGTCGGCGCGGAAGTCACGGCGCTCGAAGCGCAGTCCGGCGGCGACAACAAGCCCAAGCCAGAAACCCGCGAAGCCCTCGCCTGGGCCCGCGCCAAACAGAAAGCCAACACCGCCCGCAAGGGTTAGTACCCAACTCACCAATTCGTATTGAACTGAAGGTGCGGGCGCGCTCTATGAGCGCGCCCGCTTTGTTTCGTGCAGCGCCTCGCACCAGCGCACCAATCGCGCAGCGAGGGCCTGCTTCGTAGCGCGCACCGTTTGAGCCTCCGCGCGGCCGGATTCGAGCAGATGAAACGTCGAGCGGTCCGCACCCATCGCGTCCGGCGCATCGAGAACGAGCGCGTCCAGGTTCTTCGACTCCAGTTTGCGGCGCGCTTCGCGGAATTGCGCGGTCAGGCGCTGCGCTTTGGTGCGACCGGAGCCCGTTTCCAAGGCAAAGCCCAGCAGCACGAGGTCCTTGCGCCGCGCCGCTTTCACGCGACCGAGGCCCTTCAGAATATCTTCGGTGGGCTTGAGCCGAATCGTCAGGCCACTCTGCGCCTTCTTGAGCTTCGTCGCGGAAGTCTTGACTGGTGTGAAGTCCGCGACCGCAGCGCTCATGATCACCGCATCCGTGCGGACTAGATTCGCATGCACAGCTTTGGACATCTGCGCGCAGGATCGCACCGGTACGCGCGTCAAGCCCAGCGCGCGCGGCAGGTTCTCAATCAAGTGCTCGGAGACTGGTCCGTGCACCAGTGTGACGCGGTGCCCGAGCTTTAACGCGGCTTTCGCGATTTCGAAGCCCAACTTGCCGCTGGCGCGATTGGAGATGAAGCGCACGGGGTCGAGGTCTTCGACCGTCGGCCCGGCAGTTACCAGCAGGCTGAGCTTCAAGCGGCGCGTCACGCGCGCGAGGCCTTCTTTTTGGCGGGCTTCGACTTCGCGAGTAGGTTTTTGAGTGCTTCGACGATCTCAGCGGGCTCCGACATGCGCCCGGACCCAGTCATGCCGCAAGCCAGCGAGCCGCTGGCGGGGCCGCAGAGCGTGTAGCCGAAGCCTTCGATGATCTTGGCGTTGCGCTGTGTCGCGGGGTGCTCCCACATCTGCACATTCATCGCGGGGCACACCAGGATCGGGCAACGCGCGGTCAGGCAAGCGCATGGTAGCAGTTCGCCGGCGAAGCCGCCCGCGAGTTCCGCAATCAGGTTGGCCGTCGCAGGCGCGATCACGAAGGCGTCGGCTTCAATGACGGGATCAATGTGCGGATAGGGCGTCTCGCCCACGGCGATGCGCCGGAACTGGCGTGTTAAACAGGGGCGCCCGGTGAGGGCTTCAAAAGCGAAGGGTGTGACGAATTTACGGGCGGCGCGGGTCAGGATCGCTGTGACTTGCGCGCCTTCCTTGACCAGGCGCGAAGCCACTTCACAGGCTTTGTAAGCCGCAATCCCGCCCGAAACCCCGAGCAGGACCTTGCGGCCGGATAGACTCTTGGAAGTGGTCACGCGCGACGCCTTTCAGGCAACGCGACGCCCGCGTTGCTAGACGGGCTTGGGTTCGGCCGGGGCGGCTTCTTCCTTGGCCTTGCGGTCCTTATCCTTGTCCTTCAGCGCGGGGGCCTCTTCGGCTTCGCGCGCGGCAATTTCCTTGCGCATCTTCTCGGCTTCTTCGCCCATGATCAGCTCGACTTTGTCTTCGAGGATCTCGCGTGCGACGATGTCGAAGTGCCCCTGGCCTTCGGTCGGCACCAGGGCTGGCATGCCTTTGACCAGCTCGCGGGCGCGCTTCTGGAAGAGCGTCACGAGGCGGAACTGGCCGCCCATCTTGGTCAACAACTTCTGCTGCGTCAGCGTATCCATTGCGACTCCTTCACCTTCGTTTCGCGCGCCTGGCTTTAGGCGCACGTCCATCCAGCTTGTACACGTCCCGCCATGCTTTGCGGAACTCCCCTTCCCTGCGTTCACGGCGCGCATGCTCCGCGCGCCGGATCGCTTCAAGCTCCGCGGCTGCTTCGCCGATCACCTGGTTCAACACCAGGTAGTCGTACTCCCCGAGGCGCGCCAGTTCCGGCTGTACGCTCTCGAGGCGCCGCTTAAAGGCGTCCTTGTCTTCCGTCCCGCGCGAGGACAGGCGCCGCTCCAATTCCTGCGGCGACGTCGGCGCGATGAACACCATCACGCTGCGCGGATAGGGCAGCGCTTTGCGAACCTGCGCCGCACCCTGCACGTCAATGTCCTTGATCACGTCCACGCCGCGGTCCAATTCCTTCAGGACTCCGCGCTTGAGCGTGCCGTACCAATCCCGTCCATGAACAATGGCGTGTTCGAGAAACGCCCCGTCCTTTAATTCTTCTTCGAAGCGCTCGACGGACCAGAAATGATAGTCCTGCCCGTTCACTTCCCCCGGCCGCGGCGCGCGCGTCGTGACCGAAATATCCTTTTTCAGGTTCCGCGAACCGGCGAGCAGCGTTCTCAGGACGACCGTTTTTCCCGCGCCCGACGGACCGGCCAACAAGAAAAAGATACCTTCGCTATTCATGGGCGGACTCTAGCCCGTGAACGCGATAATACCAGTAAAGCCAGCGCGCCGGCGGGGATTCCGCGGCGCGCTGGGATTGGCCAAACTGCAACGGCTTAGTTGTCGACGGAAAGCTTCTCGCAGATCTTCTGGGCACCCTTGAGCTTCGGTTCCAGCTCGAACGCGCGCTTCAGGTGATAGCGAGCCTTCTTTTCCAAGTTCGCCTTGAAATAGCTTTCGGCGATCTTCTTGTGCAGGTAGGCCTCGGTCTTCTTGCTCACGCCCATGGCCATGACCTTCTCGTAGATCTTGACCGCTTCGAGCGGCTTGCAGCGGCGCGCGACCTTCTTGCAGTAGATGTCGCGGATGCGGTCTTTGACTTCTTCGAGGAAGAAGCGCAGCGGGCTGTTGCGCTCTTCATTGTAGACGTTCTCGTAGAAGCGCAGCGCGTTCTTCCAGTTGCCCTGGCGTTCGTACTCTTCGCCGAGCAGGAACTCGCAGTCCAGGTAGTCCTTGTGGTCCAAGAACTGCCAGACTTCAAAGTTCGCGTCGCGGTTGCGCATGCGTTCGTACGCTTCGACCGCATCCTTGGGCTTGTCGTTCAGCAAATTATAGAGAATCAGGCGCGCCTGCGCAGCCGGATCTTCGGTGCGCTTGGCCAGATTCTCACGGTAGGGGTCGCGATTGGTGCGGAGGTACGGGCGCAGCTTGCGGTCGTACTCGGTGCGCTCGTTCTCATTCATCAAGGTGTCGTACGCCTTGAGAATGACGCGCATCTTCGCTTCAGCCCACTTGGTGCGTTCAGCGTTGTGGTCAGGATGGTACTTTTTTACGAGGCGGCGGAAGGAACGCTTGATTTCCTCTGCAGCGGCCTCGGGGTTGACCTCGAGGACCTCGTAAAAGTTGATAATCTCAGACGCGTTCTCGATGATCACAACTCCCCCCAGTCCCACGGGCAGCCTGGAAGCTCATTTAGCTGTCCGTTGCGAGCCACTTTGCTTCGCTTTGGACATCTTTAGGCGAAGGGCATTATCGATTTTTCACACTGAAAGGCAAGAATTATGTCAGAAATTTTCTATCTAATTTGAATAATTGATCGCACCGCTTCACCCAACCAACTCACTCGACTAGTGCGCGCCGCCCCCTTTGGACTTACGTGGACATGCATGCAGGTACGGAAGTACATATCATCAATATAGCAATAGAGTTATGAACCAATTTAGGTCACCCTAAACTGTGCGCTGTAAGCCCCTATTTGCGCCTGACTTGAGTACGCCAGAACGGTTAATTTCGCTAACCAATTCCATTCTATTGCGCGCTTTGATCTGAGGGTTTCGCCTGTTAAAGCGCTTGGCGAGCGTTGCTATTCTCCACGCGGCGTCGCTGCAATAGCGTTCCACTATGAAGAGCTGGCCTGCAGCGAATGCGCCACCGGCAACCTGTGCCCGCTAGGTCGTGGTCTGCACATTGCGCTCTCCACAAGATTTGTCACGGGAACTTTCACAACACCTTACAGATCAATATATTACGCATACATTCTACATGCCTGTCCTAGGCCCACCTATGGCAAGTCTGCGTCTGACAAATTGGACTTCAATTTTAGCCGCGGCCTCGCACACAAGCCTGTGTGGATCGCGCGGGGATTCAGCACGCAGGCCAGCGCTGAATAGCACGCGTGTTCGCGCAAATTGTTCCTGCGGTTCTCGAAAAAATTCTCGCTCTACTTGCCGATGCAAAACGTGGAAAAAATCTGATCGAGCAACGCTTCGGTGACCGCGTCGTGCTTGAGCAGCGTGCGTTCTCCCGCGGCGAGCGCGTGAAGCGCCTCGCGCAGCTCGACCGCCAGCGCATCTTCGCCCAAGCCCTGCTGGAGACCGTCTAACGCCTGGCGCAACGCGCTTTGCGCACGGAAGGTTGCATCGGTGCTGGCCGCTTCGGCGGCGCCCAGCGCGGATGCGCGCCGGCGGCTGTCTTCCGCGCTTAGCTGCCGTGTGAGCGCATCCAAGAGCCCCGGAAGTCCTTCCCGCGTGCGGCTCGAGACGCAAAAGAGGCCCGCGTTCGCGCCAGAATCGTCCCAGCCGGGCCCGGGCGGGAGGTCTGCTTTGGTGGCCACGCACCAGACTGGCGGCGCATGCGGTGCGATCCGGGCCAGCAGTTCGGCGCACGCTTCCTTTATATACTGCGGTTGCTGGCGATCATGAGCCAGCAGGATCAAGTCGGCGCTGCGCAGCGTCTGGAGCATCTGGGCCTGCGCCTGCCCGCGGATCTGCTCGGGCGTCGCGGCTTCATCCCAGCCGGCCAGGTCGAACAGACGCACACTAACGCTTTCCGCCGGCCCGGGCGCGCCCCCCATTACACCAACTGTCGCTAGTTCGAGGCGCGCTTCCAGCGCATCGCGCGTGGTATGGGCGTGCGCCGAGACCAGCGCCGCGTCGCGCCCCAGGAGCGCATTAAACAGCGAGCTCTTGCCCGCGTTCGGCGGCCCCGCCAGGGCCACGCGCAGTTCGCCGCCGTTTTGGCAGCCTTCCGTGTGCCCTCGGCGCTGTGCCATTCGCTCGGCTTCGCCAAGAAGCGCGCGGACGCGGCCGATCAGTTCCTCACGCGGGAGCACTTCGACTTCTTCCTGGCTGAAGTCGAGGCCCACTTCGACTTCCATGAGCAAAGCTTCGATGGCTTGGCGCAACTTTCCGCGCTCGGCATGGGCGTGGCTGGACACCTGCCCAACCAACCGGCGCGCGTCTTCGGCGTGCTCGGCCTGCAGTAGCAATCCCAGCGCCTGGGCCTGTTCGATGCCAATACGCCCGCTCAAGAGCGCGCGGCGCGTGAACTCCCCCGGCAGCGCGGGCCGCGCGCCGGCTTCGACCAACGCGCCCATGCAATACCGCAGCACCGGCGCGTACGCGGGCAGGTGGATTTCGGCGACATCCTGACGCGTGTAGCTCTTAGGGCCCGGCATCAGGTAGGCGCTGGCCGGCAGGAGTGCGCCTCTGCGCACGCCGGGCATACCGGCAGGCATAGGATCGCGGCCCGATAGCCGGATGTTTCCCGACACGCGCCGCCAACTGGAGGTCCGCGCGCCTGCGCTTCCTTTAAGAGGAGTTTGCGCTGGCGCGTCGAGGGCCTCGAAGATCGCGTCCAGGCAGACAAAGGCCTGGGGACCGCTTAAGCGCACGATCGACCGCGCCACGCCGCTGCCACAGGCGCCCGCACCGTTCAGGCCCGGTGCATTCGAGCCGCTGGAGAGCGCGACGATGGTGTCTTGAAGGGTGGGCCACATGGTTGCTGGATTTCAGAACGGAGGCCGGCGCTTATTCGTCGTTTTCGACCTGCACGTAGCCCAGCACGCTGCTGTGAAGGAAGGCCGGGCCGCGGAGTTCTTCGACCAGGCCCTTAAGCTGCGCCAGTGAAGTCAGCGCGACCAGCGCGGTCTTGGAATCGCGTTGGAATTCGTCCAGCAGCGCGCCTTCGTAGAATCCGGCGCGGTCGGCGGGCGAACCTTTCTTCACCAGCACCACGCGCAACGCGCCGCCGGCCTTGCGCGCATCGTCAGGACTCAATTCGCGAACGCGCATGCCGCGCCAGGCGAATTCTCCTTCGCGCGGCGGTTCGCTGACCGGGCGCGCCGGATCGAGGCGGCTCTGGTTCACGCGTTCGACAAAGCGCATGCCGATGCGCACGCTCAACTCGCTGGCCTCGCCCGTATCGGAGCGTTGCTTGATCTTAACGACCTTGCCCACCGGCGTGCGTCCGACGGCGGCGATCAGGTCTTCCTTCGTGCTGACCGGCTGGCCGTCGTACGCCAGGATGACGGCACCGCGGCGCATTCCGGCGCGGTGCGCGGGCATGTCCGTAATCACGTCGCCCACGCGCACGCCCAGCACGGGGCCGGCTGCGTTCAGGTCGTCCGTCGGCAAGTCTTCCAGCACCACGCCCAGCCAACCGTATTCGACCGGGCGGCCGGCCTTGAGGAATTCCAAGCGCGGCTTGATGTCGTTGGACGAAATCGCGAAGCCGAAGCCTTCCGAATGCTTCGTCACCGAAAAGATGAACGTGTTGATGCCGACGACTTCGCCTTTGAGGTTGAAGAGCGGGCCGCCGGAGTTCCCCGGATTGATCGCGGCGTCGGTCTGGATCAGGTTGGCGTAGAAGGTCTCGCTGCGGCGCGGCTCGTTGGGCATGGAGCGCGCCTTGGCGCTGACCACCCCCACCGTCAACGTGTTCTGAAGCTGGAACGGGTTGCCGATGGCCAGCACGATCTGGCCGGTCTCGACCTGGTCCGAATCCGCCAGCACTGCCGCCGCCAGCTTGCGCGCCAACGGCTTGAGGGGCTTGAGCACCGCCAGATCCGAGCGGATATCCGAAGACACCAGCCGCGCGCTGTAGCGGCTGCCATCGTTCAGCACCACGGTGATGTTGTCCGCGCCGTGGATCACGTGTTCGTTGGTCAGGATCGCGCCGTCTTCGTCGATCACCACGCCGGAGCCGTTGGACGAACGCGGTGCCTGGCTGAAGGGCATGTCGCCGGAATGGAAATCGTCGCCGCTCTGGTCGACCTTGCTGTACGCGGAAAGATTGACCACGCAGGGCGCGACACGTTTAACGATTTTTTGGTAGGCGCGCTGCAAGGCAAAGGCGGTCTGGAGCTCAGGATCGTTTTCGGAAATGGGCGGCTCGGCGGCGCGCGTGGCGCCTGCAAAAGCCCCGCAGAGGGCGCAGACCAAAGTCAGGGCACGGCAAAGTTGCGGCATGCCCGGCGCTCCTTCCTTTACTACCTGTGAGTATTCTTAGCGCCTTCGCACATAAAGGTCAAAGGATTAGAGGGTTAGAGAACGATTAAGTTACCGACTGTCTTACTTGGCCGGCTCGAAGGACTTGTCGATCAGCTCCACCAAGTCCCAGAAATTGTGGATCGTGTAGGCGGGCGGCGTGGCGCCGGGGCGTTCGTGGTAGCGCCCGGAGCGCCGGTTGAGCACCGTCAGCCAGCCGGCCTGGTTGGCGGGGTCGATGTCGCGATCGGGCCGGTCGCCGATGTGCATGCAGCCTTCCGGCGCTAGATCCAGCATCTCGCAGGCGCGCTGGTAAAATTTCGGATTGGCTTTGCTCATGCCCAATTCTTCACTGAAGAAAATCGCGCGCGGGTCGAGGAATGGGAGCACGCGCAGGCGCACCAGCTTTTCGGCCTGCTTGATCGTGATGCCCTGGCTGATCACGCCGAGGCGGAAGCCCTTGTCCTTGAGGCGCCGGAAGGCTTCGAGCGCGTCTTCATACGGCGCCAGGCCCTGAAAGACCGTGTCGTGGTACGCCGCGACGCCCACCGCCACGAGCATCGTCACGTTCAGGCCCTGCATGCGCGAAGCCGGCAGGCGCTGCAGCAGCCGGTTGAAGTGCCGGTCGTCGTTGGAGGTGAATTCGGAGATCACTTCGGTCAGCTCGGCCATCGCTTCGGGCAGGGTAACTTGCAAGCCCGCCGCGATCATGGCCTTGAGGGCGTTCTCGCGCGCCTGGCGAGAAAAATCGCTGGTTGGAAAGAGGGTGTCGTCGACATCGAAGGTGATCAGGTACAGCGGCTTCTTGTCGGCCATGGAAGCCTCCGAAAGGCGGATGCGCGTGTCTTATCCGGGCGGCCCGGGTTTGTGAACGGCGGAATTGAGCCCGCCTTGATTTAAAGTCCCACCGCCTGCTGCTTGCTCAAGCCCTCCCGCCTTACTACGCTTGGCGTTCGCAAGCTTAACCGGAGCTCACAAGCGTATGGCCGCGGATCGATCTGGACTTCGCGCCCCCAAGGGGTGCTCCATCGCGCTGATCATCATCATGCTCATTTTAATTCCAATGGGCGCGTACATGTACTTTTTCGACTACGTTCCGGGTAACGCGCCCGGCGTCGGCCGCCTCAATCTGGCGCTGCGGCTGGAATCGCCGTCCGCGCCGCTGGCCCGCGTCAGCGATCCGCTCAAACCCTGGAACCTCACCCTGGTCCTGGTCAACGATGGCAAGAGCACGATCCGCGCGCTGGCCGCCTCCGGGACCAACGCCACCTTAGAGTACGCGGTCTTTTATTACGGCGCCGATGGCCAGCGTTCGCCGATCCGCCTGAATCTGAGTCCCGGCGCCTTGCCTTCTTCGCTTGGCGGAGGCGTACAGAATCCTGCCGAGTACGGCATCGTGGAACTCAACCCGGGCCGCGAATTCAGCATGGTCGTACCGCTCTCGACCCGCTTCAATCTGACCAAGCCCGGCCATTACCGCATCGAAGCCGAATACAATCCCAAACGCCTGGAACAGTTCAGCGGGCTCAAGCTGGAGGATTCGCACGCGGAAGACGATCCCCTGACCGCGAACCTGGAATTCGACGTCCTCCCGGACGGCCCGGCCCCGGCGCCCACGCCTACGGGCGCCCCGACCAAGGAAACCGTCCCGCTGCCGCACTTTCCGGCACCCCCGCCGGATGTCCAACCCGCCCAACCGACTCCCAAAAATCCGGCTCAATAGCCTCTCGCAATCCGGATATTGTTTGCTAAATACGTGGCGCCTATTTTCAGATTCAGTTTGACCCCAGGAGAGCCTCCATGCCGGCGATGTTGATCGTGAACCTGAACGGGCAGGAACTGAAACGCTTCGAGATCACGCAGGACAAAGCGACCATGGGCCGCGACCCGGTCTGCGAACTGCACGTCGATCATCCCAGTATCTCCCGGCGGCAGTGCGGCTTTCAACGCTTTGGCGTGGCGATTCAGGTGACGGACCTGCAATCGTCAAACGGCACTTACGTCAACGGCAACCGCATCCAGTCGTACTTCCTGAATGACGGCGACGAGATCCTGATCGGGCACTTGGTGGTGAAGTTCTCCAATCCGCAGGTCAAGCCCGCGCCGGAAGACGCTTCCGCGATGACGATGATGGTCGATGGCGACCGCATGCGTCAGCAGCTCGACCAGATGCGCGTCGCGCACCAAGCGCCGCCACGCCCGCCCATTCCCGGCACACCGCCTCCAGCCGCGCCGACGCCCGCTCCAATGTTGAGCGGCACGGCCACGCCACCCGCGACGCCGCTGACAACCACGCCGCCTCCAATCGGTTCGACGCCGCCCCAGGCCTCGCCTGCTGCGGTCAAGATCGACCTGGGCCCCGCGCCCGCGTCCAAGCCTGCGACGCCGCCACCACCCATGCCAGTGGCGCCCACGCCTCCGCCTCCTCCGGTTCCAGTCGCGCCTACGCCGCCGCCGATCATCGAGCTCGATAAGCCCTCGCCGACTCCGGATAAGCCGCCGAGCGGTGATTTCGACGATCTGCTCAAAGCCGGCCCGAAGCCCGTCGATGGTTCGCCCAAGCCGCCCGAGCCCGCGTTCCTTGGTTCGACGCAGGCCGACGTACCTACGATGCAAGGTAAGGTCGTGCCGTTAAAGAAGGGCGAACCGCCGGTGGAACTGGCGCATGCCGCGCCGCCCGCGCCACCTTCTTCGCACGCAGCGCCGCCGTCGCACCCCATGCCGCCGCCTTCACAGCCCGCGCCATTTGCGGCCAGCGCGCCGACGCCGGGCAGTTCGCCGAACCAGGGCACGTACGCGCCGGGGATGGTCCCGCCGTCGCAGCCGGGAATAGGCTCGAAGGACGCGCATGCGCCGTCCGCGCCGCCTGCTTTCACGCCGCCTTCCCAGCCTCCCGCACCGCCACCACCGATGCCGCCCGCCGCTCCGACTTTTGGGCCCAGCGGCACGCAAGGCCAGCCGGGTTTGCCGCCTTCGCAGCCCGGACAGCCCGGCCAACCACCCGCGTTTCCGCCGCCGAATCAGCCGGGTTTCGCCCCCGCCGCGCAGGGTTACCAGCCGCCGCCACCGCCGCAGCAGGGCTTCACGCCGCCTTCAAGTGGCGCTCAGCCCGGCCAGCCCAAGCCTGCGCAGCAGCCGCCTTCCTTCTATAGTGGTCAGCCCGGGCAGCAGCCACCTCCGGGTCCAGGGGGTCCGGGACAGCCGCCGCCGTTCGGGCAGCAACCGCCGCCTCCGGGTTTCCCACCGCCAGGTCCGGGCGGTCCCGGCCAGCCGCCCCCGTTCGGGCAGCAGCCGCCACCCCCGGGTTTCCCACCGCAACAGGGTTACCAGCAGCCTCCGCCGCCGGGACAGCCGCCCGCGTTCGGCCAGCAGCCTCCGCCTCCGGGTTTCCCGCCGCCAGGTCCGGGCGGTCCGGGCCAGCCGCCGCCGGGGTATCCGCCTCAGCAGGGTTACCAGCAGCCACCGCCGCCTGGCTACCCGCAGCAGCCGCCACAGCAGGGTTACCAGCAGCCACCTCCGCCGGGTTACCCGCAGCAACCGCCGCCGCAGGGGCAGGGTGGCGGGATGCCGCCGCTGAACGCCGGCGCCGCGAAGGCCGCATTCGCCAAGGGTGCGTGGGGCGACACCATGCCGCCAGTACCGCCCACCGAAGACGACCGGCTCTGGGGTTTGCTTTCGGCGTTCATCTGGATCATTGGCGTCGTAGCGATCTTCAATAAACCGAAGCAGCAATACGTGCTGTTTTACGCGTGGCAGTCGATCTTCATGATTATTCCGATCGTCATTCTGGACGTGATCGTGACGATTTTGTTCACGGTGCTGGCCACCATTCTGCCGGGGTTTGTCGTGTGGATGATCTGGTCAATCTTCAGCTTGCTCATGCTAGGCTGGGTCGTCGTGTGGGTCATTACCATGATCAAGGCTCACAAGGGCATCCTGTTCCGCCTGCCAGTGATTGGCAATATGGCCTATAAGAAGGCCTACGGAATGCCCGCGCCGTGAGCAACGCAACACCGGCCGATCCGGCCGCGCTGTTTGCTTTACTGGGGTTGCCCGCGCCGAAAGCGGAGTTCATCCCAGCCTGGAACGCGATCCAAGCGAGCTTCCCCCCATCGGGGAAGCTCGCTTTTTTGGAAGCCGACTCGATCCGCAGCGCCTGCCGCACGCTTAACATGTCCGCGGAATCCGAAGCGGCACTGCTCGCCAGCCTTTCCAGCTACGAACGCCTCCCCGCTTTAAAACGCCTGGCGTGGTATGTGTACCGTGAAGTCTCCGCAGCGCCGACAGGCACACCGCCGCGCGGCGATTGGTGGCCGGAACTCCCGCGGAGCCTCGGGTCCGACACGCAGTTGCTCTACGCCCACGCGCTTTTGGGCGCGCTGCCATCGATTTTGGAATTCCATAAACAGCGCGGCATTGCCCAAGAGATCACCTTGGACACGCTCAGCGATCTGGAACTCTGGATCAAAGACGACACGCGCGTGCGCAAAACGCCCTGCCTGTTTCACCCGTGGTGGCTGGGCAATCATTTCGCCGGGCGCATCTTTAAAATTGGCCGGCTGCAATACGAACAGCACATCCACTGGTCGCCCTTTCGCATGTACCGCCACCGCCGCGAGCGCCGCGTCGTGGCCCTCGCCGAAAGCGGACAGCGCTTCCGCGCCGATGGCCAGTTCGACGGCGCCAACGGGATCAGCGATCCGAACGCCTGCACCAGCAGCCTCGAAATCACCGCCGACACGATCCGCGGCACGCGCGTCGATCCCCGGCGCGGCGCAGCCGTGCGCGACCCCGTGACGCTGGACGCGCACGCATGGGAAGAAGTCCTCAAGACCGGCGATCCCGTGCTGGGCCTGCACATTCCCGCGAGCGGCCCGATGGACCCGGCATCCTGCGCCGATTCATTCCGCCGCGCGGGGCCTTTCTATTCGAAGCATTTCCCCGAGCGCCCGTACAAGGCCATCGTCACGAGCACCTGGCTGCTCGACGCGCAGCTCGAAGATTACCTGCCCGCGGATTCGAACATCGTCCAGTTCCTCGCCGCGTGGTACCTGCTGCCGTATCCGCGCGCCAACGACCACCAGATTTGGGAACGCGTCTTCGACGGGCCCGTCGATCTGGACAAAGCGCCGCAGAAGACTTCGGTGCAGCGCGCCGTGATCGCCCACGTCAGAAAAGGCGGGCACTGGCGCACGGCCAGCGGCGTAATCTTCCCGGAAGACCTGGACCTTGCTCCGGCGCCCTATCGAAAGATGACCCCACCCTGAGAGGCGTTTGCATCCGCCCGCTTTTCGCGCTATGGATGAAGGTGCCATTGCGCGAGAGCTTTTCCAACCGCACCGCCGCGCCAAACCTGCGCCATAAAAAGGAACCGAGCCATGGGCGTTGAAATCGATGTGGTCTACGAAGGCAGTCTGCACTGCACCGCCACGCACGGCCCCAGCAAGAAGACACTCTTCACCGACGCGCCCGTCGACAACGGGGGCAAAGGCGAGAGCTTTTCGCCGACCGATCTGGTCGCCACCGCACTTGCCGCGTGCCTGGTCACGACCATGGGCATCGTCGCGCAGCGCAACAACCTCGAGCTGGCCGGCACGAAGGTTCACGTGGTCAAAGAGATGACCCAGACCCCGCCGCGCCGCATCGCCAAGCTGCCTGTGACCGTGCGCATTCCCACCAATGTCGCCGCCGCGCTCAAGCCCGACGACCGCACCAAGCTTGAAAACGCCGCCAAGCACTGCCCCGTGCACGCGAGCCTGCATCCGGACGTGCAGGCGCCCATCGAATTCATCTACGGGTAACACGCGCACCGCCATGCCGCTCACGCCATCGCTCGCCATCATCACCGCGCTTAAAGAGGAACTCGCCGCGCTCGAAGCCGCCGTCGCGGCGCTGCCCAAGGAGCGGCGCGCGCAGGTGCGTCTGGCGCGCGCCGGTATCGGGGGCGGCTCCGCGAATGCTGCGGCGAACAAAGCCATCGTCAAAGGCATGCGCCTGGCCTGCTGCACGGGCTTTGCCGGAGGATTGGTCGAAGGCCTGGCCGTGGGCGAGATCGTCGTGGTCGAACGCGTCATCGCGCGCAAAGGCCCCGGCGACGCCGCGAAAGAGCGCCCCGAATTCGCCGTGCAGGTCGAAGCCCAGACGCTCGCCGAAAAAGCACTCACCGAGGTGAAGCTCGCCTTCAAGACCGGCGTGCTCGTCACCAGCGTCGAACCCGTTCTAAAAAGCGCAGGCAAAGCCGAACTGGGCCGCGAATGTCAGGCGCTCTGTGTGGACATGGAATCCGCCGCCGTCGCGCGGGTAGCCAAGGAACGCGGCGCGGCCTTCTTCTCGATTCGCACCATCTCCGACGCCGTGGGCGATGAACTCCCCGAACAGGTCGGCGATTTCCTCAATGAAGAAGGGAACGTGCGCGCCGGGCAGGTGCTCAAGTTTGCGCTGGGCGGACCCAAACACATCCGCGAATTGATGCGCCTCAAGACGCGCTCGGATGCCGCCGCCAAGAGCCTCGCCGCCGCGTGGACCGCCGTGCTGCCCGGCCTGCTCGACTGGTGCGACGCCAAGACCATCGCGAATTAACGCTTCTCCAATCCATCTAAAGACCGCGGCGCCGCGTTTGCACGCGGCGCCGCTTCTTGCTGCTCTATTTAATGTACTACACGCCGCCTAGGCGGCGCTTCGGCCTCTTACAGCGTGACCGGCTTGCCGGTTTCCATACTCTCGTTGGCCGCCATCGTTACGCGGTGCGTCTCGAACGCGTCGGCGTAGGTGCAGTACACGCTCTCCGGCTTGTTCTTCTGCACGGCTTCGATGAACGCGCGGTCTTCCTCTTCGTAGGGCTTGTTGGCATTGAGGTGGATCTCTTCGCCCTTGGTGTGGCGCACCTTCAACTCGCCGTTGTTGTGGGTGATGGTCAGGTCGTCGAGGATGAAGTCGATCCCGACGCGATAGCCCTGGCTGGTGAGGTGTCCCGAGCCGATCGAAACCACCGCGCCCGTATCGAACGTGATCAGCGCGATCGAGTTGTCGTGGATGTCGTGCTTGTCGACCTTCTTGTTCGCGATGCCCTTGGCGCCGACCGCGAAAACGCTCGTGACCTTCCCGCCGATCAGGTAGCGCGCGATGTCCACCACGTGGGTGGTCTGTTCGTTGAGCTGCCCGCCGGACATCTTCTGATTGCGCCACCACGCCACGCCTGGCATCCCCCCGACCCACCAGCCATAAGCCGCGGAGACCGTCTTGCCCTTCATCAGTTCCTGGGCTTTCTTGGTGATCGAGCAGGCGCGCCAGTTGTAGCCGACCGCCGAGACGACCTTGTTCTTCTTGACCGCGGCGTTGATTTCCTGGGCCTTCTCGAGCGTCGTGCAGAGCGGCTTTTCGACGAAGATCGCGAGCTTGCTTTCGGCGGCCAGGACTTCCTGCTCTTCATGCGCGAAGGGCGGGAGGCAGACATAGACCGCGTCGAGTTCTTCATTCTTGAACATGGTCTTCGCGTCGGAGTAGGCCTTGCCCTTGAACTCTTCCGCGGCCTTCCCAGCGGCTTCCTTATTTACGTCGCAGAAGCCGGCCAGCTTCACGTTTTCCCATTTGGAAAGGTGCCCGAGGTGCGCCCAGCGGGCCACGCCGCCCACGCCGACGAATCCCACGCGCACGACATCCTTGGTCGCCATTGCTTTAGTCTGCTCCTTGTAGTCGGGTCACCGGGGCCGCGCGCACACGGCGCCGCCCCACCCCGCCCGATCTGGATGGCGAAAAATGCTAGCGGTTGGCCGGACGCTTTCCAGGAAATGCTTTTCCCAGGACCTGCACAAAACTGCCGAATATGTGTCCTTTTCCAAGCGAGCACATGGTGCTTATTCTGCCGGGGGAAGGTGTTTTTCATGCTTCTTCTTTATCAAAGACTTCAATTGCTTTCTAACTTTGCACGCTATCGCGGTCACAGTGCTAATATGAGTTGCATAAATCTCACCAGTAGATGCAAGCCACCCACTCTGAATTCCGTATAGCCGAGAGTTGAAGCTTCCATCCTTTTGAGGCTGAATAGCAAAAATTGGCCCACCACTCATTCCGACTATCGATTCCAAATCAAGTTTGGTCGAATTAGTATAAGGTAAAATTCTTCCGTAAAATCCACCTTTCCGATTCCAAAAAGAATTAGACGATTTTTTTCGCCCGGAAATTCTTTTAATCGGGAGACAGATAAGCGTAAGTTGTGTCGAAAGCTCGATCACATGTTTAGATATATGCCATTTAGAGTTTCGCTCTAGAATTTTTGGCCATCCAACCAAATGGAATCCGATTGGTTTGGGCTTCTTTAGATGATGCGGCTTGGGTGCGTTTAACCAATAATTTCTCTCGTTTGCGAATAATGTCTTAAATACGTATCCGGGAAGGATCACAATTGAGATGTCAACTCCATCCCTATTAATGGTAACCGGACGGATATCGTTTCTATCAATTGGAATAGTTTGACCTCCTCCGCCCGCACAATCAATAAAGTGACACTGCTTTATTTGCACAGAAGAGGCCAATAGCTTTTTAAAATCTTCCATTGCATGGCCAGCGGTTATCCAAATCGGAATATTTTGATGGTGAAAAAGAAAGCCGGTTATGTGCGCTCCTTCTATTTTTTGCTCAGATTCATATCGAATAAACAAGGTAACGAGGCAAGTCTCATACTTATGGCTCGTGAGAATACAGAAGTCCTTATCCTTCCACCTAACGCGCCTTGCATTCGCTGCCATAATTTATTTTAACCCAATTTTTCTGCCGACGGCACCGGCGTCACCGTGACCACGCCCGGCGCGGGCGGGCTCTCCGGCGGTGCGCTCTCGGCCGCCACCGGGACCGGCAGTGCCGCAACGGGCGGCACGGGCTCTTCGAGCGTGCGATACAGCCGGTTGGCCAGGAAGCTCTCGAAGAGCAGCACGGTCATGACCGCCAGCATCAGCGTGACCGGCCACTCGCTGCCATGCGGGCGCGAGGCCGCGACAAACGGCGCTTCGTCGACATCGCGCACCAGCGTCAGCTCGTGCGGCGCGAAGGCCTGCGCGGCGTCGGCTTGCGCGGCCGGCTCGAGATCCGATTCCTCTTCGGGCAGGTTCGCGACGATCTCGAGCATTTTGTCGTCCTTCCCCAACGGCGGGCGCCAGACGAAGCGGTGAATCCCTGGCGTATCGAGCGCGGGGACCAGCAAGGTCGCGCTGCGCGCTTCATTTTTCTGACCCTTGGGCGCGTTGGCGTCTTCGAGCGGAAATTCAGCCCGCAAGCTACGCTCAGCCGCATTGGGCGCGCGCCAGCGCACTTCACCATCCGCGGGCGGGTCCTGGATCGTCAGCGCGAGGGGCTTGCCCACGCGCACGCTCGATTCTTCCCCGCGCCCCGCGAGCAATCTACAGCCATCCAGCACCAGCGTCAGGAAGACCACCCCACGCTTGGGCAGATCGCTGCCGTCGAATTCCGGCGGCCCGCCAGTGCGCACGTCCGGCGCGATCGTCGCAAAGAGCACGCGTCCGCGCCCGTAACTTTTTTCGAGCAGGAGCGGCGAACCGTCGAGCAGATCGAGGACCGACTCCGCGTTCTTGTCCTTCAACTCGGGCATCACTTTCACATAGCGCCGCACGCGCACGTCCCGCAGCTCCGAGAGCACATCCGGCGTGAAGCGCGCCAGCAGGGGGTGCTCCGGCCGCGCGACTTTGACCGAGAGCCCCTTGTCCATGGCCAGTTGCACCGCGTTGTCGATGCGCCCGGGCAGTAGGCCCAGGTGCTGCGCGAATTCCGAGTAGGCGTTCCGGCGCAGCGCAATTGCGTTCGTGCGCGGACCGGCCCACACGAACAGCCCGCCGCCCTCTTCGACAAAGCGCGCCAGGGCGGCCCACGACGTGTCGCTCAGGTCACCGCAATCGGCCAGCACGATCACCTGGTACTGCGCCAGCTTGCCCGTGGTGAGTTCGTCCGCCGGCAGGATCGTCAGCGCCAGCCCGGTCGCGCCGCTGGCCGAAGCCGTTCCCAGCGCCGCGCGGATGAAAAAGCCCGAACCCTTCCCCGGCAGGCTCTCCTGCTTTTCGAGCACCAAAACGCGCGGCGGCCGCCCGGCCTGGTAGGCGAAGTGGCGCTCCTGGTCGAGCAGCAGACCGTCGCTCTGCGCTAGCCGCAACGAGCCCGTATGCGCCCCGGCCGCGCCCGACGGCAGCGCGAATTGGACATCCAGCTCTTCGGCGCCCTTCGGATCGATCGGCACCTGCTGCACTTTGCGTTCGTCGACGAAGAGTTCCGCCAGCATCGAGCGGTTCGGGTCGAGTGGCCGCAAGCGCGCATCCAGCGTGACGGTGGATTCCGCCGCCACCGTCGGCCCCGGGATGCGCACGGAGAGCACCGCCCCGTTGCGCGCCTCGCGCGAACTCACATCGACGCAGAGCACCGGGATCTTGGCCGTCGGGTCGCCGGCATCCCCCGCCCCGCGCGCCCGCAGCGCCTGCACTTCGTACTTCTGCATATCGGTGAAGACCAGGATCGCGCGGGCGCGGTCCGGGGCCATTTCGCGCGCAAAGATCTGTTGCGCCGACGAAAGTGCACGGGCCAGATCCATGCCGCCCGCCCCGCACCTGGCTTCCTTGATCAAGGACCGCACGCGTTCCTGTTCCAGCGTCAGCCGCCCCTGCAGGTTTTCGGGCTGCTCGCCGGCCTTGATCACCGCAATGCGTGCATCGGGCGCGAGCCGGTCGAGGAACTCGAGCGCCTGCTGTCTCGCCAAGTCGAAGCGCGCGGTGTCCTTCTCGAGGTAATTCATGCTCGCCGATGAATCGAGCACGAGCACGAAATCGCCGCTCAGGCGCCCGGGCAGGTGCGCCGCGGCGGGTTCGCCCCACGGGAAAAGCGGGCGCGCCAGCGCGATGGCCAGAAGTGCAAAAAGACCCATGCGCATTAGCAGGATCAGGAGGTGCTTGAGGCGCATCGCGCGCGAACTGGAGCGTTGCGAAAGCAAGATGAAGCGCAACGCCGGAAAGCGGTGCGGGATCGGCTTGGCGCGGCCGGTGAGGTGAATAATCAGGGGGACCGCGGCCCCCAAGATCCCCCAAAGCATCGTTCCGGCAAGGAATTCCATTGCGCGCCCTTACGGCCCTTGGATTGAATGACCCACTTAAGTCATTGTAAGACGTACTAAGAGGCTTTTCCGTGGCAGAAGTAATGCGAAACCGGAGCGCGGGTTTGAGGGCGGTTTTCATTCGGCGTGAAAAAAGATGCCCGATGTGCATAACGGCCACAAACCATCCACCGCAGAGCCCGCCGAGCGCGCAGAGAACTGCTTAGGCAGAGAAATCTATAAAAATAGGGTGTCGTACTCTGCGCGCCCTGCGGTCGATTTACTTTGTATGCGGTTCGGCAAAAGCTTGCGCGACGCGGGCGGTAAGCGCATCCAGCGTCTCGTCGCCGCGCACTTCGATCCAGGTGGCTTCCGGGAATCTCCGGTACCAGCCCAATTGCTTGCGCGCGAAGTGGTGCGTGTCGAAGCAGATACGCGCCTGCGCTTCGGCGAGCGTCGTCTCGCCGCGCAGATGCGCGAAGAGCGTCTTGTAGCCCAGCGCCTGGGTCGCTTCGCGAGAGAGCGGCTTGGGCAGCGCGAGCAACGCGCGGCATTCGTCCAGCCAGCCCGCTTTCAGCATCTTGGCGATGCGCGTGTCGATGCGCGCGTAGAGCGCCTTGCGTTCGGGCGCGATGCAGACCACGCGCACCTTCAAGTCGGCACGCAGCGTGCCCCACTGGCTTTGATGTGCGGAGATAGGCTGGCCGGTCAGTTCGAGGACTTCGAGCGCGCGAATCATGCGGCGCCGGTCGCCGGGGAGAATCTTGGCCGCGGCCTTGGGGTCTGCGGCTTGCAGGCGCGCATAGAGCGGCGCCAGGCCTTGCGCGTCGGCCTGCGCTTCGAGCCGCGCGCGCAAGGCATCGTCGCGGCCCGGCCCTTCAAAGAGTCCTTCCCGCAGCGCTTTGATGTAGAGCGCGGTGCCGCCTTCGGCCAGGACGGGCACGCCGCGAAGGCGTGCCGATTCGATGGCACTTTCGGCCAGCTTGAGCCACTCGGCGACCGAGCAGCTTTCCCACGGTTCGCGGATATCGACCAGATGGTGCGGCACCGCCGCGCGTTCTTCCGCCGAGGGCTTGGCCACGCCGATTTCGAGGCCGCGGTACAGCTTCATCGAATCGACGGAGAGCAGTTCCGCGCCCCATTGGCGGGCCAGGCGCAAGGCCACGGCGCTCTTGCCGCTGGCCGTGGGGCCGATCAGCAAGGGCAGTGCGTTCTGGTAAACGGGGGCGTGCATGCGGCGCGTACGATACGCGCGCGCGCGTTTCAGGCAAAAGCGTTCAGGGCAGGTTTTTTAGGCCATGACGTCGAGATAGGTGAGCATGCGCAGGTTGACCATTTTACGCGTGTTGCGCACATCGATCAGCACCCAGGCCCCGCCCATGTATTCGAGAATGCGGCCCGTGCATTCGCCGCCGACGAAATGGAACGTGTAGATATTCGTGGTCGTGAGCCGGCGGAGAATTTCTAGGTCCGCGGGAATCTCCGCACCGGGCGGCAGCAGCGGGCCGGCGGTAGCCCCCTTGGGCACGGCTGGGGTGATGTTCAGATTCGTCTGGCCCGGAACGGGCGTGGGCGGCACGGCGGCGCCGAGTTCCGCGGCGGTCGGCTCCTGCAGCGCCTGTTCCGCTGCCGGTCTGGCTGCGGGCAGGCGGGAAGCGGATTCGCTGGGCTTAATGTGCACCGTGGCCTTGTACGCGCCCACGCTGCCGCCGGAATCAGGCGGCGCGACTTTTGGCAGCACGCCGGTTTGGCCGCGCAGGCCCGTTTGCGTTTGCGTCGGGGTGGGCTTGGGATTGGCGATGCGGCATTGCTCGAGTTCAACCCAGCTTTTTGCGCCGAGAATATCGAGCGTGCGTTGGACGGGGATGGACGCCTTGACCAGCGCGCGCGTGCCTTTGGCGTGCACGTCCTGCGCGGCGGCGATGATTGCTTTGGCGGAAGAACTGGCAATGTAGCGCACGTTCGACATATCGATCACGGGCTTGGGGCTGTTGGTGCGCCCAAAGAACGTGTTCAGCGCGCGATTGAGTTCCTCTTCCATCGAAGGAACGATGTTCCCGGACAACCACAGCGTGCTGTCGTTTTGTTCAGCTTCAAGCCCGGCCATAACGGCGCTCCCCCCCGGGACGGCTTGGATATCTTAAAATGTGCTTCTAGACGCTCATTTAACGTGGCACACGCAATATACTTGCGCATTTTGCGTACCGAAAGGCCACTTTTGAGGCGGCCTACTCGTCTGCTTTGTCCTTGGTGGACGCGCCATTGAGTTCCCAGTCGTACAGTTCGACGCGGAAGCCCGCAATCGGGTTACCTTCCACGCGCACCAACTCTTCGACTTTGCTCCACAAGAACTGTCCTTTGACCTTTTTATTTTCGACGCGCACGAGCGATTCGACGGTGCCTTTGAACGGCACTTCGGCGATGCTGGCCCAACCGGTGGTGACGAGCTTTTCGCCTTCGGTTTTGAAGGCCATGCGGACTTCGATCTTGACCGTCTGCTCGTCCTTGCCGGGCTGCTCCATGTAGATCAGTTGCAGCACACCCTGCTTGTCGAAGACAAAGCGCCGGAAGCCTTCGGCGGTCGGGCCTTCGACCGAGACAATGGTCTCGTCGCCTTCGGTATGCGCGGAAAGTTTGCCGCCGGCGAGCTTGCGTTCGAAATCGTTGGGATCGAAGGACTGCGCGAAACGCGCGGCGTCCCAGCCCATGCGCGTCAGGCGCGCGGTGGTCTTGTCGGGGCTCCATTCGAGCTTCGCCGGTTCGGACGCAGCGGCGTCCCAGGAGAACTTGCCTTTGATCTCAAGCGGCTCTTCCATCTGCCCGTAGGCCACAGAACCCTTGAGCTTGCAACGCGCGTTCTTTATGCCGGCGCGTCCAGCGTGGTGCAGCTTGGCCTGCCAGTCGGCGAAAAGCTTGCGCGTCGCATCATCTTCGAATTCCACGGGCGCGGCCTTCGCTGGGGCTTCATCGCCGGCACAGACCGCGGTATTTCCCAGGAAGAACGCGCCGCAGACGAGCGCACAGAAAAGGAACCGGCCGGGCATGCGTTAAAACCCCTCCTCGAGGTACCGCTCCGCAATGCGGCAGAACATCGCCACCGCCACGGGCAGGGCCTCGTCGCTGTAGTCGTAAAGCGGGTGATGCAGGCCCGGGTAGTCATCGCGTGTGGCCACGCCAACGCGGAACATGCAGCCGGGAACCTTTTGCAGAAAGAATCCGAAGTCTTCGCCGCCCATGGTGGGCTGCTGAAGTTCGCGGGTGTGGTCCTTGCCCACGATCTCTTCGGCCACGCGGCAGGCAAAGGCCGCGGCCTGCGGATCGTTGACCATCACGGGGTAGCCGTCGGTAATCTCGACTTCCGCCGCGCCGCCGCCGGCCGCGCAGATGCCTTCGGCGGTCCGGCGGACAGCCGCATGCACGCTCTTGCGCACGCCGGCCTTCAGGCTGCGGATCGTGCCCAGCATCTCGAGATGCTCAGGAATCACATTCCGCGCGGTCCCCGCGTGCACCGCGCCGATGGTGATGACCGCGGAGTCCACCGGATTGACTTCGCGGCTGACCACCGACTGCAATGCTTCAATCACGCGCGCGCCCAGCACAATTGGATCGACCGAAAGATGCGGCGCCGCGCCGTGCCCGCCCTGCCCGCGCACCACAATGCGCAGGGCATCGCTGGCCGCATGCGAAGGCCCCGAACGCACCCCCACGTGGCCCAGCGGCAGGCTGGAAATTCCATGCTGCGCAAAGGCCGCGCTGCAAGCCGGATGATCAAGCGCGCCTTCGTTGACCATATAGCGTCCGCCGCCGCCATTTTCTTCGGCCGGCTGAAAGCAAAACACTACCTGGCCCTTCAAGCGCGCGCGGTGTTGGGCAAGCACTTTCGCCGCGCCCAACAACGAAGCCGTGTGGCCGTCATGCCCACAGGCGTGCATTTTGCCCGGAACCTTCGACGCATACGCAAACTGGTTCTGTTCCTGGATCGGGAGCGCATCCATGTCGGCGCGCAACGCGACCACACGCGCCTGGGCCGAATCGGCCCCGGGCGCCGTTCCCTTGAGCACCGCGACGATGCCGGTGCCCTTCGCCAGGCCGGTGCGGATCTCCAAGCCCAAGCCTTGCAATTCGCGCAGCACCAACGCGCTGGTCTCGCGCTCTTCGAAGCTCAGTTCAGGGTTTGCGTGGAGCTGGTGGCGCAACTCAACCAAGCGCGGCAGTTCAGGTGCCAGCGCGGATCGCCACGTGGAAGCGGGAGTCTCGGCGCTCAAGCGCGGGTCCTCCACGGTTCAACGGGTACGTTCGTCACGCACGGCATAGCAGTCCGCCTTCTTGCTGGGCTGCCCATAATCCTAGCCGAATTCGGGACGGGCGTCGAGGGGGCGGGCCGCGCCACTTGTAACCGCGGCGCTCGAATCCTTAATCAAATGGGTGCGCTCAGGGATTGGGCCCTGACGCATCGAATAGAAAAGGGAGTGCGTGCGTCATGAACAAGCCAACCGATATGGGGTCGCAGGCCAAGGCCCTTGCGGGGACCTGGGGCGAACAGGCTCCACCTGCCGCACCAAACGAGGAAGAGAAGCTCTGGGGACTGCTGGCGTGCCTGCTCGGGATCTTCTTCATCATCGGCCCGCTGGTGGCGTTTCTGGTCAAAGGAACGTCGAGTTACGTGAAGTTCTTCGCGTTGCAGACGATCTTCGCGAGCCTCGCATTGCTGGGCGTGGGGATCGTACTAGGCGTGTGCTTTACGGTGTTGGCCGCGGTGCCCATGGTGGGCTACTTGATCGTAACCGTGGTCAGTCCTCTGTTTAGTTTGGCCTGGCTGGCTCTCTTGATCTTCGTTGGGCTTAAGGCTAAGAGCGGAACCCTGTACTTGCTGCCGGCGCTGGGCTCGGTGGCCCGACAAAGCGCGTATAGAGCCGGGGTCTAGCCGACGTGGCGGTCTCGAAATCATCTCAAAGGAGAATGGACATGATTCGTCAAGCTTTTGCAGTTCTGCTGGCGGTGGTGCTGTGGACGGGCGCGGCGCTGGGCGCGGATGAAAACTTTTATCGCACCGCGAAGGTCGGCCAATGGACCGAGTACGCCAATGCGTCCGAAAGCATGGGCACCAAGATGACCACCAAGACCAAGACCACGCTCACGGCCATTGATGACAAGAGCTACACGATTAAGATTGAAACCGAGATCAATGGCAAAGCTTTGCCTGCACAGGAAATCAAGTCGACCTTCGAAGCCGTTGACAAGCAGATGGCGGCGCTGAAGCGCGAAAAGCTTGAAGAAGGCGACGAAACGATCACGGCCGGAGGCAAGTCCTACAAGTGCCACTGGACCAAATTTAAAATCGTGGTCGATAATCCGCAGGCCAAGACCGAAAGCGTGACCAAGGCCTGGGTTTCCACGGACGTGCCCTTGGGCGGCGTGGTGAAGAGCGAAAGCGAATCCACCACCAAGATGAACGGCCAGGAATTCAAAGGCAAGGCCACGCAGGAACTCACCGGCTCCGGCAGCTAAATCGGCGCAGCGCAAAACCTGGATTAAGTGGAGCGGACCCTGCCCGGGGCCCGCTCCGCTTTTTTGTATTCCATTGCCCGCCGCGGCGCGCCCGGTAGGGTTGCGCCAGTTCCATGTCGATTTGCCTCGGAGGTGCATGGGGAATGCAAAAAATATTCGCGATGGTCTGGGCGGGTCTGGCGTGCGCGGCCGTATGCGCAGGCGACACGCAGAACTCGGACGATTTCTATCGCCAGGCCCAGATTGGGCAGTGGACCCACTACAAATTCATTTCGACCGAAGGCGAAAAGAAATCCGAGGCGACCGTACGGACCGTGGTCACGCAGCGCAACGACGAACAGGTGAATCTGGAAATCACCACCGATGAAGGCGGCCGGAAGAGCAGCGCCATGCTGAGCGTGAACTTTGAAAGTCAGGACCGGATCATGGAACGCCTGAAGCGGGAACACGAGACCATCGAAGAAGGCGACGAAGTCCTCAAGCTGGGCAATACCGAATATAAGTGCCATTGGACCAAATCGAAGCTCAACCAAGCCGATGGGCAGATTACGGGCTTTGAAAAAGTTTGGAAATGCCCCAGCGTGCCCTTGGAAAGCGTGGTGAAGCGCGAATCCGAACTTACCGTCACGGCCAACGGTAAAAGTTTCAAACGCACGGAAACGCAAGAGTTGCTGGATTGCTCCAAAGAGCGGACCAAGTAAGAACCTGTTTCAACGCATTTGATATAGGTGTGGAAGCCCGAAAGGCAGCCGTACGTATGGCCCAGACTCCGACTCACTTTGGCGGCGGCGCTTTTCCCACCACTCGCTGGACCGTGGTGCTCAAAGCCAAGGGCAGCGGACCGGACGAACCCGGCTGCCGCGTAGCCCTCGAAACGCTCGTCCAAAGCTACTGGCAGCCGCTCTACTTTTATGTGCGCCGACGCCACGTCGCGGCCGACGCCGAAGACCTCACGCAGACCTTTTTCGCCACACTGCTCGAAAAAGACTACCTCCAGACCGTCGAACGCGACAAAGGGCGCTTCCGCGCATTCCTGCTCGTCGCCTTAAAGCATTTTCTCTCAAACGAATATGACAAAGCGCGCGCGCAGAAGCGCGGCGGCGGGAAGAAAATGCTCTCGCTGGATTTCGACTCCGCCGAACGCGCCTATGCTTTCGAACCTTCCACCGATGAGACGCCGGAGCGCATTTACCTGCGTTCTTGGGCCCGCGCGCTGACCGCACAAGCCATGGCCCGCCTCGCGGAGGAATCGAAGGAAAAGGGCAAGGCCGAGCTTTTCGAGAGCCTGAAGGAACACCTGGCCGGCGGCGACGGCTACCGGGCGCTGGCCGAAAAATTCGAGATGAGCGAAGCCAACCTCAAGGTCACCGTGCACCGCCTGCGCCGGCGCTTTGCCGCGATTCTGCGCGAATTGGTCCGGGATACAGTGGCTTCCGAAGCCGAAGTCGATGGCGAATTAAAAGAAATTCTGGAAGCGCTGTAACCGATGCCGCCCAATCCTTATGAACAAGGCATGAGCGATAATCAACGACCCTGCCCCCAATGCGGCGCCCCCCTGGAGCCCGGCAAAGACGGGCTCTGCACCAAGTGCCTGCTTAAACTGGCCGTCGAAGAGAAGCCCCAAGGCGCTTTCAAGCCCGGCGAGAACTTCCACGGTCTCGAGATCGTCGAATTGCTCGGCCGCGGCGGCATGGGTGAAGTCTACAAAGCCCGGCAACGCGACCTGGAGCGCTTCGTCGCGCTTAAGATCCTGCCTTCCGCGCTGGGCAAGGATCCCGAATTCGCACTGCGCTTCATGCGCGAAGCCAAGGCCCTTGCGAACCTGAACCATCCCAACATCGTCGCGGTCTACGATTTCGGACGCGAAGGCGACCACTTTTTCTTTGTCATGGAGTACGTCGACGGAACGAGCCTGCGTCCGCTGCTCGAGCAGCGCAAGCTCTCGGCAAAGGAAGCGCTACAAATCGTGCCAACACTGTGCGAAGCGCTAACCTACGCGCACGCCGAAGGCGTTGTGCACCGGGACCTGAAGCCCGAGAACATCCTTCTCGATAAAAAAGGACGCGTGAAACTGGCGGATTTCGGCTTGGCCAAAATTTTAAACGCGGACCAGGGCAACACGAGACTCACGTCGTCGCAGGTAGCCATGGGCACGCCGCATTACATGGCGCCGGAGCAGATGTCGAACTTCAAGTCCGTGGACCATCGTGCGGATATTTATTCGCTAGGCGTTTTGTTCTACGAAATGCTGACCGGTGAACTACCGCTGGGGCGCTTCGCGCCGCCGTCGCAGCGCGTGCAGGTGGACGTGCGCTTCGACGAGATCGTGCTCAAGACGCTCGAGAACGAACCGTCCAAGCGCTACCAGAGCATGGAAGAAGTGCGCCGCGACGTGACCGGCGTGCGGCCTTCGAACAAGCAGGTGAAAGCGGCGCAGCCCAAGGCGCCGGAAGCGGGCCAGAAAGCCCCAATGTCGACCTTCACCAAGTCTTTAGTGGTAGGACTCTGCATTTTATTCTTTCTCACTTTATTTTTGTGGAGTTCGCGGCGCGACCAATTTAAGGCGGTCACTTCTTCCCAGCAGACCGCGACGCCGCCCGCACCAACGGCCGTGACGCCGCAAGGAACGGCCGCACCCACTTCAGCGCAGCAGGCGACCAAAAATCTGGAAGAGGCCCGCGCGCTGATGCAGCGCAAAGAGTTTGCTTTGGCCCTGCAAGCGGCCCAGCAGGGCCTGAACCTGGACCCGGTCAACCCCGATCTGCTCACGCTGGCGCGCGAAGCCGCCACTGCGCACGCCGAGATGCTCTACAAGACACGCTCCGCAGCGGCGGCCGCCGAGTGGCTCGACGCACAGATCCAGCACTTCGGCTATCTGGCGCCGCTGCTCGACAAATACGCGGCCTACGACACCGAAGCGAAGCTGCGCGCGGCGCTGGACAAGGGCGGCGACTCGCGCGCGAAGTTCGATCTGGCATTTGAGCTGGTCCACAAATACCCGTCGAACCCGGCCGTCCCGTTCATAGCCGCGAAAGTTTTGCGCGAACGCATGACGCCCTCGTCCTGCCTGCGGCTATATGAAGAAGGTATGAAACGTGCCGCCTACCCGGGCTATGAAGGACCAGAGGAGGCCTGGACAGCGATTGTCGCAACATTGCAAAGCTACGAATCGGACGACAATACCGCGGAGTACGCCCGGCAGCTTGCGCAGGAGTATTTCGGCGAAAAATCCGTGAAGTGGGGTGAAGCGGGCCTCGATACGGCAGCCGGCTATCTTTACACGAATATCTTCCGGCTGCTCCACGACGCAAATAGGACGAAACCGAACGAAGGCCACTACACGGAGCTGAACAATGTGATGAACGGGCTTAACACGACCGGTGCGCTGGCCGGCTTTAAGGCATTAGGCCTTGAAAAGCAGCGCCAGATCCGCAAGCAACTGCTGAAGGCGCTTGAGTTGAACCAGGTTCCGGAAAAACAGCAAAGCGGCGTAGAGCAGCTGGCTCGTCAACTGGCGGACTGATTAGAACCCATTTTTGAGCTAGGTTCTAGTCGTCCATCGACATCGTTTTGGGTTCGATGTTGCCGACGTCCTTGCCTTCGGCGAGCGCCTTCTTTTTGTCTTCGTTCTTTTTAAGCCACGAATCCCAACTGCGCCCGGCGGCGGTGTCGATCCCGGTAAACGCCACTCCCACAATTTCCTTGAATGGGATCGCGCGGCGCTCTTCCTCGTTGCGCGGATAGCATTCGATGTACGGTTCGGGGACGTTGGTCACGCGGTTGAAAATGTACGCGACCAATTTATCGCCCGACTTGAGCGTGATGGTCACGTCGCCGCGGTATTCGAAGGCGATTTCGAGGACCTTTTCCAGGTCTTCCTTCGTCTCGATCTTGGGCACAAAGCCTTCAAGCGTATCGCGCTTCTGCAGCGCATTGTCCGGCGAAGTGGAGTGGCCTTCCTGCGGCATGGTGCGTCCTCTTTAAGGTTCCTGAACAACCGAGCGCCCATAATCGCGAACCGGGCCAAAAATACAACTGCCGCCCGCAGACTCGCACCTTACCCCACCACGTTGGTTTTCTTTCGCAGCGTGTAGCGCAGCTCGAGCGATTCCTGCCCGTGCGCCTTCAACACCACCTTCCATTCGTAGAAGCCGTCTTTGTTGGGCCGTTCGTTGGCGGTGGTATGGCGCTCGTCCGGCAGCACTTCGACCTGCTCGACTTCGCTGACCGGGATGCGCTCGCGCACTACGATCTCGCGCGATTCGGACGCCAGATTGCTCAGGCGCACCTTGATCCGGCTCTCCTGTGCCGTCCAGCCGGTGAGCAGTGTCGCCTCCGGCTTAAGCTGCACGACTTCACGGCGTACGCGGAGCGCGGGATCGGGTCCCCAATTCAATTCGAAGTTTTCGCCCGGCGCGACGAATAATAGCGCGGTGCGTCCCGTGAAACCGCCGTCGCGAATCAGTTCAACAGGCCCGGCGAGCAGCGGTTTGCCGGACGCGTTCGCCTGCACGCTGCGCAGGAAAACGTATTCGGCGAGTTCGGCCATGGAGGTGCGCTCTAGCTGCGCCGGCGCTTCAAATTGAAACAGCGGCACGCGCACCAAGCGTCCGTCGGACGGCACGCGCGCCGGCGCCGCGGACTTTAAGGCCAGCGCCACGCCGCCATCGTCAATGCCCGGGACTTCCGCGCTGGGCGACGTGCCACGCCCGGTGGTCTGGATGTCCTGCTCGCGCATTTCGATCTGCATCACGGGTTGCTTCTTGACCACGCTGAGCAGATCCGTCGAAAGAACGGGCGGCTCCAGACCCAGGCTCGGGCGCTGCGTCGAAAACGAGAGTTGCGCATGCGCCCAGTCTTCGCCGGTGTTCTGCCAAACCGCGGCGTCCGTGCGAAAAACGAGCGTCTGCCTTGCGCCGGCGCCGCTCAACCGCGCTTCGTGCGCCGGGCGCCAACACGCGTTGGGCACCACGTAACCGAACTGCAGCTCGTATTCACCCACGGCGGGCACCTGTAGCTGCACTTCCAGATCCGCATGCCAGGCCGTCGCGGGATTTCTCAGGGCGTCCAGCCGGTGCTTCAGGTCCGCCAACTTGATCGCGCGGTCGTCGGCGCGCTGCCGCGTGGCAAGAACCTTGTCACGCGCCGCGCGCTCCTGCGCGCCCAAGCTGGCAAACGCGCGCGGCCATTCGGCCTTGCTCCCACGCCCCCATGCGGCGTCTTGTGAAATCTCCAAGGCCAGTTGCGAACCCATCTCGATCAGCCGCGAGCTGTACGCTTCGTGCATGCGCAGCAATTGAAAATCGCTCTCGTGTTCCACCTTTAGCCGTTCGAATTCCGCTTCAAGCGCGCGAACTTCCTCGGGGCGTTCTTCTTTGACAATGCGGCGGCGGCGTTTCATGCGGAGGTCCGCGCACACGGCCTTCGCGCCTCCGGGTCCGCTCAGACTCTTGAACCAGAGCGAACGGTCGCTCAGCACCGGCGCAATGCCGTTCAGGGTGAGCGTGACGAGTCCCACAGGCAGCGTCACCTTGCCCACGCGGCAGACTTGCGCACGGTCTTCCAGCAGCGTGACTTCGGTGACGGTGGTCGAAAGTTCCATGGCGTCCCCTATTTATTCGCGCCGGTTGCCGCCGGCCAATTCCTGCTTGGCCGCGATCTGGATGGTGTAGGACGCGGAAAGCTTGCGCGACTTGCCGGGCTCAAGGGTGACGCGCCAGGCGTAGCCGCCCTTCAGGTCCTGCTCCGGCGTGCCCGGCGCTGGCGCGTACGGCTGCCATGCGGGCTCGATCTTGCCGGGCAGCAGCTTAATCTGGTCTTCTTTCTCGCGCGTCACGGGCAGGCGTTCGCGCACTTCGATGTCCGCGCTCACGGGCAGGTGGCTGAGCAGTTCGACGTGCAACTCATGCTTTAAATTGAGCGTCCCGCCGAGCAAGCCCGACGTCTCCTCTTCAAAGCGCGTATTGCGCGCGGCCTTGAGGCCCTGTTCAACGCCCAAGCCCAAGCTCACGAACGCGCCTTCGGGGGTGTCGAGCAGCCGCGTGGCCAACAGGAAGTCCTCGCCAATCCAGACGTCCAGCGGACCCTGCAGCAACGGCGCGCCAAGCGGATTGAGAAATTCGGCGAAGCGAAAGACCTCCGGCGCTTCGCGCGGCACGCACACAAAGCGCGCCTTGGCGTCGGATTCGCGCGTCAGCAGCGGGACATTATTGAAGTGTCCGTCGCTGGGGATGCGCACCGGGCCTTCGCCCGTGTAGGCATGGTCGAAGCCGTCGAGCGCCACGGGAAAGCGGCACTTGTTGGGCGGCAAACCGTACGCTCCTTGCGCGACCAGTACGGCTTTATTCAGCGCCGCGTGAAGGTCGATATTCAGCGAAATTTTCTGCGCCTGCAACAGTTCCAAGTAGCGCTCGTGAGGTTCCGAAGGCTTCAAGTGCCCGCGGTCGTCTTCCAAGATTCCGCTCAGCTTCAACGCGCCAAAATTGAGCAGCTCGATGTTCACCGACAAAGCCAGCTCGCCTTCGTTGATGAGTACGGCTTCTTGAAGATTCAAGTCATCCGGCGGCGGGGGCGGCTCTACGGCAGGCGCCTGTTCTGGCGCCATCCGCCGCATTGCCGAAACTGCCGGTTTGTTGACCCGTGAGACTGCCGGCGCTGCCATCACCTTAGGTGCGGGCGCAGGCTGAGCTTTGGGTATCGGCGGCGGCGCGCCGGGCGCAGAAAGGCCGCGTCCTGCAAGCCAACGGACATTATCCGCAACAACAATTGCCGCACCTTCCACGCCAGAATCGCATTTAATACTTTCTCCCGCAGCTCCACCCGCTGCGGGCGACTCGGAGAAGGCCACCCCCACAACCGAAGGAAGCGCAAACGAGGTCTCGTCAGGCTTGGCGCGCCGCGAGGCCCCCTTGGTGCTCAATAAATCCAGGTCATCGGCGACGGACTTATCGAAGTCCGCGAAGAGTTCTTCGGCGCCAGCGGGCGCGGGCCGCCAGCCGCGTTTCGGTGTGGACGCCTGCTTGCGGCCGATGCGCACGCTTTGCCACTCAGGCAATTCAAGCCAGCGCTGGCGGAATGCCGTCGACAACGTCAGCGCGACGCCGTCCCAGTCTTCGCCCGATTGCTGGCACACCAACGCGCGCAAAGACAGCGCCGCACGGGTCAGTTCGCGGTTGAAGCGCAGCGTGTATGCCGGAACCCAGCACGCGCCGGGAATAAAGTAGTCGAGCCACAGGCGCGCGCGGCCCGAAGCGACGCCTCCCGGCGCGGAGAGCGTCACAATGGCGCTTTTGCGCAATTCGTGGTCGCGCGGCTGGCGCACCGTGGTGGCGCGGTCGTGGCGTTCCTGCACGTCTGCCAGCTTGCGCTCGGCTTCGCGGGTTTCGCTTTCCAGCGCGAATTCTTCGCGCGCGAGCCGTTCCAGCTCGGCGGTGCGGAATTCGAGCAATTCAAGGCGCGCACCGAGGGAACTCGGCGGCGGCGCGTCGCCCTTGCGCGCTTCGGGGCGCACATCGGCCTTCAAGTTGGCGATGCGTGCGGCCTCCACCTTCACTTGCACGCTCCGGCTTCTTAGCAAGTCGAGCGCGCGCTGTGCGGCTTTGAGTTCTTCGTTCTCCGCCGGCGGCTGAGTGGAGTCGGGCACGGGCACTTCGAGCGCCGTGCGCACCGCCGTCGCCTGTGGCGCGTTCGCGCCTTCAACGCGTACACGCAGAGAACCATCGTCGAGACAAAGCGGCAGGCCGCCCAGGCTGACCTGCGCGGGCCAGCCTTCGGCGCCCGCGGCCAGCTCCGCGCTGCGCGTGACAATGGCGCCTTCCGAGTACACGGCCACGGCGCTGATTTTGGAAGCAAGCTGCGGTATCGG